>Ga0209572_1001096_pt1 | contig 23241 bp, 19 predicted proteins | sample EBPBio232012_DNA_FD_185867 | JGI IMG/M metagenome (GOLD analysis project Ga0209572, IMG submission 185867) | Wastewater treatment Type I Accumulibacter community from EBPR Bioreactor in Madison, WI, USA - Reactor 1_1/23/2012_ DNA (SPAdes)... | ecosystem: Engineered > Bioreactor > EBPR >...
CACCACGCGCACGCGCTTGAAGAGGATGGAGGCGCGCTCGCTGAACACCTGCTCCTCCAGCTTCAGCGGCGCCTTGAAGCTGACGGGGCCGATCTGGCGGCTGGCTATGGCGGCGTCGGACTCATCCCGGTGCTGATCGGCTGCCCCGCGCGCTATTTGTCCTCGGCGGGGGTGCGGACGCAGTCGGTCGCGCCACCTGTGCTGGCGGCGATCAGATCGCGGGCCATGGCATCGGCCGCACGTGCCGCCAGGCGTTGCGCGGCCTGCGCCAGCGCCTCCACCCCTGGCTCAGCCGGCTCGCTGGCAGACCACTGGCAACTCATGGTGCGCAGCCCCTCGGCTGCGCCGGGCGGGCGCAGCGTCCAGCTGAAAGCGGCGTCGGCACGCTCGCCCTCCACCAGGTCGAACTGGCGCACCTGCACCGTGACGCGCCAGGCCGGCTGCCCCGCCGCGCGCACGCCGGAGGTGCTGCCGATGGCGCCGAGCCGCGCCGCCACACCACTGGCCAGCGCGTCGCGCAGTTCGTACTCAAACGACGACGACCAGCGGTGGAACTCCAGCAATTGCACCTGGGCACTGGGCAAGCCGGGCTTGCGCACCAGCATCTGCGGCCGTGCCAGGCGCTCTGGGACGGCGATCGGCGCGAACTCGACAAACAAGGGCGGCTGACCCGGCGCCGCCGGACGGGCCGTGGCCGTGGCCTGGGGTGCGGGGTCGGTCAAGGTGTACACGTGGCTGGTGGGTCCGGCGGCGCAGCCGGCCACCAGCACGGCAGCGAGGGCGCAAACCCATCGCCGCGCCAAGGTGGCTGGGTGCAGGGCAGCCAACGCCGCGGTGTTCGGTGGGCAGATCATGGCTTGTCCTCTGGTTTGCCGCGCAGCAGCGATTCCGGGTGGCGTTCCAGGTAGTCGGTCAGCACGCGAATCGACGCGGCTGCGCGTGAAAGCTCCTGCAAGGTATGGCGCATGTCCTGCTGCAGCGGCGATTCCTCGGACAGCGTACGGTCGGTGGTGTTGAGGGTGCGCGTGGCGGTGGACAGGGTCCGGCGTGCATCCTTCATGGCCGCGCTGATCTCGGGCGTCACGTCGTTGTTGATGCGCGTGACGGCCGCTTCGGCGCTGCCCAGCGTCTTGTCCAGGGTCTGGAGCGTCTTGCGCAAATCGCCGGAGAGCTTGTCGAACGGAATCTTGTTCAGTTTGGCCGCAAGCTCCTGCACCTGGCCCTGAATCTCGTCCAGGCTGTTGGGCACGGTGGGCAGTTCGAACGGCACCTTGGAAAAGTCCAGGTTCGCGGACGCGGCCTTGGGGAAGAAGTCCAGCGCCACATACACCTGCCCCGTGAGCAGGTTGCCCGTGCGCAGTTGCCCGCGCAAGCCCTTGGCAATCAACCGGCGCAGCTGCTGGTCGCGCGCCGCGCCATCGCTGGAGCCGGTGATGCCGACGGCACCTAAGCGTCGCAAACGGTCGGGGTAGAGCGTGACCAACACCGGCATGCGGAACTCTTGCCCGGGTCGGTCGAACTGCAAGCCAATGGACTTGACCTCGCCCAGCGCGATGCCACGGAAGTCGACCGGCGCACCCGGTGAGAGGCCACGCAGCGATTGGTTGAAATACAGCAACATCGTCTCCGCCGGGCCGTCCGGCGGCTTCAGGGCGCTGGCTTCGTCAGCCGCCAAGGCAAAGCTGGTGTTTTCTACCGCGTCCGGGCCCCTCTGGTCGTCGGGCGCGCCAAACGCGATGCCGCCGAGCACGATGGCAGCCAGCGACTCGGTGCGCACCTGCAGGCCGCTGGCGTCCAGCTTCACGTTGACCCCACTGGCATGCCAGAAACGCGAGTTGACGCCCACAAACTGGTCGTAAGGCGTGTTGACGAACACGCGCAAGGTCACGCCATGACCATCTGGGTCCAGCTGGTAGGACATGAGTTGCCCCACCTTGATGCGGCGAAAGTACACGGGCGAGCCGATGTCGAGCGAACCCACGTCGTTGGCGTGCAGCGTGTATTGGCGACCGCTGGACTCACGGGTCACGACGGGTGGGGCCTCCAGGCCGGTGAATTCATCACTGGTCTCCTCAGACACCCCGACGTCCACCCCGATGAACGGACCGGACAACAGGGTGCCCAGGCCCGATACGCCCGAAATGTCGAGCCGTGGCTTGACCACCCAGAACCGCGTGTCCTTGGCGGTGAAGCCGTGCGCGTCCTTGGTCAGCTGCACCTGCACGCGCACCCGGCTGCGGTCTGGCGCCAGGCTGATGCGCTGCACGGTGCCGATTTGCACGTCCTTGTAGCGCACCGCGGTCTTGCCTGCTTCCAGGCCTTCCGCGCTCTGGAGCGTGACCACGATCTCCGGGCCGCGCTCACGCAAGATCTTCACCACCAGCCCGATGCCCACGAGCGCCGCAACAATGGGGATCAGCCAGATCAGCGAGGGCAGCCAGTCGCGCCGCCGCACCACGCGTGGCGCGGCGGGTCCAGGGCCTTCTGCAGGCGCAGCGGCGGTTTCTTGGGGTTCAGTCATGCGTTGATTTTCTGTGTGCGGCAGCGCCGCCCTGCCCTGCGTTGCCGGGCGTTCCGGGGTCCCAGATCAGGCGTGGATCGAAGCTGAGCGAAGCCAGCATGGTCAGCACCACGACGGCCGCGAACGCGGCAATGCCAAAGGCCGCGGTCACCACCGCCAGGCCCTGCAAGTGCACCAGCCCCGAGAGCAGCGAGACCACGAATACGTCCAGCATCGACCAGCGGCCGATCACCTCGAGCACGCGGTACAGGCCTGCACGCTCGCGCTGGCGCCAGGTGCTGCGCCGCTGCGCGGTCACCACCAGCACGAAAACCGCTGACAGCTTGAAGAGGGGCACGGAGAAGCTGGCGATGAAGATCACCGCCGCCAGCCCATACGAGCCGCTGACCCAGAAGTAGACGATCCCGCTCATGATGGTGTCCGCCTGCGTGCCCAGCAGGCTGCTGGTGATCATGACCGGCAACAGATTGGCCGGGATGTACATGATGCACGCCGCGATCAAAAAGGCCCAGGTGCGGCGGATGCTGTCGGGTTTGCGCTCGCGCAGCCGCGTGCCGCAGCGCTCGCAGGCTTGGCCGAATTCGGCCCCGGCCCACACGGCCCCGCAACGGTAGCAGGCGCACAAACCCAGTTGCGCGCAAGTCGCCACCTCGCGGTCGCCCGCTTGCACCTCCACCAGGGGCGCAGCGCGCGCCGTCAGGCTGGCGCTGGGGGCGGTTTCAGCCGTCATACGGGGTCCGCCGTCGTACCGCGTGGCGGCTTGGGCTGATCGGCTGCGTCTGGGGGAGCGGGCTCAAAAGCGCGCTCCCACAGCCTGCGCGGCTCGAAGGACACTACCGCTGTCAGCAGCACCGTCAGCGCCACAAAGGCCCACAAGGCCGGCCCAATGACCACCGTGGCCATGCCCGACAGCTTGATGATGGACACCAGGATGCCCAGCATGAACACTTCGACCATGCTCCAGGGCCGCAACATCTGCAGCGCCACCACCAGCCAACGAAAACCGGGTGGGCGCCGCGCGAGTTCGCCCGGCATCAGCAAATACAGCAGGGCCGCCAGTTGCGCGACCGGAAACACCAGCGTGGTCACCAGCACCAGCAGTGCGACGGGTGGCAAGCCCTCTTGCGCCAGCGCCTGCACCGCACCCACCAAGGTCGTCTGGCTGTGCCGGCCACCCAGTTTCATCTCCACAATCGGAAACAGGTTGGCAATGGCGAAAAGCACCAGGCAGGCCAGGGTGAGTGGCACGATGCGCTGCTCTTGCTGCGCGTCGTTGCACATCAGTTCGGTGCCGCAGCGCGTGCAGTGCGCCACCTCCCGCTTGCGCAGCATGGGCTCGCGATAGACCGCGTCGCAGCCATCGCACACCACGAGATCGGGCTGCTCCTTCATGCGCTTGAGTGTGCCCGAAACTGGCGCGTCTGCTCGAGCGTCGGTCGATACTCCCCCGCCTTGTCCGTGTAACGGTGAGCCACGGGGCAGTAGGTCTGTCGTGATGAGCGCCTTATTTGGCCTTCAACGGAATCGGCGTCCCCCGGTCAATCGGCACGGCCGTGACGCTGTTCTGCGGCGAGCCGTCGACCAGCTTGTCGGAATAGGTTAGGTAGACCAGGGTGTTGCGCGCGGCGTCGACCATGCGCACCACGCGCACGCGCTTGAAGAGGATGGAGGCGCGCTCGCTGAACACCTGCTCCTCCAGCTTCAGCGGCGCCTTGAAGCTGACGGGGCCGATCTGGCGGCAGGCGATCGACGCCTCGGCCTTGTCCTCGGCCAGGCCCAGGCCGCCCGAGATGCCGCCGGTCTTGGCGCGCGAGATGTAGCAGCTGACGCCCTGCACCAGCGGGTCGTCGTAGGCCTCGACAACGATCTTGTGGTCGGGGCCCAGCCATTGAAAGGCGGTGTCCACATCGCCAATTTTCTGTGCATGGACGGCGGTGGCCAGCAGGCCGGGCAGCAGCGCCAGCGCGCAACGGGTGGTGGTTTTCACGTCTGCATTTTCCTATCAAAACGGGGTCTGATGCTAGTGTATCCAGCGCAGGCAGCTATCATTACCGAAGCAACACACACACTGCCAGAATACGCTCATGACCGACGCCCTGCTCTCGCCGCCCGATCTGCACTACCTGGTGGACCATCAGGTGTGGGCGCGCGTGGAGGGCGATGGCACGGCCACGGTGGGCATCACACAACTGGGCATCCGCCTGTCGGGCGAGGTCTACATGTGCCGCGCCAAGCGCGTGGGCACCGCGCTGGCGCAGGGCGACACCATGGCGGTGGTGGAGCTGTCCAAATCGGTCGTGCCGGTCAAGACGCCGGTGGGCGGCACGGTGGTGGCGGTGAACGAGGCGCTGGACGAGCGCCCCGAGCTGATCCACCGCGACCCGTACGGCGAGGGCTGGATCGTTCGCCTGCGCCTGGCCGACCTGTCGACTGACCAGGCCCAGCTGGTCACCGGCGACGCCGTGGCGCCCGCCATGGCGCACCACGCCTGGCTGCACCGGCTGGAGCTGGTGCCCGCCACCAACGGCGGCGCCCCGGCGGCGGACGCGCCATGAGCTTTGTCGAACACAGCGCCGACGGCATCGCCATCCTGCTGTGGGCCGCCGACCCGAGCGTGCCCGAGCGGCTGGCCACGCCCTTTTTTCACGCTGCCGCGGCGGCGGCGATGGATGTGCCGGTGGAGATCTATTTCACCGCCGCCAGCGTGCGCCTGCTGGCGCCCGGTGTGGCGGCCGGCCTGCGCGCCAGCACGCGGGTGGACAAGACGATTTACGACAACATCCGAGAAGCCGTGGCGCTGGGCGCCCGGTGCTACGCCTGCAGCGACGCCCTGCACGCGCAGGGGCTGGACAAGACCGAACTGATCGCCGAATGCCATGGCCGCGGCGGCGCGGTGCAGTTCATGGCGCGGGCCAGTGACTTGCGCTGGCGGGTATTGGTGTTCTGAGACCCCTGACAGCACCAGGGCGATGGCACAACTGGTGTGAAACCAGTTCCAGCTTCAATCTGCGCATTGCCTTGTCCGCATAGACGCTGCTCATGCGCAGGTGCAGCGGCCGAATGCATCGGCCTGAGCCGAGAACCGGGCCAACACTCACTGTACGAAAAGGTGGACTTGGCCGTGCGCGTGGTATCCGATCTGCCTCATCACCTGGTGGCTATAGAGCGGGCCATGCGCCGTTCATCGCTTCAGCCATGTCAGGGCACGCTCGGTGCGCCCCAACCCAGCCGGAACAAGAGCGAAGCATGTTGGCGTCGAACCCGATCCCGGCCAATGTGGTCGGGGCCGGTGCCCGGTCATTTCATGGTGCGGAAAATGGCCGTGTCACCCCACTTTTGTCGACCGGCGCCTGAATATCCTCGGCTCCCGCGCGCTGCCGCCACCTGACGCAGGGCACGCGCACGCTGATCGACTTCTGGCCGACTCGCCGCGAACCTGCGTGAGCCGAACGTCAAGCACCCCGGCCCCCGAGCCGGCTTGCGACCGAGCACCCGCTGCCCTGCCTCAGCTGCCCTTACCCGGATAGGTCAGGCTTAGGTCCCCATCAAAAACTCGGGTTAACCCTGTATTGCAAGTGCAAAGCGTCGGCTTGACAAAATTTTCCTTCGTGATTTAATTTCGTTTTAGAAATTTTAATTTCATTTTAATAGAATCTTCCCTGTTCCATTCCATCGGCCAGAAATCACCGGAAGGCCCGGATCAGGTGCCCCACACACCTCCTACGAAACCCGATCACCCATGTCACGGCTCCTCAGCAATATTCGCGTCCTCGATCTGTCGCGCATCCTGGCCGGCCCATGGGCCACGCAGAACCTGGCCGATCTGGGCGCCGACGTGATCAAGATCGAGCGCCCCGGCGAAGGCGACGACACCCGCCACATGGGGCCGCCTTTCATGAACGACCCGAGCACCGGTGAGCCTGGCGATGCGGCCTACTTCATGTGTTGCAACCGCGGCAAGAAGTCCGTCGCCATCGACTTTTCGCAGTCCCAAGGCCAGGCGGTGGTGCGCAAACTGGTGCAGCAGGCCGACGTGCTGGTCGAAAACTACAAGGTCGGGGCCTTGGCCAAGTACGGCCTGGACTACACGTCGCTGAAATCGGTCAATCCGGAACTGGTCTACTGTTCGGTCACCGGCTTCGGCCAAACCGGCCCGTACAAGGACCGCGCCGGCTACGACTACCTGATCCAGGGCATGAGCGGCCTGATGAGCGTGACCGGCGAGCGCGACGATTTGCCCGGTGGCGGCCCACAACGCGTGGGCGTGGCGGTCTCGGACCTGATGGCCGGGATGTACGCCACGGTGGCCATCCTGGCCGCGCTGCACCACCGCGATGCCGGCCACGGCGGCCAGCACATCGATATCAGCCTGCTGGACTGCCAGGTCGGCGCCCTGGTCAACCAGGGCTTGAACTACCTGGTCAGCGGCCAGGCCCCCCAACGCATGGGCAGCGGCCACCCCAACATCGCCCCCTACGCCGTGTACCCGGCGGCCGATGGTCACCTGATCCTGGCCGTCGGCAACGACACCCAGTTCCGCCGTCTGTGCGAGGCCATCGGCCAGCCCGATATGGGCACCGACGAGCGTTTTTCCACCATCCGCCAGCGAGTGGCCCACCGCGCCGACCTGGACGCCTGGCTCACACCCATCACCCGTTCACGCAGCGTGGACGACTGGGTTGCGCTGCTGGAGCGGGCCCAGGTACCGGGCGGGCCAATCAACGACATTGCGCGCGTGTTCCACGATCCCCACGTGATGGCCCGAGGCATGCGCATGGAACTGTCGCACCCCAAGTACGGCAGCGTGCCCTCGGTGCGCAACCCGATGCGCTTTTCCGAAACACCCCTGGAATTCAAGTCGGCCCCGCCGCTGCTGGGCCAGCACACCGACCAGGTGCTGCAAGCGCTTGATCTCGGGCCGGAAGACATCGCCGGCCTACGCCAGGCCGGCGTGCTGGGCTGACCCGATTCACACACATCAACGAAGGACATCATCATGCACAGAGCCACTCTGAAGGACGCCAACGGACTGGAGATCATGGGCGTCGGCCTGCACTGGAACGACGTCGCGGTCGGCGAACGCTTCCGCACCCTGGGCAAGACCATCACCGAAGCCGACATCGCCCTGTTCGTCGGCGCGGTCGGCATGGTCGAGGAGATGTTCACCAATGTCGAGTACATCGGCGAGGTCTCGGTCATCGGTCGCCGTCCCGTGCCGGGCTCGCTGGTGCTGTGCACGGCCGAAGGCCTGTTGATGCAAAGCACCATGCAACGCACTGGCATGGCCTTCCTGGAGGCCGACGTCAGGGTGCTCAAGCCCACCACGGCCGGCGATACCCTGCACGTCGAGTGCGAGGTGGTGGAGGCCCGCGCCACCAGCAAGCCCGGCCGCGGCTTGCTGCGCACCCTCAACAAGGTTGTCAACCAGCGTGGCGAGACCGTGCTGACCTACAACCCGCTGCGCATGGTCAAGACCCGGCCCGAAGCCTGAGCGCCCCCCCGAAATTCATCTGGCCTTCGCCGTTGCCCCGAGGCGCCCCCGCGCCATTCCCCAGTTCACAAGGAGAGAGACATCATGAAACTGCTTACCCCCGTGGCCATCATGGCCACCACCATCACGGCGCTGACGCTCGGCCCGGTCACCACCGCCGTGGCCCAGTCCTACCCCGACAAACCCATCAAGATGGTGCTGCCGTTTGCCGCCGGTAGCCCCACCGACGCCATGCTGCGCGTCATCACCGGCCCCTTGGGCAATCGGCTGGGCCAAACCATCGTCATCGACAACAAGCCCGGCGCCACGGGCATGATCGGCGCGGACTACGTGGCCAAGTCGGCCCCCGATGGTTACACCCTGCTGTTCGGCACCAACACCACTCAGGTGGCGAACAAGTACTTCTTCAAGAACATGCCCTACGACGGCCTGAAGGACTTCGCGCCCGTGGCGATCGCCGGCGGCGTGCCGCACGCGCTGGTGGTCAACCCCTCGGTGCCGGTCAACACCGTGCCCGAGCTGATCAACTACATCAAGGCCAATCCGGGCAAGGTGTCCTTCCCCTACGCCAACAGCACCACCCGCATCACCGGCGCCACGTTCCGTGTCATGACTAAGACCAAGCTGTTGGACGTCCCCTACAAGGCCTACGGCCAGGCCGTCACCGACCTGCTCGGCGGCCAGACGCAAATGATGTTCATCGACTTCGCCACCGGCCTGCCGCACATCCGCTCCGGCAAGCTGAAGGCCCTGGCGATTACCCCGGACCGCTCCGCCAAGCTGCCCGGCGTGCCGGCCATGCGTGAAGTGCTGCCTGGTTTTGAAATCGGCAACTGGAACGGCTTGTTTGCCCCGGCGGGCACGCCGCGCCCGATCATCGACCAGCTCAACCGCGAAATGGCCGCCGTGCTGGCAATGCCGGAAGTGCAGCAGCAAATCGACGCCGTCGGCTACGAACTCAGCAAGCAGATGACGCCGGAGCAGTTCGGCAAGTACATCGCCGACGAATCGGTGCATTACGGAAAATTGGCCGTGGCGGCCGGTATCAAGGCCGAGTAAACCCAAGGCCCACGCGCGCGCCTACATGTCGTCGGGCGCGCACCCACCTTGCGGCATGGGATCGGGCATCCTTTCAAAGGGGTGCTCGGCCCGGGTTGCCGCCTGAACCTATTTCCCCATGAACACCACAACCACCGAGCCGCCGGTGCGCTTCTCTCATCAGGACGGCATCGCGACCCTCTGCATCGACCGACCGGCCCAGCGCAACGCCCTGTCGATCGCGGTGTGCGAAAAGCTCCTCGACCTGTGGGACGAGGTGGATTCCAACGACGCCATCCGCGTGGCCATTCTGACCTCGGCCGATTGCGGCACCTTCTCGGCTGGCATGGACCTGAAAGAAGCCGCACAGGTGCGTGCCGAAACCGGCAAGGACATGCTGGAGATGCTGCGCGACCCGTTTCACCAGCGCATGCGGAGAGTCTCCAAGCCGATCGTCGCGGCCATGACGGGGCACTTCACCGCTGGTGGAATGGTTCTGGCGGCCAACAGCGACATCCGCGTCGGTCTGCAAGGTACCCGCGGCGGCATTTCCGAGGCCAAGGTCGGCCGTGGGTCGCCCTGGGGCGTGCCCATGCTCTGGATGCTGCCGCAGCCTTTTCTGCTCGAACTGATGCTGACCGGCGAGCTGCACCCCATCGAGCGCTTCCGTGAACTGGGTTTCATCAACTACGTCGAATCAGATCCGGAGGCCGTGCGGTCTCGAGCCCGCGCCATTGCCCGCACCATCGCCGACAACGCCCCGCTCACGGTATGGGCCGCCAAGAAGAGCCTCGGTGCGGCCATGGACCTGGGCTGCGCCGAAGGGCTGGAGGCGGCCAAGCGCTTTCACGAGCGCGTGTACGCCAGTGCCGACGCCGTGGAGGGGCCGCGCGCCTTCGCCGAAAAGCGCGCGCCGCGCTGGATCGGTGCGTGACCGCCGTGTCTGAGGCCGCTTTTGTCCGTGAAACCCGTGACGGCCAGGTCGCCACGCTCACGCTAGACCACCCCGACACACTGAATCGCTTCGTCACCGAAGAGCAATTTCTGGAGCTGGCGGCGCGCATCCGCGCGGTCAACGCCGACCCGGCGGCGCGCGCGCTGATCATCACCGGCGCCGGTCGCGCATTTTGCGCCGGTGGCGACTTGCGCCGAATGGCGGCACGCGAAGGTTTCTCAGGTGGCAGCGTGGCGGACATTCAACGGCGCTATCGGCAGTCCGTGCACCAGGTGCCCTTGGCACTGTCCGAAGCCGACATCCCCACCCTGGCCGCGGTCAACGGCGCGGCCTACGGCGCTGGCTGCGACCTGGCCTGTTTTTGCGACATCCGCGTGGCGGCCCAGAGTGCGAGTTTCTCGGCCAGTTTTGCCCAACTCGGCATCGTCTCAGGCGATGGCGGCAGTTGGATGTTGCCGCGACTTGTGGGGCGCTCCAAGGCCATGGAGCTGGCCTTCACCGCGGACCCCATCGACGCGGCCACGGCGCTGCGCATCGGCTTGGTTTCCTCCGTGGTCGACGACGCCGCGTTGCCCGCCCACGCGTTGGCCCTGGCCCAGCGCATCGCCCGCCATCCGCCCGAAGCCATGCGCATGACCAAGCGCTTGATTCGCGACGCCGAACAACAGAATCTGCCCCAGCACTTGGACGTGGTGGCGGCGTTTCAGGCCATTGCCCACGTGTCTCCAGAGCATCTGGCGGCTGTGCGGACCGCGATGGACGCCATGGCACGGCGTCCTCGTCGGTAGCCGGCCTACTCTGGCATTCCCTCGCAGGCCTGGGCGATCTGCCCGGCCGTCGCCAGCAATTCGGGGGCCACGTCTTCACGCAACTTCTGCTCGATCGGCGCCGGGCCAACGGCCATCACAGCGAGCGAGAACTGGGCGCCACCGTGGAAGCGAATCGGGGTGGCAATGGAGCTGGTCTGGCTGGTGACGGGAGAGGACAGGAAACACCAGCCTTGTTCCTCCAGCTCCTGGAAAGCGGCGTACAGGCCGGACATCAGCTTGAAGGAAGCGTCGTCGTCCTCGTCTTTCAGGTGCTCCATCAACCTGGAACGCATGGCTGGCGCCTGCGCCCACAGATAGGCACGGCCAGAGGCCGAAGCGGACATCGGTAGACGCGTGCCGGTCATCAGACCCAGGGGCAGTTTGCCGGGCGGCACACAGTGCTCCACCACCAGCATGTCCAGCCGGTCGCGCGTGGTCAGGCTGACATGCATGTCGAACTGGCGCGACAGCTCGCGCATGCGCGGCAGCGCCACGGGCACAACGCACAGACCACGCTTGGCCGCGCGACCCAGCGCCAAACAGGCCACATGCGGCACATAGCCAGCGTGGCCGTTGGCGCGCAGGAAGTTGTGCGCCTCCAGCGTCGCCACCAGCTTGCCCGCCGTGGTGCGCGACAGGTCCAACTTAGAGGCGATCTCGGTCAGTTGCAACGACCGGTGCCGGGTATCAAACAGCCGTAGCACCTCCAGGCCACGCCGCAGCGAATCGACGTCCACACCCGCCGCGTCGGCGTCGCGCAGACCGGTTTCGGAAACGGTGAGTTTTCGGGTTCGAACCATCAGATCTCCGCGGACGCGCCCCCCAGTTCGGCTTCGAGTCGGCTCTTGAGCGCCAGCAGACCGGGGGCCACCTCGGCCACGATGCGCTCCACGCTGAGGGTATTGGTCGGCGCGGCGCACCCCAGCGCGTAGGAGTGGGCTTGATCGGCGGTGTCGATGACCACGGCCACGCCGTTGGTTCCCCGCTCCAGCGTGCCAGCGGCCACGCAGTACTGCTGGCGCCGCATATCGTCGACGGCCATCTCGACATGCTCGCGCAGCGAAGCCAGCACCGCAGGGTAGTCCTTGCCCAGCCTGGCCAGAAAGCGCTCGCGTTCGGCATCGCCCATGGCGCCAATCAATGCCCGCCCGAGCGCGGAAGGCCCCAGCAGCAGGCGTGAGCCGGCACGCACGCGCAAAGTGAACAACATGGCGTGCCCGTGCATGACCTCGTGGCACACCATGGTGTCGCCATCCGGGGAAGCCAACACCACCGACACGTTGTGCTGGTCGGCGAAAGCCTGCATCAGCGGACGCGCCCACACCACCAGATCACGGTTCGACGCAGCGACGAAACCCAGGGTCAGCACGGAACTGGTCAGGCGGTAGGCCGCGCGTTGGGTGGAATAGGCCAGGTAGCCCGCCTCGGTCAGGTTGGCGGTCAACCGCGACACGGTCGGCTTGGGCAAGCTGGTGGCCTGCGCCAAGTCGGTGTTGGAAAGCCAGGGGTTGTCCGGCTCGAACGCCTGCAGGATGACCAGCCCACGCGCCAGCACCCGGACCTCGCCAGCGCCTTTCTCTTCCACTGAACGACCGTTTTTCGTCATCGTCATAACGAAATTAGTCTAGCAGGCACACAGGTGATGGGCTGCAGTTCCAGGTTTCACCGATCGAGAGGGCAAGATCGCCGAAACGGAATCAGACCGTGGAGGCGACTTCCTCGGCGGCCACATCGACGATCAGCTCCCCTTCCTTCACGCTGTCGCCCACGGCAAAACCAATCGCACGCACGGTGCCGGCATGCCGCGTCGTCACGCTGTGCTCCATCTTCATGGCCTCGACCACGGCCACCACCTCACCCTCCTCGACGCGCTGCCCGACATGCACCGGTAAGGCCGACACCGTGCCCGACATCGGGGCCACGGCCAGACCAGCAGCGCCCTCGCTGTCGAAGCTGCGGCCATGGGCGGGTTCGGCGCTGAAGCGCTCTCCCCGCACCTGCAACTCCCACAGGCCATCGCGCGCGACGGCGGCCCAGGCGGTGGAGCCGATTTGCCCGACCCAGCCGCCATCGGCCGCACGCTGCGTCCGCACCTCCCAGCTGTCGCCCTCGAGTTCGGCGCGCCACCCGCCAGGGGTGCGCGCCTGCCAGGCGCAGGCGTGCAGGGCGCCATCCAGCCACACGGGCGTGCGCCCCAGAGGGGCTTGCGGCTCAAGTACGGCGCGATCGACCGGCTCCAGGGCGGACCAGCCGGTGCCGGCCTCGGAACGCGCCAGTTCAACCGCCGCCGCGCACACCGCCGCCAGCCGCACGTCGTCGCGCGCGGTCAGGCGCGCCATGTGCTCGTCCAGGTAACGTGTGTGCACCTGCCCGGTGCCCACGCACGGATCAAGCAACACCCGGCGCAGGTAGCCGATATTGGTCGTCAGGCCCAACAGGACGGTGCCCTCGAGCGCCTCGCGCATGTGCTCCAGCGCGCGCTCACGGGTATCGGCATGGGTGACCAGCTTGGCCACCATCGGGTCGTAGAAAGGAGGCACCACGCCGCCGCTGACGATACCGGCTTCGACACGCACGCCTGACGGCCAACGCACTGTCGCGACGCGCCCTGGCGCAGGCCGAAATTCGCGCGCGGGGTCCTCCGCGTACAGACGGCATTCCACCGCATGGCCCTGGCAGTGAATCTGCTCCTGAGGCAGCGGCAGCGGTTCGCCCGCCGCCACCCGCAGCTGCCACTCCACGAGATCCAGGCCGGTGACGCACTCGGTCACCGGATGTTCGACCTGCAGGCGCGTATTGACTTCCAGAAAGTAGAACTGGTGGTCCTTGCCCAGGATGAACTCGAAGGTGCCGGCATTCAAGTAGCCGAGACTGCGTGCGCCGCGCACCGCCGCATCGACCAGGCATTGGCGCACCGCCTCCGGCAACAAAGGGGCGGGGGCCTCCTCCACCACCTTCTGGTGGCGCCGCTGCAACGAGCATTCGCGCTCGAACAGGTGCACGACGTTGCCGAGGCTGTCGCCAAACACCTGCACTTCGACATGGCGCGGCTGCTCGATGTAGCGCTCGACGATCAATCGCCCATCGCCAAAGCTGCTGCGCGCCACGCGGATCGCGGAAGCAACCGCCTCGTGCAGGCCACTGAAATCAGCCACCACGTGCATGCCCTTGCCGCCACCACCCGCGCTGGGCTTGAGCAAGGCCGGCAGGCCAACCGCGCGCACCATGGCCACCACGGTTTCCAGCTCGTCGCTGGCGTCGCCACCACCGGGCACCACGGGAACCCCGGCCTGGTCCATCAAGGCCTTGGCCCGCGCCTTGTCGCCCAGCGCCGCGATGGTTTCCGGCCGCGGGCCGATGAACACCAGGCCGGCCTGGGCCACCGCCTCGGCGAACGCGCTGTTTTCGGACAGAAAGCCATAGCCCGGATGCACCGCGTCGCAGTGCGTTTCCAGCGCCGCGGCGATCACGCGGGCGCCATCCAGATAACTTTGCGCAGCCGGACCGGTGCCGATACGCACCGTGGCCGCGGCCCCGAGCAGATGCGGCGACGAAACGTCGGCATCGGTATGAATCGCGACATATTCCACGTCCAGGGCGCGACAGGTGCGGGCTACCCGACAGGCGATCTCGCCCCGGTTGGCAATCAAGATTCGTTTGAACATGCTCGTCACATCCTGAAAACGCCAAAGCGGGTGTCTTCCTTCGGGCTCGCGGCGGCGAGCGCGAGGCCCAGGGTCAGCCAAGCCCGCGTGTCGGCGGGATCGACCACCGCATCCACCCATAGGCGCGACGCTGCGTGCAACGCGCTGCTGCTGGCCAGATAGTGGTCTCGGATCGGCTGCTTGAAAGTCTCCATCTGCTCGGGCGTGAAGTCCTGGCCGGCACGGGCCAGTTGCTCCCGACGCACCAGGGCCAGCACGGTGGCGGCCTGCTCTCCCCCCATCACCGAGGTGCGGGCGTTGGGCCACATGGCCATCAGGCGCGGGCCAAAGGCGCGACCGCACATGGCGTAGGCGCCCGCGCCATAGCTGCCCCCGATCACCATGCTGAACTTGGGGACGCGGGCGGTGGACACGGCATTGACCATCTTGGCGCCATCCTTGGCGATACCGCCGTGCTCGTAGGACACGCCAACCATGAACCCGCTGATGTTATGCAGGAACAAAAGCGGAATGTCGCTCTGGCTGCACAGTTCGATGAAATTGGCCGCCTTCTGCGCGCTTTCGCTGAACAGCACGCCATCGTTGATCAGCACGCCGACCGGGTAGCCGCCGATGGCGCCGGTGCCGCAAATCAGGCTGGTGCCGTAGCGCTCGCGGTACATCTGCAGTTCGCTGCCGTCCATCAATCGCGCCAGGATTTCTCGCGCCGCGATGGGTTGCTTCGGGTTGGCCGGGATCAGACCCGGCAGTTCGGCCGGATCGTGCAGCGGCGGCACGGCGGCCAGCGGCGGCGCAGTCATGGCCACCGGGCCGGGCCGGGCCACGATGTCGCGCACGAGGGTCAGCGCGTGCAGATCGTCGTGCGCGTAGTGGTCGGCCACGCCCGACAGCCGGGTGTGGACGTCGGCGCCGCCCAGGGTTTGCGCGTCGACCACCTCCCCAGTGGCGGCCTGCACCAGTTGCGGTCCGCCCAGGTAGATGGTGCCGTTGCCCTGCACGATCACTGTTTCGTCGCACATGGCGGGAATGTAGGCCCCGCCGGCCGTGCAGGCACCCATCACCGCGGCGATCTGCTTGATGCCCAGGGAGGACATCTCGGCGATGTTCCGGAAGATGCGGCCGAAATGCTGTTCGTCGGGAAAGATGTCTTCCTGCAGCGGCAAAAACGCCCCCCCCGAATCGACCAGGTAGATGCAGGGCAACGCATTCTCGCGCGCCACCGCCTGGGCCCGCACCTGCTTCTTGATGGTCAACGGGTAGTAGGTGCCCCCTTTCACGGTGGCATCGTTGGCCATCACCATGCAAGGGCGGCCCGCCACGATGCCAATCCCCGTGATCAGGCCAGCGCTGGGCGCCGCGCCGTCGTACAGCCCGTCGCCAGCCAGTTGGCCCAACTCCAAAAAAGGCGTGTCGGGATCCAGCAGCGCATTGATGCGGTGGCGCGGCAACAGCTTGTTCCGCGCCAGGTGCGCCGCGCTGGGCTTGGGACCTCCGCCGGCCAACGCGGCATGACGGACAGCGGCAACCTGCGCGCGCAGCGTGGCGTAGGCGGCGGCGTTGGCGACAAAGTCGCCATCGGTCGTGCGCACGGAAGAACGCAGGATCGCCATCGTCAGTCCTGCAGCGGCAAGCGCAGCAGCGCGTGACCCAAAGACTTGCCGGTCTGATCCAGGCGCAGCGTGCGCGTGGCACCACCGCCCAGCGCGCGCTGCATCACCACCACCACGGCCTCGATGTTGTCCATCGGGTGACAGGCCACCTCGCCCTGCACCCAGTCGCCGTACAGCGCCTTCACGGCCTGTGGCGTGACGCTCTTCAATAGACGTGGGTAGTCTTGCGGCGTCCTGGCGATCAGGCCCGCTGTGCACACATCACCTTTGTCACCGGAACGCACATAGGCGATGTCGCGAACAGTTTCTTTGCTCATGTTGTCTCTCCTCAGGCCACCAGAATCTCAGTCATCTGCTCCACGAACGAGCGCGGAATCAGGGTCGGCCACAGCGAGATCACCGGGCGCGGCTTGATCGGGGTGCCAAACGACGTCCCACCCGGCCCCATGATCCACAGTTGCGCGCCGGCACGGCGCACCTTGTCGGCTTCTTCCATGGTGCGGGTGCGCACGGCGCAGCGCAGGCCAAGCTCTGGCAACTCATTGGCCACCGCCGGATCCGGCGGTGGGGCGGCCGGGCCGTGCAAGGTGTTCAAGCCCACCAGGTCGAAATGCACCTGATCCGCTTGCAGGCCCATGCGCTCGAAGCGTTCCAGCATGGTCTGCTTGGCCTTGAGCACGCGGTCGTAGGCGTTGGGCCAAGGGAAAAAGGCCAGGCTCTCACCGATCCAACCGTCCTGGTAGCCGACCACCAGTTTCCACATGTCGGGCGCCGGGCGGCCGGTGATGCCTTCGACGCGCACGCGGTCCTCGCCGACCGCGGACAAGCGCAGCGAAGTGAAATCGGCGATGGCGTCGGGCATCAGGTAGCTGCGCGGATCGCCGATCTCGTAGACCAGATGCTCCTTGATGGTGAACGGATCGACGCGCCCACCGCTGCCAGGCACCTTACTGACCACGGCGTCGCCACCGGCCTCGAACTCGATGATCGGAAAGCCCACCCGCCCCATGTGTGGCATCTCGGCAAAACGCGAGGACATGCCACCCGTGCAGGCCGACGCGCATTCGACAATGTGGCCCAAGGTCACCGCCGCCGCGAAGCGGTCCACGTGCGCGGCGTCGCGCGTCCAGCCGAACTCGTGCGCCAGCGGGCCAACGTAGACCGCGTTGTCCGATACGCGCCCGGCCACCACCACGTCGGCGCCACCGGCCAGACCCTCGACGATGCCGGAGCTGTCGGTGTAGACATTGGCCGACACCACGCGATCACGGATGGCGGCGAAATTGCTGTCGCCGGTGTCCATGTTGACCAGCGGCACCCCCTCGGCGATCAAGGTGTCCAGCTTGCCCAGCAGGTCATCGCCTTCGACCAAAGCCACGCGCGTGCCCTGCAAGCCAGCCTTACGCGCGCCCTCGACCATGCGCTGCGCGGCCGAACGCGGGTTGACGCCGCCGCCGTTGGAAATCAACCGCGTGCCCCGTTCGCGCGCCAACGCCAGCATGGCGTTGGTATAGGCCACGGCATCCGGCACATAGCCGGCCTCCGGTTTCTTCAGCTTTTGGCGCTGCAGCAACGCCATCGTCAGCTCGGCGAGGAAGTCAAAGCACAGGTAGTCGAGGTTGCCCTCGCGCAGCAACTCCATGGCCGGATCCATGGCATCGCCCCAGAACCCAGATCCAGCGCCCAAACGCACCACTTTCTTCATGTGATCTCCTTCGTACAGGTATTAGGTTTAATTTCATTTTTCTAATGTTAATTCCATTATGATTCATTTCCTGCACCACAGTCAACCGCTTGGCATAAGCGTCGACAGGGACCGACAACACAGTCCAGCGGTGCAGGTAAAAAAAAAGCCCTGGCGGGCGGTTGAAAGGGGATCGGACGCGCCAATGACCCAAAGGCGTCACGTACCTCCCACCGACAATGGTCTTGACAAGGCCAATGCCGGCACTGGCATGCCCATGGGGGCCACTGGCGTCGACGCAACAACGTCGCCAAGCCGAGGCCAGGATCTGTGCCCTGGGTGCCCACGCACGCCAGGATGGGGCAAATCGTGGATCTACCCCTGCACCTGCCCCCACACCTTCTCCAGCCGCTTCACGCTGACCGGTTGCGGGGTGCGCAGCTCTTGTGCGAAAAAGCTGACGCGCAGCTCTTCGAGCAGCCAGCGCAGCTCTTGCAGGCGGGCGTCGAGCTGGCCTTTGCGCTCGGCCACCAGGCGCCAGAAGCGTTGCTCTTGCGCGCGGGCTTCGGCCATGCGCTGGGTGTCGCGGGTGGGGTCGGCGCGGAGTTTTTCCATGCGCAGCTGGATGGCTTTGAGGTAGCGCGGCAGGTGCTGCAACGACGCCCAGGGCACGTCGTGCAGAAAGCGTTTGCCGATCAAGCGTTGCAGTTGCTGCTGCGCGTCTTGCACGGCCTCGGGCGCACCCTTGGTATCGCGCAGCTTGCGGGCGGTGGCGGCGTATTCGGTGAGGACGGTGGCGGCCAGCCGCGCGATCTCGCCAACGATGAGGGTCAGGCGCCCTCGCCCCTCTTGCACGCGGGCGTCGAAGGCGGCGGCGTCTTGCGGTAGCGGGTCTTGCAAGAAGGCGCGGTCCAGCCCCAGGTCGATGATCTGCGTGCGCAGTTCGTCGGCGGTGCCCAGTGGCATATAGGCCACGGCCATCTTTTGCAGATCGGGGACGTTCTTCTCCAGGTACTTCAGCGCGTCGCGGATCTGCAGCGCCACCAGGCGGCGCAGACCGATGCGGTGGCGGGCGGCGGCGACTTCGGGCTCGTCAAACACCTCGATGGTGACGGCGTCGCCGCCGTCCACCAAGGCCGGAAAGCCGATCAGCACCTGGCCCTTGCGGCGCACTTCGAGCAGCTCGGGCAGCTCGCCAAAGCGCCAGGCGGTGTAACGCTGGTCGTCCGCCTGCGCCACAACTACTTCTTTTTTTGTAGCGCCATTCGATTTAGGGGCGCCGACATCCCGGGTTTTTTGACCTGAATCGGCCGACGGTGGCGGCATCGCCGGGGTGGCGCCCTTGATCGCGGCCAGCGCCTGGAAGGCGCCGCGCGCCTCGCCACCCAGCTCGGCCTTCAGCGCGGGCAGGTTGCGGCCCTGGCCACGCTGGCGGCCGTGCTCGTCGACCACGCGGAAGTTCATGAACAGGTGCGCGGGCAGCATGTCGAGCTTGAAGTCGGTGCGCTTGACGTCCAGGCTGGTGGCGTCACGCACGCGTTTCAGCAGCACATCGGTCAGGCTGCCCAGTCCAAACACCTCGGGCGCCGACAACTCCTCGGTCAGGCGCGCGGCGCTTTCGGGCAGGGGCACAAAGCGGCTGCGCGGCTTTTGCGGCAGGCTTTTGAGCAAGGCCTGCACCTTGTCTTTCAGCATGCCGGGCACCAGCCATTCGGCGCGCGCTTCGCTGACCTGATTCAGCACAAACAGCGGCACGGCCACTGTCAGGCCATCGCGCGGGTCGCCGGGCTGGTGCAGGTAGCTGGCGGCGCAGTCGACACCGCCCAGTCGAACCATCTTGGGAAAGGCGCTGGTGGTGATGCCAGCGGCCTCGTGCCGCATCAGCTCTTCGCGGGTCAGGCGCAGCAGCTTGGGGTTGCTGGCGCTGGCACCCTGCCACCACTGCTCAAAATCACGCCCGTTGCTGATGCCGGCGGGCAGGTGCTGGTCGTAAAAGGCGTAGATCAGCTCGTCGTCGACCAGCACGTCCTGGCGGCGGCTTTTGTGCTCCAGCTCTTCGACCTGGGCGATGGTCTTGGCGTTGGCGGGCAAAAACGGCAGGCGGCGCGCCCAGTCTTCGGGCCACTCTTCGGCCACCAGGGCTTCGCGGATGAAGATCTCGCGCGCGGCTACAGCGTCCACGGCGCCAAAGCTCTTGCGCCGACCGCTGTAGACCAGCAGTCCGTAGAGCGTGGCGCGCTCTTGCGCCACCACGTCCTGGGCTTTTTTCTCCCAGTGCGGGTCGAGCAGTTGCGTCTTTAAGAGATGGCCACCGACTTCTTCCAGCCACTGCGGCTCGATGGCGGCGATGCCACGGCCGAACAGGCGCGTGGTTTCCACCAGCTCGGCGCAGACGATCCATTTGCCGGGCCGCTTGCTGAGGTGCGCGCCGGGGTGGCGGAAGAACTTGATGCCGCGCGCACCCAGGTATTCGCCGTTCTGGGCGTCGTCGGTCTCCAGCTTGCAGCCCACGTTGCCCAGCAGGCCAGCCAGCAGCGATTTGTGCACCGCCTCATAGCCGGCAGGCTGGGTGTTTTCCTTCCACTTGTGCTCGGCCACCACGGTGTGCAGCTGGGTGTGGATGTCGCGCCACTCGCGCACGCGGCGGATGTTGATGAAGTTCTGGCGCAGCAGGCCTTCCCACTGGCGGTTGCTGAGTTTGTGCGTGGTGGTGGCGGTCGAATTCTGAACAAAATCACCCGGATGTCGGCGTCCGGATTCACCATCTTGCTTTTGTTTTGATAGCGTTTCGCGTGCCTGTTGCAACGCCAGTGCAGCGCGTTGCGCGGGTGGCAGCGTGGCCAGGTTGGCGGGCTTGGTGCGGCCTTTGGCACCCCCTTCAGCGCCTTGCATCTGCGCACGGGTCTGGGCGACAGCCTGCCCACCTCTCGCATCGTGCAGCCACTTCCACAGGCGCAGGTAGCCGCTGAACTCGCTTTTTTCGTCGTCGAACTTGGCGTGCTGCTGGTCGGCCTGGGCTTGCTGCTCCAGCGGGCGGTCGCGCACGTCCTGCACGCTTAAAGCGGCGGCAATGACCAGCACCTCGCGCAGCGCGCCGCGCTCGCGCCCTTCCAGGATCATGCGGCCCACGCGCGGATCCAGCGGCAGGCGCGAAAGTTCGCGGCCCAGCGGCGTAATCTGCTGGGCGTCGTCCACGGCGCCCAGCTCGCTCAGCAGTTGATAGCCGTCGGCCACGGCACGGCCCGAAGGCGCGTCGAGAAAGGGGAAGTCCTCCACCCGGCCACCCTCGCCGCCCAGGTGCAGGCTCTTCATGCGCAGGATGACGGCGGCCAGCGACGAGCGCAGGATTTCGGGGTCGGTAAAGCGCGATCGGCCGGTGAAGTCCTGCTCGTCGTACAGACGGATGGCGATGCCGTCGGACACACGCCCGCAGCGGCCCGAGCGTTGGTTGGCCGCGGCCTGGCTCACGGGCTCGACCAGCAACTGCTCCACCTTGCTGCGGTAACTGTAGCGCTTGACGCGCGCCGTGCCTGCGTCAATCACGTATTTGATGCCGGGCACGGTGAGCGAGGTCTCGGCCACGTTGGTGGCCAGCACGATGCGCGGCGCGCCGTGGCTTTCAAACACGCGGTCCTGCTCGGCCTGGCTTAAACGCGCAAACAGTGGCAGCACCTCGGCTCCTCGCGTGAGCGCGCTGTGCGACAGGTGCTTGCGCAGGTGGTCCGCGGCCTCGCGGATTTCGCGCTCGCCGGGGAGAAACACCAAAATGTCGCCGCCCGGGCGGCCCACCCACAGCTCGTCCACGCCCTGAGCGATGGCGGCGTTCAGGTCGAACTCGCGGCTTTCTTCAAACGGGCGATAGCGCACCTCGACCGGGTAGGTGCGGCCCGAGACCATCAGCACCGGCGCTGGCTTGCCCTGCGGGTCGGCAAAGTGCTGCGCAAAGCGGTCGGCGTCGATGGTGGCCGAGGTGACGATCACCTTCAGATCCGGCCGGCGCGGCAGCAACTGCCGCAGGTAGCCCAGCAGAAAATCGATGTTCAGGCTGCGTTCGTGCGCCTCGTCGATGATGAGCGTGTCGTAGTTTTTGAGCAGCGGATCGGTCTGCGTCTCGGCCAGCAGAATGCCGTCGGTCATCAGCTTGACGCTGGCGCCGGGCGTCAGGCGGTCGTTGAACCGCACCTTGTAGCCCACCACATCGCCCAGCGGGCTTTGCAGCTCTTCGGCAATGCGCTTGGCCACGCTGGTGGCGGCAATGCGGCGCGGCTGGGTGTGGCCGATCAGCTTGCCGCGCACGCCTTCCGGCGCATTGCAGCGCCCGCGCCCCATGGCCAGCGCTATTTTGGGCAATTGCGTCGTCTTGCCCGAGCCGGTTTCGCCGCAGACGATGACCACCTGGTGGCGGCTGAGCGCCGCCATGATCTCGTCCTTGCGCGCCGAGACCGGCAGAGACTCGGGGAAATCGAGCTTGCCTGGCCGGTTGGGCGCTACAACTTCAGGACTTTTGTTCGTTACGGGACGCCGGCCTCCGGCGGGAGGAGTCGGGAGATCGGACCTTGCACCTGGCTGTGGCGAGGGCTGGGGTTTGGGTGACGAAGACGCGTTGCGGGACATGGCCTAATTATCCCTGCCCCCCTCCGACGGCGTGGACAACTCCGTCGCGCCCACCCCAAAGGCCGCTGTCGCACCAGCACCACAAAGCACTTGGCAAGCGCGCCCTACTGCGCGCAAAATCCGCTCCCTCTCCTGAAATCCAGGTCGCCGCATTTGGCGACGACCCGCGTCCTAGGAGGTTCTGACCGATGAAACGAATGCACTTCCGTCTCCCCTGACCTCGCTCCCATCCGCCCCGGCTGGGAGTGATCTGTCGTCACACCCAGCCGCCGGCCTCAAGAAAGCCCGCGGCTCTGACGCCGGGGCTTTTTTGTTTGACGATGACTCCAGCCCGGTACTTCGCTGGACTGCGTCGCAGCTCGATACAGCAGGTTTATCAACAACTTACGCGCGTCCATCATATGCCGGTGCTTTCTGAAACTTGACCCGGTTTTCCCTCGCGCCGCTCCTATCTGGCTCTTGGAATCCGGGTCGTTCCAAGGAGTCATCATGGCAAAGATCAAGCTCACCAAGACCGCCGTAGAGTCAGCGCAACCCCAGGCCAAGGACATCGAACTACGGGATACCGTGGTGCCGGGCTTCCTGTGCAAGATTACCCCGAAGGGCCGCCGGGTGTTCATGCTCCAGTACCGCACGAACTCCGGGCAACCCCGCAAGCCCTCGCTGGGCCTGTTCGGGGAACTGACCGTGGAGCAGGCCCGCGTCATGGCGCAGGACTGGCTGGCCGAGGTTCGCCGGGGCGGCGACCCCGGTGGCGCCAAGGCCGAGGCGCGCAAGGCGCCCACGGTCGAAGCGTTGTGCAAGAAGTTCATGGAGGACTACTCCAAGAAGCGCAACAAGCCGAGCACGCAGCG
>Ga0209572_1001108_pt1 | contig 22880 bp, 26 predicted proteins | sample EBPBio232012_DNA_FD_185867 | JGI IMG/M metagenome (GOLD analysis project Ga0209572, IMG submission 185867) | Wastewater treatment Type I Accumulibacter community from EBPR Bioreactor in Madison, WI, USA - Reactor 1_1/23/2012_ DNA (SPAdes)... | ecosystem: Engineered > Bioreactor > EBPR >...
CCGGGCTTCGTTGTCCGACAACTCCTGCCTGAGCACCAGAAGCCCTGGTTGTCCTGGCTTGCGGCGCGTGGCGTCGATTCCACTTCCGGCTTTCCAGACATCCATCGGCCTGCCAAACGATCAGCCGAAGTCTCGACCGCGCCGCCGGTTTATGGCCGCGACGAGACCCCTTCTGCATTTCTGACAGGAGAGTTTATCCGCTGGCTTTGGGAGCAAGATCGGCCTGAACCCTGGTTCGCCCACATTTCGTTCCTGTCGCCGCACCCGCCTTTCATCGTGCCCGAGCCATTCAATCGGATGTATGAAGGCGCATCGGGGCCAGATTTCCGCCGCGCGCGCGATCTTGCCGCAGAAGCCGCTATCCATCCCTATGCGGCCTGGGGCCTGGAAACCCTGAAAAAGAAGAAATTCCTGCCCGGCGCGAAGGGTAAGGTCCGAGACTGGTCCGACGACGAGTTCCGGATCATCCGTTCGACGTATTGGGGCATGATTTCCGAAGTCGACAGTCAACTCGGCCGCATCTGGGCAGCACTTGAAGTCGCAGATATCTGGGACGACACGGTGATCCTGCTGATGAGCGACCACGCCGAAATGATGGGCGACCACTGGTCGCTCGGCAAGGGTGGCTTCTACGACCAGTCCTACCATGTACCGCTGATCATTCGCGACCCGCGCCGCACAAAGACGCGCAGCCAGAAGGTCTCAGCCTTCACCGAGGCAGTCGACATCCTGCCGACGGTGCTCGACCTGATCGGCGAGCCAGTGCCGGCCCATCTCGACGGGCGCTCACTGCTGCCCTTCCTGAAAGGCGCAACCCCTGCTGGCTGGCGCGAAGCCGCTCATTGGGAGTTCGACTTCAGATCAATCGTCAAACGGGACGCAGAGAAGCATTTTGGGCTCAGCTCGACCCAATGCAATCTGGGGGTCCTGCGCTGCGACCGCTTCAAATATGTGCACTTCAATGGCGGCTTGCCACCGCTGCTCTTTGATATGGACGACGATCCCGACGAAACCCGAAATCTCGCGCAGGATGATGGCTATCTGCGCATTCGTCTGGAATGCGCCGAGCGGCTGCTTGCGTGGCGGGCCGAACATCTCGACCAGTCGCTCGCCCTGATGGAATTGACCGAGAACGGAGTTCGCGTCTCCAGGCGCGCCTGACAAGAAATTGGCCCGCGGCAGGGAAGACGCGGGCCAAGATCATGCGATGCGTTTCTTGTTAGTTGGGAACGGTGACGCGCATCTGGTCACGCTGTTCGGAATAGCTTGCCTCTTCATAGGCGGGCGCCGCTTCCAGCTGTTCCTTGGTGAAGCTGGTATAGAGATAGCGATTGCCATCCTCGTCGGTCATGAACGCCAGATTGTCCATGCCAACCGCAACCTGCTTCTCGCCGATGCCAAGGAAGCCGCCGACATCAATCAGCACTGCGTCCACCTTGCCGTCCTGGCTCATCACGACGTCGCCGATTTCGCCGACATTTGCATCTTCGGCACCATAGACGGTTGTCCCGGTGAACTCCTCGGTCTTGATCGAACCAACATCAAGCGGCTTCAGCGTCGACTTGTCGATGGCCGCCGTGGTTGCGCCGTCAGCCGGAGCACCCGTCGCAGGCTGTTCGGTCGCCGCAGGAGCCTGCGCCGTCTGGTCAGCCGGAGCCTGAGTTGCCGGTGGAGTTGCATTATCCGAAATCGTCACGGCGGGAGCCGGCAGATAAGGTGCGCTGTCAAATGCAGCCTGAGCCTTGAGGGCATCCGCTGTTGTTTCGATCACGATCCAGCGGTCCCCGCTACGCTCGGCCCACTTCAACGTCGAATACTCGACTTCGACATTCTTTTCGCCGATGCCAAGGAAACCACCCACACCCACGACAACAGACTTCACCTGACCGTCTGGCCCGATAATGATGTCGTTAACGTCACCGATGTTCTGGGCGTCATTGCCCGGACCATTATAGACGTTCTCTCCGATCAGGCTGGTTGCGAGGTGGCCATTGGCCGGCTCAACCATCTGTGCCGGCTCAGCCTGGGTTGCAGCTGGCGTCTGGGTGGGTGCAGGAGCCGTCTGGGCATATGCACCCGTCGCTGCAATTGCGACGATAGCAGTAGTAGCCAAGAGCTTTCGCATTGTATCTTCTCCTATTCTGGCTTCGCTGACCGCATCAGCCGGATCAGTCCGGTGCGGCCTTCGCAAGATGAACGCCGGTCAACCGCTCCGGTTCCGGAAAAATGATACGTAAAATGTCGTAACACATGGATTTTGTTCGTGATTTTGTCGGAACATTGCGAGGGCTCGCGCGTTGTCGCGCGCATCCGTGACGCGCATTTGTCAATCGTGTCAGTTGAAAAGTCACACCAGCCCGGAGTCTCCCGATGAACTTTATCGCCATTCTGAACAGGGGTGGGGGCACGCTGCGGACAATGGATCTCGATGCATTTTCGGACCAGCTTCACTCCGTCCTGGAAAGCAAGGGTCATGCCTTGACGGTTGAAATCGTCGACGGCAAACAGATCACCGACGCGCTGGACCGCGCGTCCCGCTCGACCTCGGCGGATGTTATTCTGATCGGCGGTGGGGACGGTACTGTATCTGCTGCCGCCGCCGCTCTGAAGGATTCAGGCAAGGCGCTTGCCGTTTTGCCCGCCGGCACGATGAACCTGTTTGCCCGCGCGCTGTCGATACCGCTCGAACTCGACGACGCTATCGAGGCTTTCGCGACCGGCATCGTGCGCAAGGTCGATGTCGCCTCCGCGAACGGACGGGTATTCATCCATCAATATTCGGTTGGCCTTCACGCCAAGATGGTCAAGGAGCGCGACAGTCTGAGTTTCGCTTCACGACTGGGAAAGATGGGCGCCTCGATCCGGGCTGGACTTCGTACCATTCTGAACCCGCCATCGATGCGCGTTGAGATTGACTTGGCCGGCACGGAAATGCACGCCAGGACCTCAGGCATCAGCGTCTCAAACAACGTTTTTGGCGAAGGCCACATCCCATACGCAGGCGACCCTGCGGGTGGGCTGCTCGGCATTTATGTCGCAAGCGCTGCATCGCGTTGGGACGCTTTTCGCATCTTTGCCGACATTTTCAGGGGCAATTACGAACGTAGTGCGCTCGTTACCGTCCATGAATCAGACGCGGTCTCGCTTCACTTTTCACGCGTGAAATCCCGTCATCGCTGCGTGATTGACGGCGAGCTGTCGAAACTCGACCGCGACGTAGCTCTTCGCATTCATCCTGGTGCACTCAACGTTCTGGTTCCGGCAGACACCCATGCCACGACTGCCTGACCACGATCATTCGTCGTCGTCGCGACCGGAATTTTCCTTGTAGATCGCATAGGCGGCCATCGCGGCAAGCGGCCCGAGAGCGCCCAGAATTCCAGCGCGGCCCTTGAGAAGGGTCGGTAAAGTCGCGACAGCCGCCGCAACCGCCACCGAGCGAAACTGAGCTGCGCGCTCTTCCTCTGCCCGTCGTCGCGCCTGCATTCCCGACGATATGCGGTGCACCAGCACCGCTATCACCGCCAGCAGAATAAAGCCGCCACCAAAACCGAGCGCTACGTAGAGCGGGTCATAGTGGCGTGTGGCATAAATATAGCCGGCAGCGATCAGGAAGCCGAGACCGATTGCGAGGAACACACCTGCAATCGTGTAGTCGATCAAGGCGCGCTGCACACGACGCGCAGCTCCCTTTGCCTCGCCGGTGACCAGTGTCTGGATAAGTGTCGCCAGCATGTTTCGATCAGCGACGCGCGATCAGTGCAAACAGAAATCCAACGCCGGCCGCCACCGCAAGCGAAGTGACTGGTTTTTCGCGTACTGCCGCAACCAGCTGAGCCTCGATATCGTCTGCATTGTCCTTGAGATTACGCATCGCGCTCTCGCCCTGGCTGCGAACCTGCTGAACACCTTCTTCCGCGATCGATTTCAACGCGCTGTACGAGCGCTCACCCGACGATGTGACTTGTTTGCGGAGTTTCGCGATTTCAGCCTTCAGCGTTTCGATCTGGGCTTCCATTTCGGATGCAGCTGCCTGTGCTGACGCCTCAGCCTTCGTGGTGCTGGCAGATTTCGTTGTCTTTGCGGTCGATGCCATAGAGTTCTCCTTTTGCATTCGGCAGGGTCCGGAACCTGTCAAACGCGGGGCGGATTGCGATGTTCCACCAATGCCACATGAAAGAGTGTTTCGCTTAGCAAGTCCAGAGAGCGCGTCAAAGCAGAGGCCTCTTCCGTTCGCTCAATCCTTCCCAACCGGCAATTGACAGCAAGCCCTGTGCATCCAGCACTTCACACCCGCCATCGCCCCAGGAAATCAGCTTCCGAGCAGCCAGTTTGCGCAGTGTCTTGTTGGTATGGACGATCGACAGGCCAAGCGTGTCGGCAATATGCTGTTGAGTAATTGGAATACGGCTTCGACGCCCATCCAATAGTTTCACAGCTCGCGCCCGCTGCTCGATGAAGGACAAAAGATAGGCTGCACGTTCGATCGCGCTGCGCCTTCCCACGCTGAGCAGATGTTCGTCCAGCATTTGCTCCTCGCGCGATGCCAGCCAGGTGACATCAAAGGCGAGGTCGGGATGGTTCGAATAGAGCGTCTTGAGGCGCTCCCGCTCGAAAACGCACAGCAGCATCGGCGACAATGCTTCAACCGAATGCTGCATTTCATTCATCAGCGCCGCCTGCAGCCCGATCAAATCTCCCGGCACTAGAAAATTGAGGATCTGCCGCCGTCCGTCCGGAAGAAGCTTGTAGCGAAATCCCCAACCGCTCAGCACGGTGTAAAGATGAGGACTATGGTTGCCTTCAACCAGAACGGTCGCGCCCTTGTCGACGCTCAGTTCCCCCTTCTTGAACTGGCCTATGAAGGTCAACTCCTCAGCGGTAAACGCACGAAATGGTGCCAGGGGCCTTAGCGGACAGCGCTCGCATGAATGTTGGCGGATCGCAGGCGGCGGAGTTTTGGCCATGATTCTCTGCACAATAGGAGTGTCGGCGCATAAAAGCGCTGATATGAAGCGCCGTGAAGTGTCAAAGTTTAATGCCGAACCGGTCGCGTCCTGCAATAGAGGACTGGATTGGTCTGGAGACCGCGCTTGAACGAACCCTTTCTAGACGGCCTCGCAGTGCTCGTACTCGAGGACGAGTATCTCATTTCGGTTGAGATCGAGGACCTGTGTCGCGACGCCGGGGCCGCCGACGTGCGCATCGTCAGCTCCATCGAGGATCTCGATCAGGTTGGAAGTCTGAAGACGATTGATGTCGCGGTTGTTGATCTTCGATTGCGAGGCAAGTCGACACTGGATTTTGCAAGGCATCTGCGCAGCGAAGGAATGCCGTTCCTGTTCGCAACCGGCATGAGCGATCTGAGCGAATTGAACCCCGAATTTGATTCTGTCGCAGTTGTCGGCAAGCCCTATGACAGCGAGACTCTCATCACCGCGATAGGCAACGCCGCCCGAAATCGCTGATGCACAGTGCGCGAGCACCGCTGGGGCCTCTGTCAATTGTTGGTGCTGAGCACCTGCGTAGCGATTGAATCCGGCCCGAAATCAGCTTCGCCCGAAACATCGAGCAATTCCTGAAGCCGGGTCCGCGCACGACTGACCCTGCTCTTGATCGTGCCTACCGCGCAGCCGCAGATTTCGGCTGCTTCCTCATAGGAGAAGCCCGACGCCCCGATCAGGATGATGGCTTCGCGCTGGTCCTCCGGCAGCTGTTTCAAAGCGGTTCGGAAATCGGCAAGATCAAGCTTGCCCTGTTGGCTGGGATGAACCGCCAGTTTGGCGGTCATGATGCCGTCGCTGTCCTGCACCTCGCGTCCATGCTTGCGCATCTGCGAATAGAATTCATTGCGAAGGATCGTGAAAAGCCATGCCTTCTGGTTCGTGCCGGGCTGAAAGCTGTCATGCTTGTCCCACGCCTTCATCAGCGTTTCCTGCACCAGATCGTCAGCACGATCGGTATTGTGCGTCAATGAAACGGCGAACGCGCGCAGGTTCGGGATTGCGGCCAGAAGACCGGATTTGAATTCGGCGGATGCGCTCATTGAGTTACTTGCTGTCGCGAGTGTTTTCGGCCTGATCCAGATCCTTGAGGAGCTGGGCAAAGCGATCGGGAACTTCTTCGGATACGATCTCGTCGTAATACTGCCGCAGCTTTCGACCGATTTCCGAATTTGCACCGATAATGTCGGCGCTGGCTTGCTTCCGGCCATTGCCGCTGGCCGGTCGTCTTTCCTGATCGTTCGTCATTCTCGCAATTGGCCCCTTAGCCCCGTTCGTTGACGGGTCGCCCGAACATTTGCCGGAACGCTATATCAACTCTTCTTCGACTCGCACTCGTTCATGCGGGCGTTGCCTTCCCACAATGGTCCAAACTCGCTATCGGCAAAAAAGTTCCGCCGACGTGGAACTTTTATTTCAACCGGCCGTTTTTGACACACGTGCCGCTTTCGTGCGGGCGGTTTTGCGCGGCCATATTGTGCCGCGCTCGTCGTTGAGGGAGACGAGATCTTATGAGCCTATCCGCAAGCATTGCACCGCATTTGCCCTATCTGCGCCGGTTTGCGCGCGCCGTCTCCGGCTCTCAGGCAAGCGGCGATGCCCATGTCGCAGCCGTGCTTGAAGCGTTGATAGCTGATGTCAGCATTTTTCCCAAGGCATCGACGGACCGCGTCGCCTTGTTCAAGATTTTTGCCAACATGTTCTCGTCCTCGTCCGTAAATCTCCCGCAGGACCAGCCTCTGTCTGCGTGGGAAAAGAAGGCTGCAGCCAATCTTGCCACCATTGCACCCAAGCCACGGCAGGCATTTGTGCTGGTTTCGGTTGAAGGATTCTCCGACGACGAAGCGGCAGAAGTCCTCGATGTAACGGATGATGAATTCACTGCGCTGATTGCCGAGGCGTCACACGAGATTTCTCGCCAGGTTTCGACCGACATCCTCATTATCGAGGACGAGCCCCTGATTGCCATGGACATCGAGGAAATGGTCGAAAGCCTCGGTCATCGCGTTGTCGGCACAGCGCGAACCCACAAGGAGGCAGTCGCACTTTTCGGCAAGACACAGCCGAAAATGGTTCTCGCAGACATTCATTTGGCGGATGGCTCATCGGGATTGGACGCAGTCAACGAAATCCTGTCGTCAACTGCCGTTCCCGTCATCTTCATCACGGCCTTCCCAGAGCGTCTTCTGACTGGAGAGCGCCCGGAACCAGCGTTCCTCGTCACCAAACCGTTCAATCCCGACATGGTGAAGGCACTGATCAGCCAGGCGCTGTTCTTCGACCGGCAGGCAAAGGCTGCGGCCTGAATTGAGGTTCAGCAACATGCGATCCCGCCGATGATAATCGGCGGTGCGGTATCGTTGCGGGCCTTGCTGAAGAACGTGACCAAAGCTAATGCGTCTGCGGCGACGGAACCAAATCCGTCGATGATGCGTTTGTCGCCTTAGTGTTGGTCTGGAGCTGTTCGATGCTGTACTGGGCGCTTGTTTTCCTTGTCGTGGCGATCATTGCCGGGGCTTTCGGTTTTGGCGGCTTGGCCGGCGCATCAGCCGGGATTGCGCAGATTCTCTTCTATGTCTTCCTCGCCTTCCTGGCGATTTCGCTCATTGCCGGCGCGATCAGGCGTGCGGGCTAGTGCAAGGATTCTACCCGGGCCGGATTGAATCGCGATCTTTCGATGACGTCGATCCGGGATCGTTCCTGTTCACGCAGGACATCTTGGAAAGTTAGCAGCCAGGCGTGTCGTGACGCATATTGATCGGCAAGACCAGAATCCGGACCAAAGAGACGCCAGCCTTCGCAGGCGAACCGAGATCAATGATCTGGCTGCCCCAAGATTGGAAACGGCGCTTGCCAATGCGGGCATTACCGTTCTCTACCAGAATGCAGAATTTCGCTATTGCTGGGCGCAAAATATCCCGCCCGGCTGGCTGACCGGCCCCATCGAAGGGCTCGAAGATGATGCAATCTTCTCGCCCGACAATGTGCGCAAGCTTGAGACGGCAAAGCGCGAGGTGATCACCGGCGGAGCTCGCAATCGGCTCGAAATACGCCACGTCGTTGGCGATCAGGAAGAATGGCTGGAAATCTGCCTCGACCCGGAATTTGGGCCTGATGGTGAATTCAGCGGCCTTCTGATGACTGTCCGACGAATTACCGATCAAAAGGTCCGCGAACAGGCGCTCAATGCGTTGCTTCGCGAGGTCAGCCATCGATCCAAGAACCTGCTTGCGATCATTCAGAGTATCGCATCGCAGACCGGCCGACACTCGGACGGGATTACAGATTTTCTGGGCCGCTTTCGCGGTCGTATTCAGTCCCTGGCATCGTCCCAGGACCTCGTGACTTCATCAAACTGGCATGGAGCCGACCTCGCGCAACTCGTCGCCGGCCAGGTCGGTCGCTATTGCGCCGATCCAGCACGCAATATCGAGCTCGGCGGCGAAAACCCTTATCTGACACCAAACACGGCACTGCATCTGGGGCTGGCGCTGCACGAACTTGCGGTAAATTCGGTCAGCTATGGCGCGCTGGCGCGCAGCGACGGCAGTGTGCGCATCGGCACACACCGCCCCAGCAGTGATCCTGAGCGTGGGATAACATTTGAATGGTCGGAACCGATTGCAGGTGTGTGGCCAGAAGACCGACGCAAGCGTTTTGGCACGGTCGCGCTTGAACGGGTCGTTCCGGCATCGATTGGCAGTTCCTCGACGCTCGGTGTTGCCGAAGGGCGCCTCGTCTACCAACTGCATCTGCCACCCGGCAGCTACCGTCAGATATAGTGATTTCCGAGGCTTTCCAAACTCCAAAGGTTAATTGCCTGTTTACCATAACAGGACAAAATGCCGGCGGAGGTCCTGTACATGGATGAAACGATCAATCCCTTTCGCCCGGCATCGGCGAAGCAGCCGGTGAATCCGAGATTGATCGGAGCCGAAGACGCGGCGCGGATCGCCATGTGCAGCGACGATACGGCTGAAACCCCTGCATCGGATGCGCCCAGGCCGCCATTTTTGCCGATCGGCCTGTTGCGGATCGATTGGGCAATCCTTTCGGTCGTCGCTGTCTGTGGCGTTCTTGCCTGGCTGACTTCGTAACCGTCCCGACAAGGGACGCGGCGACCCAAACTCATCAAGCTCCAATGGAACTTTCTCCTTCGCTTGCCGTTCTTGGCTCAGAGAGGAACGAGCCATGGAACACATTGCCGCCTTGCTACTGATCATTGGATGCTCTGGTGACTACAAGACGTGCAGCGAATTGCCGTCTCCGGTCACGGTCTATGAAACATCGGTCGAATGTGATGCCGAATTGCCCGACGCACTCAGCCGATTTGGGACTGAGCGCCCACGAGTACTTGGTCTCTGCGTTGCAGTTGACCCGGCCATGGAAGAAGAAGACGCCGAATTGGTGTGGGATGTTACGCCACAAGGCAAGCTTGTAGCTTCCGTGGAGGCGAGTAATGTCCACATTGCCGCCATCGAAAGCAACTAGGCTAGCGAATGAAGGGACTTCGGCAACGATTCAGGGCGGACACGCAATTCGAATCGTTGTCGTGGAATGACAGGTTCACAGCCAGATCAACGGAGAGAGACATATGAAAAAAGCGATTATTGCCCTGGCCGCAACGGTAGCCATTGCCGGCTGCACGACGGCAGAAACCGACACCGCGACGGGCGCAGCAATCGGTGCAGCCGTTGGCGGCATTGCGACTGGTCGTGTCGGCGGTGCTGTCGCTGGCGCAGTCGTCGGTGGCGCTGCGGGCTATCTGATCGGCCGCTCGTCGCGAACCGGCTATTGCCGCTATCGCGATCGCCACGGTGACATCTACACCGCGCGCTGCCCGCGCGACTATCGCTGGTAGGCACCACTCTACAGTCTGATGAGCAACGCCGCGCCCTTGGGCGCGGCGTTTGTCATTTCATGACACCGCAATAAGGATCAGGCCGCTTCCTTCATCGCACCGGGTCCGGGAATTGCGCCAGGCGGGCATTTGCCCAGGATGATCATGCCGAGCACCTCATCCTTGGTGACATCCGTCGTGCGCGCCGTCCCTACAACCTGACCGTTCTTCATCACGCAAACACGGTCGGCGAGATCAAACACGTCATGAATGTCGTGGCTGATCAGAAAGATGCCGATGCCGTCCGCCTTGAGCTGTTTGACCAGATCACCGACCTGCTTCGTCTCCTGCGGGCCAAGTGCAGCCGTCGGCTCGTCCATGATCAGGATTTTGGCGTCGAACAGGATTGCGCGCGCAATTGCCACCGACTGGCGCTGGCCACCGGACAGCTTGTTCACCGGCTCCTTGAAGCGCTGGAAGCGCGGATTGAGACGGCCCATGACCTTGCGCGCTTCCGCCTCCATGGCGACATCGTCCAGCGTGCCACGGCTGGTGAGGATTTCGCGACCGAGGAACAGGTTGGCGGCAGCATCAACATTGTCGGCCAGCGCAAGCGTCTGATAGATCGTCTCGATGCCATATTTCTTGGCATCGCGCGGATTGTTGATCGTCGCTTCCTCGCCACGAACGAAGATCTTGCCGCTGTCGCGCTTGTAGGCACCCGACAGGATCTTGATGAAGGTCGACTTGCCCGCGCCATTGTGTCCGAGCAGAGCCATGACCTCGCCCGCATAGAGATCGCAGGATGCGCCATCGACGGCACGAATACCGCCAAAGGCAATCGAGATGTCGCGCATGTCGACGAGAGGGGTTTGTTTGTCAGCCATGTCGAACTCCTCCCTAGAGCCGCTTGCGATACATTGTGTCGAGCCAGACGGCGACGACGAGAACGGCACCAACCACGATATTCTGCAGCGGCGTATCGATGCCGAGCAGCACCATGCCGGATTGCAGCGACTGCATCAGCAATGCGCCGAGCATCGCACCCGCAATCGTGCCCGCACCGCCGGCAAGCGAGGTGCCGCCGATAACGGCGGCCGCGATCGTCAGCAATTCGTCGAGCGTGCCCTGTGCATTGGTCGCCGCATTGAGACGTGCCGTCGAAATGGCCGCCGCGATTGCCGCCAGCATGCCCATCAACATGAAGATTTTCAGCGTGACCCAGCGCGTATTGATGCCCGCCAGTTCTGCCGCTTCCGGATTGCCGCCAATGGCAAAGACATAGCGGCCGAAGCGCGTGCGCGTGGTGATGAAGGTCATGATCGCACCAACCACCAGCGCCACCAGCACCGGGATGGCGATGCCGTGGGCGATGAACAACCCGCCTTCGGGGATCTCGATATTGTTTGCCTGTGCATATTGCCGGACAATGCCGACCGGCCATGGATAGGAATTGGCGACCCATACTGCGCCAAGAATGATTGCGCAGGCGACGGTGCCAAGAAAGACTTCGGCCCATACCGGGCGAAGTGGAAACTGGAAGCGCTTGCGTTGGGTGCGGCCGTTCATCAGGCTCCAGATCACCGCAGCACAGCAAATCAGGCCGACAACCCAGCTCCAGAATGCGCCGATTGAGCCTGCCGGGCCACCACCCAGCAGCCGGAACGTCGCATCCATGGGCGCAACTGTCTGTCCGCTGGTGACCCACCAGGCCGCGCCGCGCCAGACCAGCAGGCCGCCGAGCGTCACGATGAATGCCGGCACGCCCATATAGGCTATGATGTAGCCTTGGAAAGCGCCGATCGCAGCACCCGTGATCAGGCCAACCAGAAGCGCGATCGCCCAGATCGCGGGATGGCCGAGCGGCAATCCAACGGTCTGGATCAGGTAGACCGCCTGCGTGTAACCCATCACCATGCCGACAAAGCCGAGGATCGAGCCGACCGACAGGTCGATATTGCGCGTGACGATGACCAGAACCATGCCGGTCGCCATCACCGCGACCGATGCCGACTGGACCGACAGGTTCCAGAGATTTCGCGGTGTCAGGAACAGACCGCCCGACATGAAGTGCAGGCCAACCCAGATGATCACGAGCGCGCCGACCATGCCGAGCATGCGCGTGTCGAGTTCCGTGGCCTTGAGGAAACGTCCGATCGCATTGAGATCGCTTGCGCGCGCTCGATCGGCGGACGGAGTGGTCGTCGCGTCGCTCATTTCATCCTCCCCGAGCCGCGCCGGCACGAGAGGCCTGGCCACGCTCAATTCTCACCTTAAGAAAACGCCGCGGCTTTCGTCAAACCGCGGCGCTCAACATTTTTACAAGTGGCCAGATCAGCCGCAGACGGCAGTCTTGCCCGCCGGAACGCCCTGGCAAACAGCTTCCTTCGTGATCCAGCCGGCGTCGATGACAACATTGAGGTTGTCCTTGGTGATCGGCACAGGGGTCAGGAACACCGAGTTCATGTCATTGCCGCCCGGCGTCTTGAACATGGTCGCGTTGGCGATTTCGTTCATGGCCTTGCCGTCGGCAAGCTGCGACGCGATTTCGGCGGCGTTCTTGCCCAGATCACGCGAGTCTTTCCAGACCGAAACCGTCTGCGTGCCAGCCGCAACGCGGTTCAGCGCAGCATGATCGGCGTCCTGGCCCGAAACCGGAACCGTGCCGGCCAGACCCTGCGCCTGCAGGGCTGCAACTGCGCCGCCAGCCGTGCCGTCATTGGAGGCGACGACTGCGTCGATCTTGTTGCCGTTGGTGGTCAGGATCTGTTCCATGTTCTTCTGGGCATTGGCCGGCAGCCAGCCATCGGTATAGGCCTCGCCGACATTCTTCACCTTGCCGGAATCGATGGCTTCCTTGAGCACTTCCATCTGACCCGAGAACAGGAAGTCTGCGTTCGGATCGGACGACGAGCCCTTGATGAAGGCATAGTTGCCTTCAGGCTTCACCTTGAACACTTCGCGCGCCTGCATGCGGCCGACTTCCTTGTTGTCGAAGGTCAGGTAGAAGGCGGCAGGATTCTCGATCAGGCGGTCATAGGCAACGACCGGAATGCCTTCAGCGACGGCCTTTTCAACCGCCGGGCCGATGGCTGCTGCGTCCTGCGCCAGGATGATCAGCGCATTTGCGCCCTGGGCGATCAGGGTTTCGACGTCGGTCAGCTGCTTGGATGCCGACGACTGCGCGTCAGCGGAGATGTATTTGTCGCCAGCAGCCTCGATTGCGGCCTTCATGGCGGCTTCGTCGGTCTTCCAGCGCTCTTCCTGGAAATTCGACCAGGAGACGCCAATAACCTTGTCCTTTGCTTCCGCAACGGCGGCGAGCGAGATCGACATGGCAACACCCGCCAGCATGGCGGTTGCAAATTTCTTCATGAGTTCCTCCCTAGGCGCCCGCGGGCGCTGGTGTTACCGGCCTTCGGTGCTTTGAAGCTTTTTTTCGAGCCTCGAAAAAAATAATGACTCAGGGCCGGGCATCTGTCAATATGAGTCTCGATCGATCGAAACGGCACGTCAGATGTCGACCAGATCAGGGGAGGATCAGACTTGCGATGAACGTGGGTATCCGCCACGACGATCTGCGCCGCCGCAACCGCGCCATGGTGCTTTCGGCCGTGCGCCGCGCGGGTCAAGCCTCGCGCACCGAGATCGCCGGCAAGACCTCGCTCAGCCATTCGACGATTTCCGCGATCACCGCCGATCTAATCAGCGAAGGCGTTCTGGTCGAGAGCCGTCAGCAGGAAGCCGCAGCCCTTCGCCGCGGCCGCCCGCAGGTCGCCGTCACGCTTGACCCGGATGCCGCATCCATCGTTGCCGCAATCCTGTCGATGAACTCGATCGCGGCCGATCTGATTGACTATTCCGGCACGGCAATCGCCTCCGAGAAGCGTCATATCCCGACGCTTGAACTCAGCCGCGACGAGCTGATTGCCGAAACAGTCGCAACGATCGACCGCATGGTTGCCGCGTCGCCCCGCAAACCGCAGCGAATCGTGCTCGCCATTCAGGGCACGACTGACGCTCGCGAACAGAGCCTGATCTGGTCGCCGATCACTCCGCATGGCGACATTTCGTTCGGCGAAATTCTCGAACGACGTTTCGGCATGGAAGCGACAATCGAAAATGACTGCAACATGATCGCAGAAGGCCTGCGCTGGCACGACCCGCAGCGCTATGGCCGCGACTTCATCACCATTCTCCTGTCGCACGGCATCGGCATGGGCATGGTGCTGCGCGGCGACCTGTTCAGCGGCACCCGCTCGTCGGCTGGTGAATTCGGCCACACGGTTCACAAGCCAAATGGGGCGCTGTGCCGCTGTGGCCGGCATGGCTGCGTCGAAGCCTATGCCGGCAATTACGCGATCTGGCGCAACGCGACGGGCGTGCCGGAAAACCAGATGATCGCAACTGACATCAAACCAGCCGACATGGTGGCGCTGGCTGATCGCGCTCGTGGCGCAGACCCGTTGGCGACGAATGCATTCAAGATCGCTGGCGAAGCGATCGGCTTCGGCCTTGGCAGTCTGTTTGCTCTGATCGATCCCGCGCCAGTCGCCTTTGTCGGCCAGGGTGCGCTCGCCTTTGATCTGCTTGAACCGGCAATCAGGGAGGCTATTGCAGGGACTGCTGGCGGACAACACGCCGATGCTATCGTGCTGAACGCTATCCCGGACGAAACGCCATTCATTCGTGATGGCTGTGCCATGCGGGCGCTTGCTGCTGTCGACCGCCGCATATCGGCCGGCGGAGCAGCAGTCGCCGCTTAGCCTATTGCGCTTTCCAGATTTCAGGCAGCTTTCCTTTCTCGACGACATAGAACTGGTCGGCCTCGACCTTTTGCCATTCGCCCGTCTCGCCAGACGGCCAGATCACCCGCATCTCGGCTGTCTTCTCAACCCCAAGCCCGAAATGCACAAAGCCAGCCTGCCCGCCGGCATGGCCGCCACCTGAAAAAATTTCGCGTCGCGCGACATGGCCACCGCATTTCACTTCAATCCACGCGCCGATGGCGTCGACATTCGGCGCAGGCTGCCTGAGCGCGAACTGGACGAAATGACCGGCGTCCGCCGTCACATTGCGCCAGATTTCAGCCTTGTCGTTGCGGTTGACGACGACCAGATCAACCAGCCCGTCGAGATTGAAATCGGTGAGTGCGGCACCTCGCGCCGGGCGCATGGAGGCGACGCCTGCCGTCTCGCCCGCCTCGACAAATTTTCCGTCCGGCTGCTGAACCAGCAGATTGTTCGGATCCTTCAACGCGAAGTCCGGCATTTCGGTGACATTGCCCTTGGCGACGAAAAGATCGGCGAGGCTGTCATTGTCGACATCCTCGAACTGCGCGTGCCAGGCGGTCGACGGCTTGATCTCGCCGCCGGTATAGGGCCGGTGGGCCGTGACACCCCTGGCGAATGCAACGTCGCTGTAGACCGGCTTGGCACCGGGGGCCGGTGCAGTCAGCGTCTGCAGCTTGTTGTCGGCCATCGAAGTGAGGAAATATTCCGGAAAACCGTCTTCATTCAGGTCCCGGCTGGCGATACCCATGCCCCAGACCTTGAGCACTTTCCAGCCATCGTCGGGACCGTAGAGTTTCGGCGCGATGCCCGGCTCGATGCGCCACATCTGCTCCTGCCCGCCCTTGTAATATTCGCGGTCGTTGGAAACCCGAAGCGATGGCGTGCCCGAGCGGTTCCAGTCGCTGAACAGCATCGACAGCGCGCAGTAGCTTGGTTTCAGCGCCAGCGGCGCGGCAAACTTTTCACCCTCGCCGCGATGCAGCCAATTGTCGGTGCACGACCCCCAGGGAAACGCATCCTGGGTGCGGTCGATATAGTTGCCGATCGCGATGCTCGGCCATGAAGCGCCCTTTTCCCAGCTTGCCGCATAGGCCGTCGACCATGCGTCGCCGCCGTCGAAATTCCATGCCTCGTTGGCTCGCTCGAACCTGCATTCGCCCTTGCCACGCATGACGACATTCTCGCCGACGCGCAGCACGACGAGGTCCATGATCCCGTCGCTGTCGATGTCGAGCGGATAGGCCCCCGATACCATGTAGAGTTCGAGCCCGCTTTGCGTTTCCTCGAATTTCAGCGGGCCGCCGACCGTGCCGATGTTGCGATAGAATTTCGCCTTCAGCTCACCGCCCGGCAGCAGCATGTCGGGCATGCGATCGCCATTGCAGTCGAAGGTGGCGACACCGCCGCCGACCATGAATTCCCATTCGCCCTTGAATGTGCTGTCGATGCCGGCGGTGGCGCTTTCGTCGGCGAATTTCGGCGTGCCGGCAAGAGCCGTGGATGCTGCCAAAAGGCCGGACACGATGATGGCGCAGCGCTTCATTGCCGTGTCACCAGCTTGACGGTGTGTGCGCCGATGCAGCGGCCCTGATCGAGCCCGCGCTCGATGGCTGCACGAAAATGAATGCCGCCATAGAGCCGCGAAATTCCCGCTTCCTCCGCTGCCTGATGAAAGCTTTCATATGTGCGAGGCGCGATGCCGTCGGCCGCATGGGTCGCGTCTTCGAATGCAAAATTCTCGCCGAAGAACGCAGCGAGCACGACTTCGGCGGCGCCCGACTGTGTGGAATGCCCGGACGGATATTCCGGGAAGGGCGGGGTGATGAGCAATGTCTCCCACTTCGGGTCTATGAGGCGCTTGATGTAGGTGATCGGACGAACCAGATCGTAGCGGAACTTTTCGTGCCAGCAGCCGATGAAGGCGTCGGCGACCGTGATGCCAAGCCGGGCGAGAATGTCGGCGCTGCGCGCAGCATCCGCCTTTTCATGGTCGAGGATCTGCATCACGATCGAAATCCAGTGGCCGGGCGGGGTTGGCGACAGCATCGGATCGTCCGACCAGAAGCGCGCGATGGCGCGCTGCTCGTCTGTGAGCGCATTGACCGCCTCATAAACCTCAACGGCTTCCTTGCGGAAATCCGAACCTTCGGCCTCGCTGTATTCCGGCGGCGGTGGCAGGTCGCAGGTCGCCCCCGAAGCGGTGGCAAAAGTGCGGTTCGAACCCCAGTCGGGCAGCAGCGGCGTCTGCTGGATGCGGATGAGGTTGGTCGGCGTCCAATGCGCCGGACCGTCGCTGAGTTTGTAGTCGGGCGGAAAACCCATATTGTCGACATTGGCCCCGCCATCATTGGCCGACCAAGCAAGGATCGCTTCGCCGACCTGGCGGCCATAGGCCTCGCTGCGTGCGACAACTTCCGGCGCAACACCTTCGGCAGCCTTTGCGCCGAGCTTCTTTTCCATGGCCGCCAGCGCGCGCTGGCCGGTTGGCCCGGTATGGGTGAAGAAATTGCGCACCCCAAACGCCATTGCGGCCTGAAGCGCGACGCCCTCATCATAGGTCTGGCCGTTCTGACGCGCCGGCACCTTTTCGAGGCCGTTCAACTGGCCTGCAAGCGAACGCAGCGACGGGTCGCCCGAGGCCGTGACTTCGTATGCGGTGACGCCGAGATAGGCGAAGGCGCGCGACGCGACCGGCGGCGAATAGTTCGACGTATGGCGCACCAGTTCGAGCACGAGCCGATACCAGGTACGCAGCATCTGGCCGTTCTGCGCGCCGTCGCTTGCGGCCGATGCCGGCAGCGCCGCGAAGACAAGCAAGATGGCTGCAAATACTGATTTCAGAGTTCGAAGAAACAAGCCGGTCCTCCCCGACCAGATGCCGGGGCAGGTAAACACGGGTGAAGTCCGGCTCGCAAGTGGCGGACAAATTCCAGGCATGCGAAATCGGCTCGCGGCAAACCGCAAGCTCATTTCGAAGGGTGGAAGCCGCATATGTGCGGCCCGGTCCGGCACGGATGGTGTGAGCCATACGCCGTGGCGTGCCTGGAACGCTGTTGCATTTGTCGGTCGAACAGATTCCAGCGGGGGCGCAGAATTGCGACAGACCCGACATCGTTTCGCCTTCGAAATAATTCCCGTAGATTGCCAGATCAAAGAGCAGGCAGGCGAGAAGCCGGAACGAATGAGCGAGTTGCAACAGCTCGTCGATGGAATCGGCCCCCATAAGAGGTTCGCCGACGGCAAGCTCAAATCCCTGATCGGCCGCCATGCCTGTCGCGATGGTCTGGGCTGCCCGTTCGGCGCGCCGAAGAATGACCAGCATGATGAAGCGCAGCGGTACAGGCAGATAAGCGGTGCGCTCGGCGATTAGAGCGAAAGACAGCAGGAACCAGATGCTGCGCTTGAGCCTGTCTCCCTCCTGTCTTGTTGCCTCGTTCCAGCCCATCACCGCCTCGTGTTGTCACGAGGCGATTATCCGGCAGGTTTTTGGGAGGGGGAAAAGATTTTGAAGTTTTTTTGGGGCTTTCAAACTCCCCGCAACCAACCCCCTCCGCTTCGGTCTACTCCTCAATCGCATAGCCCGCGCCGCGGATGGTGCGGATGACGTCAGACTGGCGGCCGGTATTCACCGCCTTGCGCAGCCGGCCGACATGCACGTCAACCGTGCGTTCGTCGATATAGTTGGTGTCGCCCCAGACATTGTCGAGCAATTGCCCGCGCGAATAGACGCGCCCTGGATGGCGCATCAGGAATTCAAGCAGGCGGAATTCGGTCGGCCCGAGCTTGACCTCATCCTTGCCGCGATGCACCCGGTGCTGCTCGCGGTCGAGCACGATGTCGCCAACTTTCAGCACCGAAGACAGGACTTCCGGCTTGGCGCGACGCAGCAGCGCCTTGACGCGCGCCAACAGTTCCGGCGTCGAAAATGGTTTGACCAGATAGTCGTCTGCACCGGTCGACAGACCACGCACGCGGTCGCTTTCCTCGCCTCGCGCGGTCAGCATGATGACCGGCAGGCGCTCGGTCTCGGGCCGCATGCGCAGCCGGCGGCACAGTTCGATGCCGGAAACTGCCGGCACCATCCAGTCGAGGATGAGCAGGTCGGGCACCGTTTCCTGCAGGCGCAGTTCGGCCTCGTCGCCACGCGTGACGATTTCGACCTGATAGCCCTCCGCTTCGAGATTGTAGCGAAGCAGGACGCCCAGCGGCTCCTCGTCTTCGACGACCATGATCCTGGCTGCGATCATGTCTTTCTCCTCAGGCGGCAGGCGCGGCAAGCGCACCCGTCTCGTCGATCTTGGGACGGTGAACAGGAAGCTGGCTGCCCGTCATGACGAAATAGGCGTTTTCGGCAATATTGGTTGCGTGGTCGCCGATGCGTTCGAGATTTTTCGCGCAGAACAGAAGATGCGTGCAAGGCGTAATGTTACGCGGGTCTTCCATCATATAGGTCAGCAGCTCCCGGAAGATCGACGTGTAGAGAATATCGATCTCCTCGTCTTCGGCGCGCAGGGCCACCAGCGCCTGCGGATTGCGGGCGACGTAATTGTCGATGACGCCATTGACCTGTTGCAGGACGAGGTCGGACATGGCGCTGATCGAATGCGACAGTTTGCGGGGTGCCGGTCCCTGGCCGATTGCCGAGACCCGCTTGGCGATGTTCTTCGCCATGTCACCAATGCGTTCGAGATCGTTTGCCATGCGGATGGCACCGACCACGGCGCGCAGATCCTGCGCCATCGGCTGGCGTTTGGCGATCAGCGTGATGGCGCGCTCGTCCAGCTCGCGCTGACCGGCATCCAGCAGCGCATCTTCGGAGACGACACGCGCGGCGAGCGCATTGTCAGACGCGACGAGTGCTGCGGTCGAATTGCGAACCATGTCTGCCGCGCGGTCGCCCATGCTGCGGATCAGACTGTCGATCTGTTCCAGTTCCTTGTCGAAGGACCGGACTGTGTGCTCACCCATCGATCTTCTCCACGAATAGTCTGCCAGCGCCAACGCGAAACGGCGTCAGGGCGTGGCGAAAATAGCGGTCGGCGAGGACCGGAGCGGAGCGTGCATTTGGCACGTGAGCACCGGAAGCCAAGCCGAGTGACATTTGCAGCCCGCCCTCATGCCGTTTCATCCGAAGCGGCCGGTGATGTAGTCTTGTGTGCGCTTGTCATCGGGCGACGTGAACATCTTTTCCGTCGCACCTTCCTCGACCAGGTAGCCGAGATGGAACATCGCCGTGCGCTGTGACACGCGGGCGGCCTGCTGCATCGAATGGGTGACGATGACGATGGTGAAATTCTGCCTGAGCTCGTCGATCAGTTCCTCGATCTTGGCGGTTGCGATCGGGTCGAGCGCCGAGCATGGTTCGTCCATCAGGATGGCTTCCGGCGACACGGCGATGGCGCGCGCGATGCACAGGCGCTGCTGCTGGCCACCCGACAGGCCGGTGCCCGGCTCGTGCAGCCGATCCTTCACCTCGCCCCAGAGTGCTGCGCGCTTCAGGCTGTTTTCGACAACCTCGTCCAGCCCAGCCTTGGTCTTCGTCAGGCCATGGATGCGCGGGCCGTAGGAGACGTTTTCATAGATCGATTTCGGGAACGGGTTCGGCTTCTGGAACACCATGCCCACGCGCGCCCGAAGTTCGACCACGTCGATCGACTTGTCATAAATGTCTTCGCCGTCGAGCGTGATGAGACCGCCGACGCGGGCGCTCGGGATCGTGTCGTTCATGCGGTTGAGGCAGCGCAGGAAGGTGGACTTGCCGCAACCCGACGGGCCGATGAGCGCGGTGACCTGCTTTTCGCGCACGTCGAGATCGACGCCGAACAACGCCTGTTTCTCACCATAGTGAACGGTGACCTTGTCACCCTTCATCTTGATGACGTCGTTGGTCGTTGCGTTCATGGCGCTGGACACAGCCTGTTCGAGTTTCTGTTCGGTCATGATGTTCATGGCTTGCCTCATTTTACCAGCGGCGCTCGAACTTGCGGCGCAGCACGATCGCCGCCAGGTTCATGACCATCAGGAAGCCCAGAAGGATCATGATGGCGCCCGACATGCGTTCGACGAATGCGCGCTCGGCCTCGTTGGACCACATATAGATCTGCACCGGCAGCGCGGTTGCCGGATCGAGTGGCGTCGTCGGATAGTCGGCGACGAATGCCACCATGCCGATCAGCAGCAGCGGTGCCGTTTCGCCAAGCGCACGCGCCAGACCGATGATCGTGCCGGTCAGAATGCCGGGCATGGCCAGCGGCAGCACATGGTGGAACACCATCTGCATTCTCGATGCGCCAAGACCAAGCGCGGCGGCACGGATCGACGGCGGCACGGCAGACAATGCGGCACGTGTGGCAATGATGATCGTCGGCAATGTCATCAGGGACAGCGTGATGCCGCCGACCAGTGACGCGGAACGCGGCATGCCGAGAAAATTGATGAACACGGCCAGCCCCAGCAGACCGAAGACGATCGACGGCACGGCGGCGAGATTGTTGATATTGACCTCGATCAGGTCGGTCAGCCGGTTCTTGGCGGCAAACTCCTCGAGATAGATCGAAGCGGCGACACCGATCGCAAGCGCCAGCACCAGCACGATGCCCATCATGTAGAGCGAACCGACGATGGCCACGCCGATGCCAGCGGTTTCGGGCCGGCTCGACGCACCGAATGTGAACAGGCCGGTATTGAACCTCTGTTCCAGCGTGCCGTCGGCGGCGAGCTGGTTCATCCAGCGGATCTGCTGGTCCTTCACCTTGCGGCGCGCTTCTGGCACCGACAGGTCGATCTGGCCCTTGAAGGCGGAATCGATATTGGCGGATGCGAGCATGGAGATGTTGACTGTCTGACCCATGAGCGCCGGATTGGCCACGAGTTCATCGCGCAGCTGGATGCGGGCGCTGTCGGAGATGAATCCTTTCATCTCGCGCAACTTGGCCTTGTCCGTATCGGCGACGCCGAGTTTTGCGGCGAGCGCCTGCTGGGCAAGCTTGTCGTAATTGGCGCGCACCAGAACCATCGGGTCCGAGCCGCGCCTGTTCTGCGGATCGAGCACGGCGGCGTCAAATGTGACCGGCAGCGTGATGTTGGTCTGCCAGAAGGACGTGTAGCCCTTGGTAACGATCGAGCCCAGCATGATGGCCAGAAAGCTGAGGCCGAAAACGATCGCAGCCAGCCCATAGGCCTTGAAGCGGGCTTCTGCCGCATAGCGCTTCTTGATGCCGATGTCGCGGCGCGGCGGGCGGGCTGCGGTCGGGAGCGCCTGATCGGTGGTGATCACGGTCATTCGTACTGTTCCCGGTATTTGCGCACGATGGCAAGCGCCACGACATTCATCGCCAACGTGACGAAGAACAGCGTCAGGCCGAGGGCAAAGGCGACCAGCGTCTGCGGCGAATTGAATTCGAGATCACCCGTCAGCTGGTTGACGATCTTGACGGTGATGGTCGTCATCGCCTCGAACGGATTGGCGGTGAGTTTGGCTGCGACACCCGCCGCAAGCACCACGATCATGGTTTCGCCGATGGCGCGCGACGCGGTCAGCAGGATGGCACCGACAATGCCGGGCAGAGCGGCGGGCAGGATGACGCGTTTGATGGTTTCCGAACGCGTTGCGCCGAGCCCCAGCGAGCCGTCCCGCATCGCCTGCGGCGCGGCGCTGATGATATCATCCGACAGGGACGAGACGACCGGGATGAGCATGACACCCATCACAAGGCCGGCGGTGAAGATCGACTGCGCCTGAATGAAGGGCGAGCCGCCCCAAAGTCCTGCCGACAGATCGCGCAGCCATGGGCCGAGCGTGATCAGCGCAAAGATGCCATAGACAATCGTGGGAATACCCGCGAGCAGTTCAAGCGCCGGCTTGACGATGGTGCGCACGGGACGCGAAGCATATTCCGACATGTAGACCGCCGACATGAGACCGACGGGGACTGCAACAAGCAAAGCCACAAAGGCGATATAGAGCGTGCCGGCGAGCAGCGGGATCAGCCCGAACTGACCCTGCGCACCGTCGGAACCGGCAGCAGCAAAACGCGGGTCCCACACCGTGCCGAAGAAGAAGGAGAGCGGCGAAACCTCGCCGAAGAAGGTGATGGTCTGGAACAGCATCGACAGCACAATGCCGATGGTGGTGACGATGGCGATGGTGGATGCACCAAACAGCGTCGCCAGCATGACCTTTTCGACCTTGTCGCGCGCCCTGATCCGAACACCGATCTGGGACAGACCAAGCAAGGCACCGCC
>Ga0209572_1001109_pt1 | contig 22831 bp, 20 predicted proteins | sample EBPBio232012_DNA_FD_185867 | JGI IMG/M metagenome (GOLD analysis project Ga0209572, IMG submission 185867) | Wastewater treatment Type I Accumulibacter community from EBPR Bioreactor in Madison, WI, USA - Reactor 1_1/23/2012_ DNA (SPAdes)... | ecosystem: Engineered > Bioreactor > EBPR >...
CTTTTTCTGATGGGTGCCGGCATGGGGACGGTGGATGTGGTGATGAACATCCAAGCCGTGATGGTCGAGCGGGATTCGGAGCGACCGATGATGTCCGGTTTTCATGCCCTCTTCAGCATTGGGGGGATCGCAGGCGCGGGCCTGATGAGTGGGCTCCTCGGCTTTCGACTGACCCCCATGGTGGCAATGGCAGTGGTCGTAGCACTCGGCGCAGTGGTGCTGTTGACGGCTGATGGCGGACTTCTCCGGACGGGATTGAAATCGGAAGGTCCCCCGGTCGCTTTGCCTCGAGGACCGGTTCTTACTCTCGGTTTGATCTGCATGGTGCTCTTTCTGGCTGAGGGAAGCGTGCTCGACTGGAGCGGCGTCCATCTTCGCGAAACCCTCTCTGCCCCAGAATCACAGGCCGGTTGGGGCTATATCGCATTCTCCGCCATGATGAGTTTGGGACGCCTGACGGGTGATCGCCTGGTGGCAAAGCTTGGTCGGCGCTGGACGTTGGTGGGCGGACTCGTGCTCGCGGATGTCGGATATATGATGGTTGCTGCGGCCAGCGCGGCTTGGCATGTTTGGCTCGGCTACGCCATTGTGGGTGCGGGGGCGGCAAACATCGTGCCGATCCTCTTCACCATGGCGGGGAATCAGAAATCGATGCCCGCTCATCTTGCGGTTTCTGCCGTCACGACCTTGGGGTACGCAGGATTCCTCCTTGGCCCACCGATCATCGGATTTGTCGCGGGCGGCTCGTCGCTCCAAGTCGCGTTCCTCCTGATCGCGATTGGAATCGCGGCCTGCTGCCTTCCTGCCGAAAAGCTGATTCTTCAAACCGAATCGGATCACATTTGAAGCCACTGAAACTCGGTCGGGCCAATCTTCTCGATCACTTTTTGATCGGTGAGAAGCCGGATGGCGCGATTCAGGGCTTCGCGGGTGCAGCCGACGACATCGGCGAGTTCTGACTGATTCATCGGAACCGCAATCCGCCCGCCCGCATCGGCCCGTAGCTTCAGGAACTCGGCCAGCCGGGCTTCCACCCGCTTGGATCGACGATCCACGATCAGCTGCCCCGATTCGCGCAGACGCCCGGCCAGAGATTGCAGGAGTGCAAAGCAGATTTCGGGATCGGTCATCAGCTGAGCGCGAAAGCTTTCCCGGCTCAGTTCAAGCAGACGCGTGGTGGTTTGAGCGATCGCGTTGGCGGAACGCGGGCGGTTCTCAATCAGGGCCATCTCGCCAATCGCTTGCCCTGATTCTCGGATCGCGAGGACATGGGTGTCGCCTCGGTCGCTGTTTCGTTCAATTCGGACGAGCCCGCCGACAACAATGTAGAGAGCATTCCCAACTTCACCCTCGCGGAGAATTGTCGTTCCTGGATCGACCTGGCGACGCTGGCAGGCCGCGCCGAGTGCTTCGAGTCTGTGGGTAGCAAGTTCGCTGAAAAGTGTCACACGAGCAAGGTACTCAGCATTTGTTGGCATTGTCACTTCATTGTGAAGTAGATCACAGCGAACTCTTCACTCTCTTTGGTAGCTTACCGTCATACGATCACTCGGATCGTGATTTGGTGAAGATGATGAACAAGAATCGTATCAGAAACCTGTCCTGTGTGGTGCTCGCGAGTTTCCTCGTGTTACCAGCGCATGCAGTAAACGACAACTGGGTCGGGCCCAAACTGTTGCCGATAGAATTCGCCGCTTCTGATAAAGTGAAGCTCATTCGTGGGAACACTCTTCCGGAAGACATTGATCGCCGCTTGTCACTGGGGATCATTCAATCAACCTTGCCCACTAAGCGTGAACTCTACGTGAGTCTCGAACCAGTTCTATCACCCGCTGCCCCTCCGAAGGGTTGGAAAACTGCTCTTGGAATGGTGCTGATTGCCATCGGAGAATGGTTGGTGATGTCTGACAAACCTCAGGCGGTGATTTATGGCGGAGACTCCGGAGGGAATGCTGGTCACAACAACCAAGTCTTTGTCTATTTGGGCAATCTCAGTGGCGTGAAGCCGAGTCGTGGTGAGTCTCTCGCGACCTACTCAGACCGCGCTGCGGGCATCGTCCTCGAAAAGGCGGAGACAAAGATGCAGAAGGCCGGAGGAATTGGTTCCCAAGGTCAGGCCCTGGTGAAGACGGATAACCAGGATGCCTTTATCGCCAGATTGGTTCAAAAGTCCACCCTTAAGGGTGATAACCTCACTGACGTCCAGTATCTCTCTCGCTTATCCGTTTATGATGATGGTCGTGGAGGTGGGTGCATTCCAGTATGGAAGTGGATCAAGCAGAAGGCACCACGACTGACAATCGTCAGCGACGGCGAGTTGGCGGCAGGTGTGATGGATCAGAGTGGTATCAAAATGGGGCAAGGGATGAGAGCCTCCTGGACTTATGCACTATCAGGATCCATCAACGACGGCGCCGCCCCGGCTTATCTTGAGAACAAGATGAGGCAAGCGATAGCCATCTCGCTGGTCAATGGAACCTATTGATCTTTGAAAAGGTGCGCACGGGAGCACCCGTGCGCACCTCACTACGGAATAAGGAATAGACGATGACGACCATGATTTCTGCGCTTCTCGCACTCAGCATCACAGGCATTCAAACTTCTCCGATTCAACCGAAGCGTGTGGTTGGTTTGGAAAGCTTCACCGTCAAATGCACCCAGGTCACAAGCGGCTCCTCGGCGAGTGTGTCGGTGATCGGGGGCGGCGGCGGGGCGAGTGGCACGGCCACGACTCCTTCAAGTATTCAGATCGCCGACCCGGAAGGCTTTGCCTCTGGGCTCGGCGAGATGATTCTCTCCTCCATGTCCGAGCAAAAATCGTGGCTGGTGGTCAGCACCCCGGTGGCAGGGAGCGACTCGGATCCCGAGCCCGAGCAACCGACCGTCATGCGACCTGAATATCTCATCCGCGCAACCATTGTGGAGATGACGGTAAGTGGCTCAGGCGGCGGCATCAACATTGGATCGCTCGGAGGAGGGCAGAACCAAATCCGCAACCGAGTGAAGCTTGACGTGAAACTCATCGACGCCTCGACGCGGCTCGTCATCGAAACCGTCGCTGCCCAGGGTTCCAAGTCGACGAAGGAGAACCTGCTCGGATTCTATGGCAAGAACAGCACGAAGCTCTTTGGCTGGCAAGAGTTCAAAGAGAGTCCGCTTGGTGGCGCAGCGGAGCTGGCGGTGCAAGATGCTGTCAAAAAGCTGACGGAAAAGCTCGCCAAGAAACCCTGGAGCGCGGAAATCGTGGCGGTCGAGCGGGAAGAAGACTCTGACTTGCTGTACCTCAATCTCACCAAGGACGCGGGAATTTCAGAAGGGGCCGAGCTTGAGGTCTACATTCCGGGCGAACCGATCAAGGACGAAAAAACGGGGAGAGTCATTGGCGAAACAAAGGCAAAGGTACTCGGACGAGCGAGAGTCGTCGAGCGAGACACAGATCTTGTGACTCTTCAACCACTTGGTGAGTTTCGCGCCAAGGCGGGCATGCGCGTCAGGCAACCCAGCAAGAAGTAAGCAGCTTTTCCTCCAGTGATCGAGCCGGAGCACAAGGGGGCTCCGGCCATCGCATCGGGGAGAGAGAATCGACTTATTCGTAGTTGTAGACCTTCACCAGCACTCCGCCGAGAATGTATCCCACAAGCTGACCGTTCTCGTAATAGGGTGTGCTGTTGGCCACCACACAAACGGGCGGGCCGTCGCCGCTGTTCCCGCTATTCGAGCCTTCGAAGGCTCCATTGGGAGAGCTGCTCATCCCGTCGATCACCGGGAGTCCCTTCGAGCTTCGCAGTTTCAACAGATCGTATCTCAACTCTTTCTCCCTGGCCTCCACTCCGGGATCAAGCGATTGAGGGCCTGCCCACACCGAGTCGATGATCACGCTTGGGGGCCCGGCGCTTCGGAATTGCGGGACGCTCGTGGCAACGCCAGGAGTGACCATCAGGTTTTGAGCCTTCTCGTCAGGGAGGAACGCCGCCGCCGCGTGCAGATGTCCCGGTGCCTGCAGAGATCCCACCACTGTCGGATTCTCTAAGTAGTCCATCACAAACTCAGCCCGGCTTGTCGCCACTTGATGCCGGGTCGCCCCCTCGGGCATCACAAGATCAAAGTGAAGCAAATGGAGATCCGTGTAGGCAACCTTGTTAATCGTCATCTGGGTGATGCCTGATTGGTAGCGTCGCTCGGGCGCAGGCGGTTGGGGTATGTAGTACACCGACAGCGTTCTCGTCGCAATCGCGAATTCTGCGATGAAGGCAAGCGGGAAGGGTTTCGCGGTGAGCGGTGGAAGGCCCTTGGTTGGTCGAATGGATGACCAATCACTCAGAGGAGCGTTCGCCGCGTTGATGACGGCGGAAGGGAAGGCGTCGATCGCCATGCCAATGTTGAGCGCCCCGAAGCCTGGATACAGGGTTTCAAGACTCTTGAGAAGGACGAAGTTCTTCGGCGTGTAGGAACTCAACGGCTCAATCACGATCGTGATCGGGCCCAGCATGAACCATTCCGGCGTGGTGAACCCAGCGTGAGAGTGATCGGGAGTGCTGCCGTACCTCTGCCGCCATGCCTCCACAAAGAACGAGGGGTTGTAAATCAGATGGTAAAGGTCTTCCCACTGGCTGGCGAGGAGAACCACGGCGTGTTCAAAGCGAGCATCGCCACCAACGGTGTAGTCCAGCGAGACATACGCCCCAAGGCCTGCTGCGGGGACGGCGAGCTTGTCTCGTCCCACAACGGCATTCTGAGCGTTCTGAGCATCCAACGGATCTAAGTGCATCAGTACACTATAGCGAGACAGTTCGGAAAAATGTTGGAGACCGAACGAAATTCAGCGCATTCTGTCCAGAAGGGCGTAGGCGAGTTCCCCCCACGATTTCTCGACCTGCCCCTTCGGCACCGACTCTCCTGCTTGCTCAATCCGATGCAAGAACCCTGCGACGCGCGGGGCTTCTCGCTTTGGCAGCGCTCGAAGGAGGTTCAGAGCGTCACCCCGCCAATCTTGATCGACACCGCTGCAGTAGAGTCCGTATGCGGCCAGGCTCACCGGGTGGGGAAGCTCTTCGGCAAGAGCGCGGACGAGCAACTCGAGGAACTCCACTTGTGCAGCCTCCAAGTCTCCCAGGCGAAGGTTCGTTCGCCCAAGCATCACCAGAGGATAAAAGTGGCTCCGGGAAGGAAGTTCGAGATCCATCAGTATGTTGCCCACGAGATCGCGGAGCTGGGCGGCCTCGTCCCGGGAGCCGATCCAAGCAAGCGCCAAGGCGCTGAGCGAGTCGTAGCTGACCCGCGATTCCTCGGCTTCCTGCACCAGGGTGCGTGCCTCTTTGAACAGGGGCCACGCTCTGTGGATGCTCTCAACATCCTCGGATTCGGTCGCCGCCGTGAGTGCCTCAGCCGTCGATTGCACAACTAGGTCAAGCTTGCCCAATCGTCGGGCCACCCGCGCGCGATCCGAGGCCAGCCCTTGAGCTTCCAGCCACTTCTCCCGGCGCCGGGCAAACACGGTCAAGAGGCCGAGCACTCTCTCCAAAGCCGCATCCTCTTGATCCGATTCGTGCTCCCGCCGAGCGAGATGGGCAAGAGCCTCAAACTCGGCGTGATACCCTCGTTCCAGGAGCGCCACGAGTCCTGCTTCTGCGAACCGCACGATCCTCGGGCCATCCTGAGTCCGCGCCAGCACACGGATGGCCTGGCTGATGTTCCCCCGCTCGTCCTCCAGAAACCGACCAACCTCTCGCCACTCATCCCTGGCGATGGCTTCTCGGAATTGCTCAAGTTCCCGCGAGAAGTAGTCGATATGTCGTTCGCGGGCCCCGGTTAGGCTTCCTGTCTCGCCCGCGGGTTCGGCGATTTCATCGACATATTCGATCACCGAGTCCAGGAGCCGAAAACGAAATTGCCCCCGAACCGTGGCCCCTGTCACGAGGGAGTTCCCCTGGAGCCCCGCGAGCAACCCGTAGGGATCGGTATCCGAGAGAACCGCTTTCGCCGCAGCAGCGCTCAATCCACCCCGAAATGCCGCGGCCTCCTCGAGTCCGCGCTTCTGAGCCTCGTCGAGGAGCGCAAATGAGGCATCGATCACCGTTCGCAAATTGGCATGGCGGCCCGCCGCGAGCGTGGTGCGTTTTGCCGTCTGAAGAATGCTTTCACCCAGCCGATCCCGAAGTTGAGTCAGGCTCATCGTCACGGTTCTTCCTGCCGCCAGCAGGATCGCTAGAGGAACCCCTTCAACGAGTGTGACAATTTCGCCAATCGTCTCCTTGTCGCGCCGATTCGGAGCAAAAGTGGGTTGCGTCCTCTCTGCGGTTCGGCAGAACAGATCCACCGCATGAACGAGGGAAGGTCGTTTTTTCGTGAGATCAATGAGCCCCGCGAGTCGATAGATACGCTCCTCCACCAAATCGAGCGCGACGCGGGAAGTCACGATCAGCCGCAGCATCGGGCAACCTTGGAGCAGCTTGAGCAACGCGCTTCCTTGCGAAGCCATCCGCTCAAAACAGTCGAGCACGAGTACGACTTCGGCTTGATGGGTAAGGGCAGAAAGATCAGTACAGGGATCAAAACTGGGATCATGCACCCCAAGGGCTAGGCGGATTTCCTGCCAGAGCTGATCCTCTGTCGCGACATTCTCACACTCGACCCACCAAATCCGTCCGAGGCCATTCGACCTCAAGAGGTGCGCGAGTTCCATGGCGCAGGTGGTCTTGCCGATGCCGCCGAATCCGAGGATTGTGGTCAATCGGGTGGAGGGGTCATCGAGCCAGCCCAGGAGCCGAGAAATATCTTGTTGGCGTCCGATGACCGGCGTCAAAGACCTCGGCAATGACGAAAGCCCGACGACGTTTCGCAGCGGCGGAAAGCTCGCGGGTAGATGGGGGCCGCGAACCTGAAGAATCCGTTCCGCTACCTGATGTCCCTTGGTCAAGTGGTGGCCAAGATCGATCGCCGAAAGCTGATCGAGCGATCCTGATTCTGCGTCGCGCCACGCTTCCTCGCTGACCAAAATCTGCCCGGCGTGTCCGGCATTCGTGATCCGCGAGACCCGGTTCAGGCAGGCTCCCATGAAGTCCATTTCAACTTCGGTAGCCTCGCCGACGTGGATGCCTATGCGCAAGCGAGACTTGTCGGCACCTAACCTCAGCTGCATATCGGCCGCCGCCTTCACGGCGTCGGCGGAGTTCTCGAACACGCAGGCAAGGCCGTCTCCCAGGCTCTTGTACACGCGTCCCGCATGCCGCTCCGTCGACTGACGAATCACCGAGAAGATGTATTCAACGAGCCCGGACATTTCACTCGCCGCCTTCTCCCAGGTTGGCGAGCTATCGGCGATATCCGAGTGGAGAAAGGTGTATCGCCGGGGCTCCATCGCCCCGGAGTTTAGCAGAGCCTAGGCGGAATCTGAGTGTGAAACTGAGCGCCCCGTCTGCAGCTCCTCTTGGACTCGGAGGAAGAGCTCGAACTCCTCCTCTCCGTAGAGCGCGAGAACGATCTCAAGGCCAGAGTCCTGGGCGGCATCGGCTAAGAGTGGCAGGACAAGCCGGGCGGCCCGCTCTTTTGGGAAGCGATACGCCCCCGTCGACAGCGAGCATAAGGCGAGGCTCCCGCACCCCAGTTCGACGGCTTTGGAAACGCAGTTCCGATAAGACGCTTCTAAGAGTTCGTCTTCGTTCTGATCACCGCCGCGCCAGATCGGCCCCGCGACGTGGATCACCCACGTTTGAGGAAGATCGAATCCAGGGGTCACCACGGCTTCCGCAACCTCCGTGGCTCGTTTGGCCACGCGGCGCAGCTCTTCCAGCATCTTCGGCCCGGCGAGTTGATGAATCCGCCCATCAATTCCTCCACCTCCGCGCATCAGCGTGTTCGCGGCATTCACGATCGCATCGACGGGCTGATCCGTCACCGATCCTCGTACCAGCGTAAAGGTGCCGCTCACCATGTGCTCACTTTACCAATCGCTCCGCTGAGCGCGAAGGGCTAAACTGCTCCCATGGGAAAGCGAGTGCTCCTCGGGGTGATCTGCGGAATCGCGCTCGCAGGAGCGGGAGCCGCGATTTGGGTCTGGAATAACCCGCGACCGACCGTCCGGAAGTCGAAAAAAGCCCCGCCGCAGCGCCCTCTGAAAGTCAAGAATGCCGAGGCCCCCACTCTGATCGTGGACAGCCGTATGACCCGCGCCCAGGCACTTGGTCGAAACAAGTTTCCGCCATCCGCTCGATGGAAGTCGTTACCGTCACGTACTGGGGGTTTGACGGGAAAAAGCACCAAGGGCAGATCGTCGTCGATCGGCGGCTTGCCGGCGAAGTCAAACAGATCTTTCGCGATCTAGAGGCAGCGGAATACCCCATCGAAAAAGTGGTTCCCGTGGTGAAGTATCGCTGGCACGATCAGTCTTCGGTGGATGACAACAATACATCCGGGTTCAACTATCGTACGATCGAGGGGCCCGGGATTCGAAGCAAAAAGCTCTCCAAGCATGCCACTGGTCGAGCCATCGACCTGGATCCGTACTACAACCCCTTCGTCTCCGCAAGCGGGAAATCCCCCCGCCGCTACGACCCCGCGCACCCTGCCTCCCTCACGCGGACGAGCCGAGCGGTGAAGATTTTCAAGAAATACGGCTGGAGATGGGGCGGCGATTGGCGCGGCGCCAAAGACTATCAGCACTTCGAAAAGCCGTAGTCATTCAATTCAAGTCGCGCCGGACTTCGCCTCGGAGATACCGAAGGGGCCGGGCGGACTCGGGGGCGAGTTCGGGGAGGGCGTACTCGATCTCGTCCACCCGCATCATCGACGTGTATTCCCCCAAAGCCGAGTCCACGGCAATGAACGCCGCCATCAGCAAGGCTTCATGGCCTAGTTCCTTGGGCAGAGGCACAAAAACGCGGAGCGCCAGCATCTCGCCTCGTCGATCGGTGATCTCGTAGAGAACTCGATCGAAATCGAGTTTGTAGGGCCCGAGATGGATGTGCTGTTCGGCAATCGGTGCGGGCTGTCGGAATGGCACGACCCGCCACCCGGGAGCACTTGGGGCCAGGGAAGCAATCTGCTCCACAGTGGAGATCATTTCGCGCTGGCCATTCGGCGAGACTTCGATCATCCATTCATCATCGCCCGGATTCCCCCGGAGCCCAATCCCGACGCCGGGAATGATCTGGAAAAGCCGGGTGGCCAGTTGCTCCATGGCGGCGTCAGGCCCGATGGATCGCAGTTTGCCTGCATTGACGCCAAACCACTCCCAGTAGGCGACAATCTTCCGCTCCACTTCCTGTGAGAGGGCACTGGACATGCTTGGGTTCTACCCAACTTCCGGGCCAACCATTTAGATTCCATCAAGATGCCCGCAATCCCGCCAATCGGTCGCCACGGAACGCGTATAACTAAGGTGATATGGCGTTTAAGACGTGGGCATCGATTTTGGTGCCGGTGGTGGCCCTCGGCGGCATGGTTTTCTGGCGAATGCAGACGATGGACGCCAAGGAAGCCGACCAAAAGAAAGAGGCAGGTGCTCGTCGGGGCGCTGCCTCCAGTGTCGAAGTCGCGACTGCTCAGAGCTTTCCCATTATTGAGGCCATTGAGACCGTGGGCACCGTCACGCCCGAATTCACGGTGAACATCGCCTCGCGCGTTACCGGGCGGATCATTTATCTCGAAGTTCGGGAGGGCGAACCAGTCCAGCCAGGACAGCTTTTGGCCCGAATCGACCCCGATCAAGCGGAAGCGGGAGTTTTGGATGCAAAGGCCCGGGCGAACGAGTCGCGCAGTCGGCTCGCCCAAGCCCAAGCGACGGTGCAGGCGAACAATATCCAGATTGAACAGAATGTGCGGCAGGCTCGGGCCGAGGTGGCGAATGCTCGCGCGAATCTGACTCAGGTGCAACGAAACACCGAGGCGAGAATCGCGACTTCGGAGGCGAACCTGAAAGAGGCGGATGCGGAGTTGGTGGCGGCTCAGGCTGAGCTGAAGAATCGGCAGGCTCAAGTGAAGGCGGCCCGCGCCACTCTAGACAATGCGGAAGCCAAAGCCACGAGACTCCAAAACCTGTACGAAAAGGGCTTTGTTTCGGCAGCGGATCGGGACGACGCAACCACCGCAAGAGCTAGTGCCGCCGCGAACCTGGAAGTCCGACAGGGTGAGGTGGAGTCCGCTGTCGCCGACGTCAACACCGCCAAGGCTCGGCAAGCCTCCGCCGTGACGAACCTGAAGTCGATCAAGGCCTCCGCCGAGGCGGAGATCGAAGCCGCCAAGGCAAGACTGGATCAGGCCAGAGCTTTTCTCACGTCCGCCGAAGCCGGTCGAGCCCAAATCCCGGCGAACCAGGCGAATCTCGAAGCGCTCCGGGCCGGTGTCGATTCGGCAGAGGCCCAAGTCCAATCCGCTGCTTCCCAAAAGTCCGACACCGAACTACGCTCCACGATTGCTGGCACCGTCACCAAACGCAACGCCGATCCGGGAGCCATTGCCTCACCAGGATCCCCGGTTCTGGTGGTCGAATCAACAAAGAACCTCCTCATCAACGCCTCGGTGCCGATTGACCAAGCAGGTCGCATTCAGCGCGGCACCGTGGCTCGCCTCACCATCGACGGTCTGGGTGCCGACTCGATTCAGGGCCGGGTCGAACGGGTGGTTCCGAGCGCCGATCCCCAAGACCGGCAAGCTCTGGTGCGCATTCGGATTTCCGACCAAAGCGCGATGCTGAAGCCGGGCATGTTTGCCAAAGTAGCGATCGAGTTGCGCCGAACCGAAGCCCAGATCGCTATTCCTAAGGATGCAATTCAAGAGGGTAGTGTCACGGCAATTGGCCCCGACGGCAAAGCCGTCAAAAAGAAGGTGACCGTCGGAGAGTCGGACGCCAACAATGCAGAAATTCTGAGCGGCTTGGCCCTGGGGGACAAAGTTGTGGTGCTCAGCTTCAGTCCCGTTCGGGAGGGAAGTGGTGTCACGGTTTCCGCCGAGCGGGGACTTGACGGAACCCGCCGGGTGATCGAAGTCAAGAAGCCAGAAGGCGGGCCAGGTGGGCCGGGTGGTGCCCAGGGTGGCGGATCGGGCAGACCTGGTGGAGGCGGATCACGATGAGCGTCGCACGGTGGTCGGTCAGCCGACCCGTCGCGGTGACGATGCGAATTGCCGCGCTCGTCCTCCTGGGCATCATCTGTTTCACCCGGCTCCCGGTCGATCTGCTCCCGAGGGTTGACCTCCCCGTGGTGGCGGTGAACACGAACTGGCCAAACACTCCGCCGCAAGAAATCGAAACCCAAATCACCCGCCCGGTGGAGCAAGCGGTCTCCACGATCCCAGGTTTGTACTCGGTATCGTCCACATCGGAACTGGGGCAATCCTCGGTCCGGGTGACCCTGAACTACGGGGTGGATGTCGATCGCGCTGCGGTAGATGTTCTTCAGTTCGTCCAACGCGCGTACCGTCAGTTTCCCAACGACCCGAACATCACGCCTCCGGTCGTTTTCAAATTCGATCCCAACAGTTTCCCGATCACCATCTTCGGCGTCACCGGCATGGAGGATCCGATCAAGCTCCGTACGCTGCTGGTCAACGAGATCGCGCCAATGATCGAATCGACCCCTGGCGTGGCTCAGGTGAGTGTCACGGGGGGCCGGGAACGCGCGATCATCATCAACGTGAAGCCGGAGAAGCTCCAGGCGTACAACATCACGTTGAGCGAGGTGGTCGGCCGAATTCGCGCCGAGAACCTGAGTCAGCCCGCCGGCATTGCAAAAGCGGGCGAAAAGGAATACATCATCCGATCCAGCGGCTACTTCAAGTCGCTTCAGGATGCAGAGAACACTCCTCTGAGAACCACGGATGGTCGCCAAGTTCTGCTCAAGGAAGTCGCGACGATCACCGACGAAGCGCGCGAGCAAAGAGTTTTCACCCGTGTCAACGGCGAGAACGCCGTGGGCCTCAGCATCACCAAGCAGCGCGAAGCGAACACCATCGACACCGTCGCGGCGGTGAAGGAGAAGGTCAAGGAGATCGAACGCGCCTACCCCGATCTCAAGTTCGCCGTGGCCTATGAGCAGGCCGGATTCATCAAGGATTCCGTCCACAAACTCCAGGAGCACGCCATCATCGGCGGAACCCTCGCCATTCTTGCGATCCTCTTCTTCCTGCGCAATGTGCGTTCCACCATCGTGGTCGCACTCTCCATCCCGATTTCGATCACCAGCACGTTCGCCCTGATGTACTTCATGGGCTTTACGCTCAACACCATCTCTCTCAGCGGCCTGGCCCTTGCCACCGGGTTGATTGTCGATGACGCCATAGTCATTCTGGAGAACATCTTCCGGCACATGGAGCGGGACAAGAAGTCGGCGGTTGATGCGAGCATCTCCGGCCCGAACGAGATCATGCAGGCAGTGGTCGCCTCAACGATCACGGTGATGGTTGTCTTCGTGCCTCTTTTCTTGATTCAAGGCCAGTCGGGGCAGATTTTTACTCAGCTCGCTCTGGTTGTGATTTTCTCTCTCGCCGTCTCGCTCCTCGATGCGACCACCGTCGTTCCGATGCTGGCCTCCCGGGTGGTGAGCAGCAAGGAAGTTCACGAACTCGAGCATCCGGAAGAGCAACTGGCGGCGCCAAACTTCTTCAAACGGCTCTCCGCAAAGATGGGTCTGGCGTTCAACCGGCTTGATGAGTCGTATCGCCGAGGCTTGGTCTGGGCGCTGCGGCATCGTTGGACAGTGGTCGGCGCGGTCACGGTGGTCACGCTTGCCGTCATCCCTCTATGGGATCGGGTCGGCAATGAGAATCTCCCCAAAACCGACACAGGCGACCTCAACGTGCGCGTTCGTCTTCCCGTCGGAACCGCCCTCAGCACGACCATCGACAAGATGGAGCAAGTGGAAAAGGTTCTGCTGGCTGACAAGGATATCGAGACGGTCTTCCTCGCCGTCGGAGCCGGGATTTCGTTCCGGGGATCCGTGGGCGGAGCCCAAGCCAACTCGGGTGCCGCGAATATCCGGCTGAAAAAGGAGCGATCCGGCACCACTGAGGAGGTCGCCAAACGACTCGAAGCCCAACTGCGGCCAATCTCGGGCATCCGCGCCTCCGCACAGCCGTTTGATCTCGTTTCCAACATCCTGGGTGGCAACAACCAGGGGATGCAGATCGACATCTTTGGCAACAACATGCAGCAGATCTCCGCCGTCGCCGATCAGGTGAAGGAGGAGATCTCCGATGTGGTGGGACTCGAAGGGGTTGATGTGAGCATTGAGGAAGCCACCCCCGAACTGACCTGGGAAGTCGATCGGCAAGCGGCGCAGTCGCTGGGAGTGAGTTACCAGGAGATCGCGAGCGCGATCAACACGAGCACCAACGGAACGCTCTCCACTTACTTCCAAGAGGACGGATTCCAGTATCCGATCTATGTCCAGCTTCCCGAAGCGGATCGCGAATCGGTCGATGACCTGCTCAACATTCCCATCAAGCGCAACCCCGCCACGGGAACTCAGATTCTGTTGCGTCAGGTGGCAAAGCCTGAAATCACGGGTGGCCCGAACCAGATCAACCGCCTCGACCGCCGTCGGTATATCTCGGTAAGTGGTCGCTTTGGGGATCGCAAGGAAAGCGAGGTCATCGCGGATGTGGAGAAGAAGATGGCGGGCTTCGAGACGCCGCAGGGCGTGACATGGGACTGGGGCGAGCGCCAGCGGCGCAAAGCCGAAGAGTTCGCCGGTCTCGGCTTGGCGGTCGGCCTCGCCGTGGTCTTGATCTATATGCTTCTTGCCTCTCAGTTCGAGAGCTTCATCTATCCACTGGTCGTGCTCACGACCGTGCCGCTGTGCGCTGTGGGCATCGTGCTCTCTCTTTTCCTCACCGACAGAGCGTTTGGTCTCACTGCGTTTATTGGCATCCTGATGCTGGTGGGGATTGTCGTGAAGAACGGGATTCTCCTCGTCGATTACACGAATCAGCTACGCGGACGCGGAATGCAACGGGATGAGGCGATTCTGCTTGCTTCTCCCACCCGACTGCGCCCGATCTTGATGACCAGCGTCGCGACGGTTCTCGGCATGCTCCCGATTGCTGCGGCCCCAGGAGCGAATTCGGATCTCCAAGCGCCTCTGGCGACGGTTGTCGTCGGCGGCGTAACGACCTCGACGATTCTCACGCTTTTCGTCGTGCCCGTCGTTTATTCGTTCTTCGATGATCTCGCTCGCAAAGCGCGGGGCGATCAGCGCGATCTGGCTCCCGCTCAGGGTGTCGAGCCGAGCCCCGCCTCGGCGGGAGCCAGCGAGCCGGAGCCTGTCGACGCCCAGTCGCCGTAGACGGATCTCCCGGCGTGTGCAACCCGCCGACGCCGGGAGATCGTCAAGAGAGATGTGGCGCGATTTCGTGAAGTCCAACGCTTTCCGCTTTGGGCGGAGGGGCTCCTGGTTCTCATCGGGGTCTTGATGCCGATCCTTTCCGTGAACCTGGGGAAGGAGACTTGGTCGATCTGGCTTCTGGCAATCCCCGCGTCTCTTCTCCTCGTATGGGTGTTTCTCTTTCGGATGGTCACCGAAGTGGACGGGGAGAAGCTCACGGTTTCCTTTGGCTGGGTTCCCAGCTACCGTTGCACGTTCCCACTCGCGGATATTTCTGCGGCGCAGAAGGTCAAGTACCAGCCGATCCGGGACTATGGTGGATGGGGAATCCGGGGATTTCCCGTGCAATGCCTCTCCGCCCAGGGCGATGAAGGTGTCCAGCTAGAATTGAAGAGTGGACGAAAGATGCTGATCGGCAGCCAGCAAGCGTCCAAGCTCCAGGCGGTTCTCGCAAAGCGAGGTTGATCGCATGACCCACGTGAGGCTCCCAGCAAGAGCCGCACGTCTTGGACTTTGATCCACGACTGTGGAACAACCACGGAAGGACGACGGGACGGGAATGATTCGAAATGTGATGCCCCTGGTGATTGGGGCTCGGGGCTTGAGCCAAGGAAAGGGAAGCGTCGCCCTGCCTCGCCCAGATAGTTTCGATGGCCTCTTCGACCCCGATGCCCTTCTCTGGCGAACCGATATCGAGCAATGGGTGGAGGGCGCTCTCTCCCGGGGAGCCACGGAATTCAGCCTCCGGTATGCCTTCCCAAAGCTCAAGGAATGGCAGGGGGGGCACTTTAGCTGGATCGGCAAAGTGGCGGGGTGCGAGACGGGATTCCTGTTCGCCCATGGCGTGAAAACGGAGGAAGTCTGGCGCGAGGAGCATCTACGCGACCAGGAACCGTGGCGCCACCGATTTGATCAGATCCCCAGCCAGCGACTCTCTCGCCCGGACCTTCCGTTGGAGGTTGCGCAGGAGCGCTTGGTCCAGGCCCTCTCGATGACCGCCACCCATGCCTTTGACTCCGACCTCAAGGATTGGGGAAAGACTTGGCTGGAATACCGCGAGTCGATCAAGGGGGAGGGCGAGATCGCCCATGTCCTGCCGGAGTCCACTTACGAGGGGTTGAGCGAGGAAGCCGCCCGGCTGCTCGATATCCTCATCGAATTCCCCAAAATCACGGGTTTTGAAGGGTGGCTCAGCGAGTTGATCCCCGATCAGGATCGCCATGACAGCCTGTCGATCATGCTCTTGGAGTCTCGAATGAGGGCTCTGGAAGCGATCGCGAACTCCGCTTGGTCGTAGCAACCCCGGACTTTGGGCCGGATACCATCAGAAAAAAGTAAAGATTCCCGGGTTTCCGTGGAAACTTTTGCCGGATTTTCTTGTAATGTACGTTAATTGGAGACAGCCTTACCACGGATTGCCGTGGGGCGCTCCAGGAGTACTCATAATGAAGCGCTCAGCTTTTACCCTGATTGAACTGCTGGTGGTGATCGCGATCATTGCCATTCTGGCGGCCATCCTCTTCCCCGTATTCGCTCAAGCGAAGGAAGCTGCGAAGAAAACCCAAGGTCTCAGCAATGCCAAGCAAACCGGCACGGCGATGATGATCTACACGACCGACTACGATGACCTCATGCCTCTGAGCTTGATCTACAGCTCAGCTGGCGCTTGGCAGTTCAACCTGCTCGCCGAGGTTCCGGTCGATTGGCGCATCAGCACCCCGGCGACTCATGCCTGACACGAGATCTACTGGGCGAACAGCCTGCGTCCCTACATGAAGAACCTGCAGATCTATGCTCACACGGGCAACAAGGATCAAACGGGTGCTTCCACCACGACCCTCGGTCGCGAGCCGGCAAAGATGGGCCTGACGATGAATGGTCTGCTCAGCTCCTACTCCACGACTGCGGTCAATGCTCCGAGCGTTCTACCACTGCTCTGGTACGGTCAAGGCAACACGAACCGTGTCGGTCAGTCGCTCCCGGTTCCGGCCCTGCGTTGCAGCGCACCGATCGCGAACGGCCCGTGCGTGTTCAACCCGGGCGGATATCCCGACTCCAGCAACGGTTCGGGTAACCAATTCGCCTCGGCTTGGTTTGTGCCCGGCGGCGCAACCACCCACTGGGCGTACGGTCGTGGCAACGTGTTTGTCCGAACCGACTCCAGCGCAAAGTTCCTTCCGATTGGACGAGCAGGTGGCGGAACCTCTGGGTTCGACGTGCTGCGCGATCCGTTCGCAAGTTATGACGCGGCTGGCCTCGGTCTGACCTACACCGGATGCCGACCCACCGGCAGCGCGGCAACCGTGCCGTTCTACTGGTGCATGTTCCGCCCGGATCGTGAGAACTAAGAATGCGAGTCCTTGCTCTCACCCTTCTCTTCGGTGCCGTGCTGAGCCTCGTGGCGTGCTCGGGAACCGAGAACTACGATAAGCCGGATGCCGCTCCCGAATCGGGAAGCAGCCAGTTCGAGACTGGTCAATCCGGTGGCCCGGATGCCGCAGGTGGCGGAACGTCGAACAAGGTCGACGAAGCCGCGACGGATCAGTAAGGTATCCAAAATCGACGCAGCTGCCCCGGGAATCACTTCACGGGGCAGCACTGCTCTAGGGCAGAGCGATTTGGCGGTAGAGCAGAGAGTAACCCTCGCGTCCGTTCACTCGGGTGACCTGCTCGTAAAGCGCGCCAATCTTCTTTTCGGAGAGAGCCACCAGGCTCGAATAGGCAAACGAGCCGGCATCAATCACGGCAGCTTTCGCCCAAGTTTTTCCGCCATCCCGTGAAAGCTTGAGGACGCCATTCGTGCGCGAATGGGTGCTCTCCGGGTTAGAAAACGCGAGAAGATCCGGCTTGAATCCGACGCGAATCACCGATCCCATGCACACCGGATCGGTGAGGTCAGGGCGAAGTTCTGCCGAAGACCAAGTCGCACCGCCATCCGTGCTCACAGCTTGAAGTCGTTGACGCGCACTGGCCTGATTCCGGGCATTGAGCAGCACTGACCCATCGGCCAGTTCGGAGAACTGGACCTCATTCGGATGGGTCCCCTCCGGCTTCGGGGTCAGCGCACCCCTTTGCCAGGTCACGCCCTTGTCATCTGAGAGAACCGAGTAGGTGGTCCAAGAAGTCCCTTCGCGTTCGTTGAAGGGAAAGAGGAGTCTGCCCAGATGCTTGCCTCGAGTCAGTTCGATGCCGATGCCCGGGCCGCTCGCGATGGTTTTCACTTCCGGGCGCTTCACAATCCGGGTCAAGTCCTTCGGCTGACTCCAGGTTTTGCCATCGTCATCGCTGTAGCTCAGAAATGCCTGGTTGGTCGTGAGGGGATCAAAGCCTGTTTGAACCGTGTATTCGCCGATCCCCTTGGGATACATCTGGAACATCAGCCAGATTCGCCCCGAACTCCCCACGAGCACGGTGGGGTTGTTCAAGGAGGCGGGCGACCAATCGAACACAACCTGCATCGGCTCCCAACTTTGGCCATTCTTCAACTTGCGTCGAAGCACCAAGGTGTTCGCCGCCTGATCATGGACGGATTGCCGCCCTTCGGCAAAAGCGAGCAGCGTGCCGCGCCGAGTCATCGCGAGGGCCGGAATTCGGTACGTTTCAAACTTCGCGGTGGCATCCAGAGCTTGGCTCTGGAAGACCACTTCTGGCTCGCTGACCTGCACTTCGGCGAGCCCCAGAACAAGGGGAATCAGCATCATTTCGCGAGTCTAGCCGATCTGTCCCGGCGAAAAGTTCCTAGGTATGACGCTCGTCATAGACGACGTCCTGAATCTCGCCCAGGATGGACTCAGAAACGTGGCCCAACCGCCACGGAATGGAGATCACAGGTGGATATTCGATCCCTCGTCACACTGGCCGATGTGCCTCCGAAAGTTCGGATGGCGTGCTTTGTCTCCTTGGGGGTCTTGCTCGGCTCAGGGATCTACGTGGCAAGGATCAGCCGCGCCGGGAGCTATCTCAGCGACGACCCCACAACCTGTATCAACTGCCATGTGATGAAGCCTTACTACGCTTCATGGCAACACTCCAGCCATGCCCGGGTGGCGACGTGCAACGACTGCCACGTGCCCCACGACACGACCTTGAACAAGTATCTCTTCAAGGCCAAAGATGGCATGCGCCACAGCACGATCTTCACTCTGCGCAAGGAGCCCCAAGTCCTCCGCGCGACCGAAGAAGCCAAGCATGTGATCCAAGGCAACTGCGTGCGCTGCCACACCGAATTGGTCTCGGAACTCAACGGCATCAACGTTCACGGAGGGGATCGCTCTTGCGTTGATTGCCACCGTGAAACCCCTCACGGTCGCGCAAGCAGCCTGAGCTCCGCTCCCAACACTCTCACCCCTGGCCTCCCGCGCACGGGGTTTGACAGTTTCAAAAATCCTGAATCAACGGAGAAATCTCGATGAATAGTGACAATCAATCATCTCGACCTCGCGGTTCCGCGCTGGGCTGGTGGGTTCTTGGTGGATCTGCCCTCGGTGTCGTCGCGCTCGGTCTTCTGGCAAGTTCGATTCTCGAACGCCGCGAAGAAGCGGTGGTCGGGCGATTGACCATCAAGCAACCTGTGGGCGAATGGGAATCTGACAACTCCAAATGGGGCGTTAACTTCCCGCGCGAATACAACACCTGGCTTGCGACGGAAAAGATGGACGGGGAAACGAAGTACGGCGGCAACGTCGAGCGCGATCACCTGGCCAACAACCCGAAACTCGTTGTGATGTGGGCGGGCTACGCCTTCGCCAAGGGCTACAACGCTCCTCGGGGACACATGCATGCGATTGACGACGTGAAAAACACTCCGCGTCGCAACGACAAAACTCCGGCAACCTGCTGGACCTGCAAGAGCCCCGATGTCCCCCGAGTCATGGCCCGCGATGGCGTGAAGGAGTACTACGCCGAGAAGTTCGATCACTACGTTCAAGATGTGACGAACCCGATCGGCTGCGCGGACTGCCACGACGAAAAGACGATGGCTCTGCAAATTTCCCGACCGGCCCTGAAGGAAGCTCTCACGCGACAGGGCAAGGATATCGCCAAGCTGACTCACCAAGAGATGCGCTCTCTCGTCTGCGCGCAGTGCCACGTGGAGTACTACTTCAAAGGCAAAAAAGAGCAGTACCTCACCTTCCCATGGGACAAAGGCATGACCGCCGAGAACATGGAAGAGTACTACGCGGAATCCGGTCACGTGGACTGGACGCACGCGATCTCTGGCGCGAAGATGATCAAGATGCAGCACCCGGATTACGAGGTGTTCTCGCAAGGCGTCCACGCCGCTCGAGGCGTCAGCTGCGCCGACTGCCATATGCCATACAAGCAAGAAGGCGGCGTGAAGTTCTCGGATCACCAAATCCAGAGCCCGCTTCTCAACATCGAGAACTCGTGCCAGGTCTGCCACAAGTGGAGCGAGAAGGACATCAAGGATCGCGTGTATTCGATGCAAGCCAAGCACCATGAAGTCATGGATGCGGCAGAAGTCGCAATCACGAATCTCCACCTAAGCATCGGCGAAGCCGCGCAAAAGGGTGCCACCGAAGAGCAACTCGCCAAGCCTCGTGAGCTGGTCAGCAAAGCCCAAATGTACTGGGACTACATCAGTGCCAACAACGGCTTCGGCTTCCACGCTCCGCAAGAGTCGGTTCGAGTTCTCAGCAAGGCTCTGAACATCGCCAGCGAAGGTCGATTGGTACTCGCCGGAGTCCGTACCAAGCTCGGTCTGGCCGCCGTCGCCTCCACGCCCGACATCGGCACCAAGGAAAAGGCTCAGGCTTACATCAAGCCTTACGTTGATGCCCAAAACGCCAAGAAAAAGGCTGAAGAAGCGAAGGCTGCCGCCGAGGAACAGCAAAAGAAACAGGTGAAAAACGCACCGAAGATGAAGACAATCAGTCGATAACCAGGCCTGCTCTGCAGGAACGAGAGTCTCCTGGATTCCATCCCCCGATCCACCTGGGTCGGGGGATTTTCCTTGGTTGAAGTCGACTTTCCGAACTTTTTTCAACAAAAGACTAGGACATGATGGCCGTCATAGTTTCAAAACCTGGGTCGGCGCACGATAAGGGTGATGATCGCACATCCTCGAAAACCCAAACCCTCAAGCGGGCAGGTTCTCGAACCTGAAGCCGTTTCCCCTGAGGCTCCCTCGGGTGGACTCAATCCCAATCTCGACCGAAAGGTCAAAGAAGCGTTTTGGCAGGGCACTCTCGGATATCCGCACGCCGTGGTGCTGTGCGGATACTTGGTTGCCCTCGGCGTCGCTCTCCACGCGACGATCGGCTACCGAATCCCTCCGATGCTCAACCCAGTCATGTGGTTACTCGCCCTCGCTGTCCCAGGTTCGCTGATTGCGGGCCGTGTGGGGCGCAAGAACCGAGTCATCCACTGGCTGACGAGCATCCCGGTTGCAGTCGTCGTGACAAGCGCGGTAGGAATTCTCGGTCTGGTCGGGGGAATCGTCCCACTTCAGACTCTGCAAGAGCAGTTTCAGGTCGAAAGCGTGTGGGTGAGCTGGCCGTTCGTGCTCCTCGTGGCCCTGATGCTCGTCAACCTGGTTGGATCCGTCGGCAAGCGATGCTGGCCGATCAACTACACCAATGTCGTGTATTTCACGACTCACGCCGGTCTTGCCATCGCGATCATCGGCGGGGCCGGCTCTTCACTTTTCCTTGAGCGCGACATCATCGTGCTCTTCCACGGGCAGCCGACGACAGTGGCGGTGAAGAAGGACAACACAGAGGTCAAACTTCCGTTCGAGATCACGCTCAATGAGTTCGTTCTCACCTCCTTCCCGCCCGTCTTGGCCCTCGCCGAACTTGACCCCAAAGTCGAGGGCGGCGTGGATGTCACTCCGGGCGAAGACCTCTTGAAAGAAGGCCTGACCACCGACGTCGCGGGCTACAAGATCAAGGTCAAGAAGTACCTCCCCAAGGCGATCTTCGGCGCGGACGGCTGGCAAGCCGCTCCCTGGAAGACTGCTCCTCCGGCGGCTGAGTTGGCAGTCACGACCCCGAAGGGCGAGACGTTCGAAGGCTGGGTGAGCTGCGGCTCCGTCGATGCTCCTCCCAACCACATCCGACTCGGCGAAACGAGCGCGATCGTGATGCCCGATCCGCGGCCGAAGGAATTCCGCTCCGACATCACGATCAAGAACGGCGCTGGGGAAGAGAAGCACACGATCAAAGTCAACGAGCCGATCACCCGCGACGGATGGACGCTCTATCAACTCAGCTACGACCAAAAGATGGGTGCGGCCTCCCAGTATTCAACGCTGGAAGCCGTCCGTGACCCAGGCATCGGCGTGGTGTATTTCGGCATGGGACTCCTGATTTTCGGATCGGTGCTCCACCTGTGGAATGGCGTTGGCACGACCAACGGACGAGGTTCAAAGAAATGACAATGGTCGCTCAATTCGCCCTTGGCAGCTGGATTGCAGCAAGCGGCGCGTATCTTCTTCAACGCAAACGACCCTGGATTGGCGACGTGCTCACCATGCTCGGCGTGATCGCAGGAGTTGTATTCCTCACCTCTCTCTGGATGACCCTCGGTCGTCCGCCGATGCGCACTCTGGGCGAAACGCGCTGGTGGTACGCCATCACCGTGCCGTTCCTGGGAATCTTGATCGGCTGGCGGTTTGATACCAAGATCCTCGCGATCCCCAGCTGCCTGATGGGCGCGATGTTCGCCGGGATCAACCTGGCCCACCCCGAGTATATGGATAAAACCTTGATGCCGGCTCTGCAGAGCCCGTGGTTTGTCCCACACGTCGTGGTCTATATGGTCGCCTACTCGGCTCTTGGGCTGAGCAGCTTGGTCGGAGCCTGGGTGTTCATTCAACGCAAGCTCAAGGGCGAAGCCGTTCAACCGGAAGACGTCGAAGCCCCTCACAAACTGGTGATGGTCGGCTTGCCGCTTCTCACCACGGGTCTCTTGTTTGGAGCGTTCTGGGCGAAGGAAGCGTGGGGACACTACTGGACGTGGGATCCCAAGGAGACATGGGCGTTCCTTACCTGGGCTGCGTATCTCATCTACCTTCACGTGAAGCATCGCCACGCGATGAAGCCGAGCCTGAACATCGGGCTCTTGGTCATTGGGTTTGCCGTGCTCATGGGTTGCTGGTTTGGGGTCAACTATCTTCCCACGGCCAAGGAAAGCGTGCATACTTACACGCAGGTGGACTAGATGCCGCATCGGGATTCCTCTGTGCGGTACTGGCCTGATGGCGGAATGGCAGCGTATCCCGAAGCACCCACGAACCTCCAAGTGCTCCGCGCGAGCACCTTGCTCAACAGCCTCACCGAGGATCAGATCTCTGACCTCGGTGGGGTCTCACACATGGCGTACGCCGAGCGCGCCGAAACGATCTGGATCAACGGCAGCGACGTCGATTTCTTCGGCGTGGTCGGCATTGGTTTCGTCAAGATGACCCGATCCACTGCCGCTGGTCACGACGTGACCACGGAACTGATGGGGCCAGGTCAGGTCTTTGGCTTGCTCGGGGCCCTAGAAGGTTC
>Ga0209572_1001114_pt1 | contig 22780 bp, 25 predicted proteins | sample EBPBio232012_DNA_FD_185867 | JGI IMG/M metagenome (GOLD analysis project Ga0209572, IMG submission 185867) | Wastewater treatment Type I Accumulibacter community from EBPR Bioreactor in Madison, WI, USA - Reactor 1_1/23/2012_ DNA (SPAdes)... | ecosystem: Engineered > Bioreactor > EBPR >...
CCGGCGTTGCCAGCCTTGCCAAGGTACCTACCTTGACGGCGGCTGGCGCCTTGGCGAGTGGCCTTTTTGACTCGCAACGCACGCCGGAAAATAGCGTTAGCAGGCCCTAGTCGGCAAGGGTACAGCCTGAGGCGCTATCGAAACGATGGCAAAACGCCATCCATCAAGGTCCCAGCGCCGGCTTCAGCTCCACCCGCAGGCCCTGCGGCACCACACGCAGGGCCGCCACCTTGAATCCCAGGCCGTCCAGCAGCATCAACTGCTTGCGCGGAATCTGGTGCAGCGCCAGGCCTTCCAGCAACTGCTCGGCCAGGGGCGGCGCGTGGCGCGCGAAGTCGACCTGAAACGGCGGCGGCACGGTGGGGAAGTCGACCTAGTGCACGCGCACGTCGCGCAGGCGGATGGTGCGCGAGGGCGCGTCGAAGCGCAGGCCGTAGTCCAGATCCATCTGTCCCGCGTGGCGCGTGCCCATCAGCAGTTCGGTCAGCGACAGATCCAGCTGCGTGTCCAGGCGGTCGCGTTCGGGCAGCAGGCGCACGCGCGGGCGCAGCAGGGTCAGCTCGAACAGGCCACCGGACACCTGCCGTGTGAGCGGAAAACGCCGGCGCAGCTCCTCGTCGAGCTGCGCCAAGCCGAGGGTGATGCTGCGGCCGGCGGTGGCGTGCACCGTGTCGTGCGGCACCAGCGCCAGCAGCGGGGCGCCGGCCAGCCAGCCGGTCACGCGCCGGCGGTTCGGCATGGGCCTGGGAGCCGGCGGTGGGGGAGGGTGGCGCGAAATCAGAACATTCGGCCCAGGTCGGTGATGGCGTCCACCACCATGCGCGAGCCGACCGCCAGCAGCACGATGTCGTTGGCCACGCGCACGTAGCGGTAGCCGGCCGGCGGTACGCCCAGCTGCACCACCACGGATTGCGGCACGGCGTAGTAGCTCACGTCGCTGGGCAGCGGGCGGCCCACGGCCCAGCGGCGCGCCTGGCCGGGCGGCATGCAGCCGTTGTGCTTGCGCGCCAGGCCCGGCGGGCAGCGGCCGGCGCGGTACTGCTCGCCATACCACTGGTGAGCGTAGCGGCGCTGGCCGTCGTTGAAATAGCTCCCCGGCGTGACGCGGATATCGACCGAGCCGCGCCGATCGTCGTCGCGCCGGCCGCGCTCGTCGCCGCGCTCCTTTCGGCCGGGCGGACCGCCACGGCGGTCGTGGTCGCGGTCTTCGACTTGGTGCTTGTCGTTGCCTCGGCCCTTGCCGTGGCCGGCCCACTCGGGTTTTTCGGCCCAGGCCGAGCCGGTGCCGAGCGTGCTGGCCAGCAGCAGCAGGGCGGAGCAGCCGGCGGTTCTGATCAGTGTGTTCATGGAGGTGCCCGAAAAAAATGGGTGATGGGGCCATCATGCCTGCGGTCCGGCTGGGCTGCCGTGCGGCCAGGGCGGGTGCGCGTGTGGGACGCGGCGTACATCCCTGTTGGAACCACCGCGGTGTCAGGTGACGGAAAAAGTGAACACCGTGGCCCGGAAGATCAAGGCCCTTTTCAGTTGCTGTGTCGCGGCGAGCGTTGACAGTGCCACATGACGTGCAGCGGAACGGTTCGCGCGGCACTTGAACCGACAAGAGCTGGGCGTCGATGACGCTTGCTTGCGCTGCGGTCACGACCGAGGAGAAAGTCAGCTTCGACCCATCAGCGACATAGGCGTGCCCTGCACGCGGGGTCCGAAAGCAGCCGCTCGACTCCGACTCGCCCCAAACTATTGAGCTTTACGTAAACGCCGACAGCACCGCAGCGCTGCCTGAACCCAGCAAGATCGGGTCGGCCAATTCCATCATCGTCAGCGCTCCCGCGATGACGGGGAGAGCGCCAGCGCCTTCGTCGGGATCTACAGCGTGCGGCGGCTCACGACAGCGCCCACCCCGTCGCATACAGACAGCATGCCAACGCAACGCCGCGAAACGGGGCGCTGAAAAAGTAGCGTCGCGCCAGCGCCAGGTAGGCCAACAGCACAACCATGCCCCAAGCCAGCAGGAACCACGAACCGCTCAGCACCTCGGGACGCTGCAGCGCCAGGTACCCGTAGGTCAACCCAAACGCGATCAGGCCCAGGCTGTGGCTGGCGTTGAACCCCTTGGTGGCGCGCCAGACCGTGGTCTGGCGCGTGATGACAGGGTGAACGCGCTCCATCGCCTCGCGTACCGCCGGGTCGCGCGGATCGAGCTTGTTGCTGCGGTAGGTGAAAAACAAATGTACGCAGCCCAACACGCTCATCAGGCCGGCGCCGGAGGCTACAAGCAGGTTGGCAGCGCTCATGTGAAAGCTCCTGATGCGGGTTGGACTGATCTTTGCGACGACAAGACGGAAACATTCTAGGCCTTGCCCGCCATTAGGTCGTGGCCGTCGAACTGGCCGAGCGCTATCGGCTGCCAATGGCTTTCAAAGGTGGCCAGCTTGCCGGCAAGGTCGATCGATTGCACGGTGAGCCTCTACGATGTAACTGGATTCGGTGGCGCTGGACGGTCGGCGCCCGTCCTGCTCGACCGACGATGAGGGCGCGCTCTCAACCGACCTTGCGGATCGTTCCTTGGGCGGCGGCGCAGAGTAGGCGCTCGTCGCCGCGCACCAGGTAGATATCGCATCGGCACACGGCCTGCGATTTGCCGCCATGGAGCGCAGTCGCCACAGCCAGCAGGCGGTCACCACCGTTCGCTGGCCGGAGGTAGTTGATCTTGAATTCCGAGGTCACGGAATCGCCCAAGAGCGATCCGCCTGCATAGGTCAAGGCGTTGTCGGCGAGGTAGCAAATGGCTCCACCGTGCACGAATCCATGCTGCTGAAGCAGGTCAGCCCGAAGGGGCAGTGACATCTCGACCCGACCTGGCTCCAAGGCATCAAGACGAGTGCCGAGTAGGAGGCTGAAAGCTTGTTGCGCGAGCACGGCGCGCCCATGTTCAAGGAGTTCTGCGGACATTTCTATTCCTTCGGTGAGGGGGGCGATCGCACGGCGGACCAAGCGGCATCGGCAAGCAGGCTGCGCACCCGAGGCTCGATGCTGGGCCGCTCCTGAAGCGCCCAGCCCGGGGTCAATTGCATCGACGGGCCGAGGACCAGCGCCAGCCACAGCTTGAATGGCAGCTTCAGCATGTCGCCCTTGGCGACCTGAAGGGCGATCCAGGACTTCAGGTGCGAGAAGGCATCGGCATTCACGGCGTCCCAATCCGGCGCACTGCCATCGATACTGGCAAAGGCTCTCAGCCTGTCCAGCACCAGGGCCTGTCGCGGCACCCGCACGACCCAGGCCAGGTGCCGTCTGACCAGCGCCCGGACACCGTCGCCTGCCGAAGTGCCGGCCTGGATGGCGCCCTTCATGTCTGCTTGGTAGTCCTTCAGCGCGGCAAGGTACACGCCGCGACCCAGGTGGGCCTTGGTCGGGAAGTGGTGAAAGAGGCTGCCATTGCTCACCGCCGCCTTCAAGCGCACCTGCTCCAGCGACACGCCGTCGAAACCCTTGTCGAGAAAGAGTGCGGCGGCGCAGTCCAGCAACGCTTGTCTTGTCGTGAGGATCGCTTCCGTCATGTGTAGAGTTTTGCTCTAGAGTATTACTCTTGTCAAGTCGTCAGGAGTTCAAGAGCCCAGCGGACACGTCGACGTCACGGCGAGGGGCTGTCGCAGCTTTCGCTTTTGCTGTCATCGGACAACCCGGCCCAGCCTGCCGGGTTGACGCGGTTGCGCGCGCCGTCGTATCAAGCTGTGTGGCGGTGCGACCCAACGCAGTGGGTAGGTTGGGCGTTGCGGCTGTTTTGCCCGGGTTTTTGCGGTCTGGTCGGCGTGTACATTGCCTGGTATGCTCTCATTCTGCTAGCTGAAAACGTGGCGTTTTTTTGCGCCATCCAACCCCCATGACCACCGCTCCCCTGCTGCGCGACCTGCAAGACGGTGTGCTGACCCTGACCCTGCACCGGCCCGACAAACTGAACGCCATCGACAACGCGCTGGGTGCCGCGCTGCTGGATGGCGTGCACCAGGCGGCGGCCGACCCCGCCGTGCGCGTGCTGTGCGTACAAGGCAGCGGCCGCGCCTTTTGCGCCGGGCGCGACGTCGGCGCGCCGCCCACCGACACCGACCTGGTGCTGGTGCAGGCCGTTTCCAAGGCCCTGGTGGGCCTGACCAAGCCGGTGGTGTTCGCGGTGCACGGCTGGACGGTGGGCGCCGGCCTGGAATGGATGCTGAACGCCGACCTGGTGATCGCCGCCGATTCCAGCCGCTTCAAGCTGCCCGAGGCCCGCCTGGGCGTGTTCGTCACCGGTGGCCTCAGCGCCACCCTGACGGCCTACGCCGGCCTGGCGCGCGCCAAGGCGCTGACCTTGCTGGGCGAGGAGTTTTCCGCTGCCCAGGCCCAGGCCTGGGGGCTGATCTGGCAGGTGGTGCCCGAGGCCGGCCTGGCCGCCGCCACGCAGGCCGCCTGCGAACGCCTGGCGGTGCTGCGGCCCGAGGTGGCGCGGCAGTTCAAGCGCGTGTTCAACGAAGTCGGGCTGGCGGGTTTCGAGCACGCCATCCGGCTGGAAACGCAGGCGCAACGCAGCCTGGCGGCAGGGGGCTGAAGGCCGCGCGGCGCATCTGGCCGCAGGCGGCGCAGGCCCGCCGCCGCATTCGCCGAACGCCTACGGCTGATCGGCTGGGTTGTAGCTGATGTGCACCTCGGCGCCGCGGCGCTCAATGCCGTGCACGTTGGAAATCAGGCCCAGGCGGTTCATCTCGCCAAGCATCAGGTTGTGCAGATTGCTCGCCTCGGTCTGCGTTGCCGGGTTCGGCTGCCTGGCCAGGCGGGCTTGCAGGGTGTCGAGGTGCGTGGTCACGCGCGGCAGGCCGTGCGTCTTCATGTCCTTGTCCCACTGCTTGGCCTCGTCGGCCGAGATCAGCCCGGCGGCCCGGCCGGCGCGGATCGTCTGGGCGAACTGATCGGCGATCGGCTTCAGCACCCCTTTGTACACGTGCTCCTGGCGCACCACGGCGGCGGCGCCGGCCGCCACGTGGCCGCGCGTGTTCAGGAAGTTCAAGGCGTGGCCGAGATTGCGCCCGATGGCGGAAAAGAAGCGTCCGATGGCGTTGCGGAACCCCGATTCCTGCGGTTCGCGCTTGAACGGCGAGGGGCAGCCCACGGGCTCGAACTTCACGAACAGCTCCTGGCCGCCGTTGGCGCCGCGCGTCTTGTCGAACAGCAGGGTGCCGCCCGCGCCGGGCAGCAGGTTGTTGAAATCCTCGATGCCGCGCTGCTTGGGCCCGCCCATCCAGTGCCGGTCGGTGTGGTCGACGCGTTCGTTGACGTGGGTGGAGGTGCGCGAGGCACACAGCGGCGCGGCGCGCAGAAAGTCGTACAGCCGGTTGCCTGGGTCCTTCATCAGCATCGAGCCATTGGTCACCATGTCGCTGGCGCCGCCCGCCAGACCGGCTTGCGCGCGTATTTCGTCGTGGTTGGCGGCGGCGGCCATCATGTACCAGGCGACGGCGCGCGTCGTGAAGGAGTTGCTGTTCAGCGTGATCGTCTGGCCGTTGCGGTCCTGCAGCTGGACCTGGCCAGGCGCGGTCAGGGTCGGCTGGCCGTTCTGGCCCGGTGGGCCGTTGGCGATGGCGGTGCAGATCTTCTCGCCAGCCGCCACCAGGGCCCTCAGCTCCTGCCGGCTCAAGGGGGTGCCCTGGTTCTGGGCGTGCTGCTCCAGGCGCAGCAGGACGTTGGGCTTGCTGGACAGCCCGCCTGGCACCGGGCTGCGCAGGTCGACCAGTTGTTGCTGCGTGATCTGCCCGAACACCTGGGCGTTGGGGACGGGCTGCCGAGGCAGCAGCGGGGCGCGCAGCCCGGCCAACTGCCCGTTGCCGACCGCGATCTGTTGGTGCTGCAGCGGGCCGGCACCGTTTTGCGGCGCTTGGCCGGCCTGGGCGGCGGCGCCCCCGGGCTGCGTTGCCGGAAAGTTGGGCTGGTTGATGTGGAGGGGCTGGTTCAGGTTGACCGACATGGCAACATTCCTTGTGCTGGTTCCGGCCGAGGGCTCAGGCGCGCAGCCCCAGGCCCAGCATCTCGCTCGGCGCCGGCGCGGGGGGATCGGCCGGCTCGGCCAGTTGCGCGCGCCAGAACTCGGCGGCCTCGGCGAAGTCCCGGATCTGCTCGCCCAGCAGCTCGCCGCTCAGCAGCGGAATGGGCAGGCGCAGCCACAGGGTGACGGCGCCGGTGTCCGGTTGCAGGGCCAGGGTGGCCCCGCCGGTGCCGTGCCACTGGTGGTTGGCCTCCAGCAGGGTGATGGCGATGCGCTCGCGCTGGGTCTCGGGCAGCGCGCCGAGCTGGGCGAACACCAGCACGTCGCCCTCGCGCGCCGGGCCGTCCAGCGCCAGCCCGAGCGGGTGGCCGTTGACCGAGATTTCCTCCTGGCTGCGCAGCGCGTCCGGGTCCAGGCCGATCTGCTTGGCCAGGTCATCCAGCAGGTCGGGGTAGGCGAGGGTGGCTTCAGCGGGCATGCGGGCTCCAAAAAGATACGGACGGTGGAGTTTGGTGAGTAACCGCAGCCGCCCCAAGGTTCCCTCCGGGCCGCGCTTTGATTCACGGTGCTATGATCTGGTTTGTAACTGATATGCCAGTAAAAAACCATCGCCATGTCCTCTGACGCAGCCCTCGTTTCCTCGGCCCACGCGGCCACCATGGAGCGCGACCGCGCCTACGAGCAGGTGCGCCAGGCCATCGTCTCGGGCCAGTTGGGTGCCGGCGCGGCGGTGTCCGAGCGCGGGCTGTCGGAGGCGCTGGGCCTGGGCCGCACGCCGGTGCGCGAGGCCGTCAAGACGTTGGCGCAAGAGGGGTTTCTGGACATCGTGCCCATGCGCGGCACCTTCGTGCGCCAGCTCAGCCTGCAGGATTTGCGCGAGATCCACGAAGTGCGCCTGGGCCTGGAAGGCATCGCCAGCGTGCTGGCCGCGCAACGCGGCGGCAGCGACGAACTGCAGGCCTGCGCCGCCGAGCTGCGGGCCATGGCCGATGCGCCCGAGCCGCTCGACACCGACGCCGCCCAGCGCCTGGGCTGGCGCTTTCACGAGGCGATTTTTCGCGCCGCCGGCAATGCGCGCCTGCTGGGCCTGTACCGCAACCTGCGCGCGCAAAGCGGCCTGGCGCTGCGCCAGAACGCGCAGTACGACGCCTTGCGCGTGCACGCCGCCCTGCAAGAGCACCTGGGCATCCACGCCGCCATCGCCGCGGGCGATGCCGACACCGCCCAGCGCCTGAGCTGGGCGCACCTGAGCCTGGCGCTGCAGACCAAGCTCCGCTTGCTGGCCAGCGGCTGAGCCCCCGCGCCGGTCGCGCCGCACTGCGCCACTTCGTTTCGCCCCCTTCCGCTTTCCCCCACCTGGAGACTCTCCGCCATGCCGTCCGCTCCTCGCCGTACCCTGCTTCGCGCCCTGGCGCGCACCGGCCTGCTGGCCGCCGCCTTTTGCGCGCCCGCGCTGGCCCTGGCCGCCTGGCCCGCGCAGCCGGTGCGGGTGGTGGTGCCGTATTCGCCGGGCGGCAGCTCCGACCTGATCGCCCGCGCCCTGGCCGTTGAGTTGGGGCGCGAGCTGGGCCAGTCGGTGGTGGTCGACAACAAACCCGGCGCCTCGGCCATGCTGGGGGCCGAGCTGGTGGCGCGCGCCGCGCCCGACGGCTACACCTTGCTGCTGGCCGACATGCCGCACGTCATCAACGCCAGCCTGTACAAGACGCGCTACGACCCGATCAAGGACTTCACCCCTCTCGGCCTGGTCGGCTCCACGCCGCTGGTGCTGGTGGTCAACCCCAAGCTGCCGGTCAAGACGCTGAAGGACTACATCGACCTGGCCAAGTCGCGCCCCGGCAAGCTCAACCTGGCCTCGGGCGGCAACGGCACCACCACGCACCTGATGGGCGAGCTGATGAAGCAGCAACTGGGCCTGTTCATCACCCACATTCCGTACAAAGGCTCGGGCCAGGCCATGGGCGACGTGCTGTCGGGCCAGATCGAAGGCACCTTCGCCACCGCGCCGGGCGCCGTGGGCCATGTCAAATCCGGCACGCTGCGCGCCCTGGCCGTGACCAGCGCCGCGCCAACGCCGGCCTTGCCTGGCGTGCCGACCTTTGAAAGCAGCGGCGTCAAGGGCCTGACGGTGACCCACTGGTTCGGCCTGCTGGCCCCGGCCAAGCTGGCCCCCGAGGCCGACGCCGCCCTGCAGCAGGCCCTGACCCGCGCCTTGGCCGCCCCGGCGCTGCAGCAGCGCCTGACGGCCATGGCGGTGGACCTGACGCCCGGCACGCCGGCGCAGTTCGTGCAGCGCATGGAAGCCGACAGCGCGCGCTGGGCGCGGGTCATCCAGGACGCCAAGATCAAGGTCGACTGATGCCCGCCTTGCCGCCGCCCTTCGCCGTCGATCTGCGCAGCGACACCGTCACCCACCCGACCCAGGCCATGCGCCAGGCCATGGCCCAGGCGCCCCTGGGCGACGACGGCCTGGAGGGCGACCCCACGGTGCGCGCGCTGGAGGAAACCGCCGCCGCCCTGCTGGGCAAGCCGGCCGGCCTGTTCGTGGTCAGCGGCACCATGGGCAACCTGCTGGCCGTGCTGGCCCACGCGCGCGGGCCGGGCGAGGTGCTGGCCGGCGCCGGCAGCCACCTGCTGAACGCCGAGCGTGCCGGCGCCGCACTGGCCGGCCAGCATTACCGCGGCCTGCCCGACCCTGGCGGCCGGCTCGACCCGCAAGCCTTGGCCGAGGCCATCGACCCCCGGCCCACCGGCCGCTGCCCCACCGCCCTGATCGCGCTGGAGAACACCCACAACGCCGCCGGCGGCAGCGTGCTGTCGGCCGCCGACATGGGCGCCGTGCACGCCCTGGCCCGGCGGCACGGCGTGCCGCTGCACACCGATGGGGCGCGCCTGTTCAACGCCGCCGTGGCGCTGGGCGTGCCCGCCGCCACCCTGGCCGCCGCCACCGACACGCTGAGCATCTGCCTGTCGAAAGGCCTGTCGGCCCCGGTCGGCGCCGTGCTGCTGGGCCCGGCCGACTTCATTGCCCGCGCGCGCGCGCTGCGCCGCGTGCTGGGCGGCACCTTGCGCCAGGCCGGCGTGATCGCCGCCGCCGGGGTGGTGGCGTTGCAGCAGATGGTGGAACGCCTGGCCGACGACCACCGCCGCGCGCGCGCCCTGCATGCCGGCCTGTGCGCGCTCGACCCGGCCTGGTGCGACACCCGGCCCCCCGCCACCAACCTGCTGCGCGTGCGTGTTGGCGCCGACAGCGCCGCCGCCCAACACTGGGAAGCCGCCCTGGCCGCCCACGGCGTGGGCGTGCGCGCCGCCGGCGCCGGCTGGCTGCGCCTGGTCACCCACCGGCACATCGACGAGGCGGGCGTGGCCCAGGCGCTGACCGCGTTCGCGGCCGTGCGTGAAGCGCGGATGGGGCGCTAGCGCTTCAAATTTCAGGCGCGCGCGGTCGCCAGGTCAGCTCAGGGGAGGGCGGCGAGGCGCTGGCATCGCTCCTGGGGGGTGTTTCGGTGTCAAAATTGGCCGTGGTCGGCACAGGTAAATCCTGAGCAGCTATAAAAATAGAAGTGACGGCCGGATGGCGTGGGGCGAGTGTGGGCCGAAAATCCGCCCCACCAACCGCGCGCCGGGCCGACTCGGCGCCCGTATTCAGGCCTGCCAGACCCCGAAGCCGGCCGAGCGCAGGTCGATCCCGACTTCCACCTCGCGCGCGGCCGCCTCGTCGTAGCGCATGGGGTTGAAGCCTTCGTACAGATCCGGCAGCAGCCGCAACCCGTACTTCAGCACGTAAGGGTTGGCCTGGATGCCGGCCTTGTGGCGGTCAAAGCGCACATCCGGGTCCAGCCCGGTCATGCCCACGTACACGCAGGGCCTGCCGGCCACGTAGCCCGGGTTGCAGCGGCGAAACTTGGCCTCTTGCAGCACATCCGGATGCAGCTCGACCACGTACACGTGGTGGTGGGGGCGGCGTGGCATGGGGTGGCGAGCGGGTTACGCAGCGGGTTACGCAGCGGGCTGGCGGGGCAGAAAACGGCGCCTGTTCTCGACGGCCGCGCCGCAGCGGGGGCGGTACACCGGCTTCAGGCCCGTGCCACCCGTGGCGACGGCAACCGCCGCGCCCACGTGGAATGGATGGGTTCGGAAAAAATCAAATGTAGTCCAGCGGAAGGGCGGTCGTGTACTTGATTTGTTCCATGGCAAAACTGGAGGAGATGCCGGCGAAGTCCAATCTGCTGACGAGGCGCTTGTAGATATTGTCGTAAGCCTCGACGCTGGGAACCACGACGCGCATCAAATAATCTGTGTCTCCGCTCATTCGGTAGAACTCGACGATCTCCGGTATATCCTTGACCACATCGAATAATTTTTGCATCCACTGGTCGTTGTGTTCCGTGGTTCGAATGGCGACAAAGACAGTGACGCCGACATTCAGCTTGCGCGGTTCCAGCAAGGCGACGCGCGCTCGAATATAGCCCTCCTGCTCCAATTTTTGCACGCGCCGCCAGCAAGGCGTGTGCGACAGGTGGACCAGTTGGCTGAGTTGCTGCAGGGACAGGGATGCGTCGTGCTGTAAATGCAACAAGATTAATTTATCAATTTTATCCAGCATGACCTCGTGCTCTTGGTTCTTTGAATGAATATACAGGGGTCATGGATATATGCCATACTGAAAATGGCAAAAATCAACCGTCAATCCTTGCTGCCCGGATTTGGGTGTCACGTTCCGGCCGATGGGGTGGTCGCCGGACAACCCGCTCAGGCTTGCCATGGTACCAATCCTTCAAGGCCCGAACCGGTGTGTGGGGGCACAGCGCTGGTGCGTCCATTGAAGCGCTCGACCATCCCGGTGGTCCTGAATGTGTTGGGGCGAGTCGGCCGCTGCTTGCTCCCCAACGGCGGGCGCAGCCGGTCAAGCTCGCAGCCTGCCCGTGGGTGCCCGCGTCTTGGCGATCTGGGCAAGGATACAGGCCAGAGCGGGAGCCATCAGGGTACAGAGTTCACGCGCGACCGCCAGCAGCTCATCCAGGGGCAACAGGGTCTTGCACGGCCGGTGTGGGGACCGAGTCGGTGCGGGCGGCGATCTCGGCACGAATGGCCGGGGTGACGCGGGCGCTCTTGTGCAGGCCGGTGACGATGGCGATACGACAATGGGCGCTTGCAGTCGCTCAGTCAAGACCCGCAAAACCTCGCAGGCCCCGAACAGCGTTTGATACCAAAAGGCGTTCAAAGTCATCAAACGCGTTTGCGTTGAGCCCTTCGACGGGCTCAGGACAGGCTTGTCGAAACGCCGCGCCGGGCTTCGGCAAGCTCGGCCTGAACGGTTCTTGTAGTTTGAACGCCAATCGGTATGACATTCACCCAATCGTCCGGGATGCGAAATCTAAATATACTGGATGGATTGTTTGCCTATTTTTAGTCGCTTTATTTTCAGCCAATAATAATATGAAAAAACCCAGAATAAAGCCTGTATTGACTGTAATCTGGGTTTTTCTTGGCAAGGGCCAGGTTGCTTAGTTAATTGAGACGTTGCCTTCTTTCACGACCCTTTGCCAGCGCAGCATATCTTGCTGGAGAAAACTCTGGAACTCGCCGGCTGTCTTTTGTTGAGGGACGACGCCGCTGCGAGTGAATTTTTCGATGGTCGCCGGATTTTTTAGAACTGAATTGACGCTTCGGTTCAGTTTCTCGACGACCTCCGAAGGCATTCCAGATGGTCCCACGATGCCGTAATAAACGCCTACGTCATACTCTGGATAGCCCAATTCCTTGAAAGTCGGTACATCGGGTGTCAGAGGTGAGCGGTGATCGCCCGTGATGGCCAGCGTTTTGATTTTATCCGAATTGGCATTGCCGAGCAGGGGGTTGATCAGCATGTTCACCTGTCCCCCCATCAATGCCGCGAGCGCATCGCCGCCGCCTTTGTAAGGGATATGCATCAATTTGGTCCCGGTAATTTGCTCAAACAATACCGTGGCCATATGAGGTGTTCCGCCAACGCCGGAAGAGCTGTAGTTCAGTTTTCCGGGATTGTTCTTGGCGTAGGCGATGAGATCCTTCAGTGTATCTATTTTTAGCGCCTTGTTGACTTTAAGATCGACTGGGGCGATTCCGAAGTATGCAATCGCCGCCAAATCTTTCTTGGGATCGAAATCGAGGTCTTTGTAAATGGCAGGGCTGATGGCGATGCTGTTGGCCACAACCAAAAGCGTATAGCCATCCTTGGCGGCATGGGCCACGTAGCCTGCGGCGATATTTCCTGCAGCGCCTGATTTGTTCTCCACGATGATGGTTTCACCAAGCTCAGTGCTCAGTTTATCGGCGATCACCCTGGCAACAAGATCGATACTGCTGCCCGCCGAAAATCCGACTACAAATCTGATGGGTTTGGTGGGGTAGGATGTCGGTTGCGCGACGACGGAGGTCATGGTCAGCGCCAGCACGGCTCCGAAGAGTCCGTGCACTACATTTTTTACTTTCATCATCTTTCCTGTCTCAGGTTGAACAAAGTGGCCTGTCGAAGCAGCCGCTTGGGTTATGCCGTATCCACGGCATGAAGTATTTTTTGGAATATTTCATTGGCGTATGTTGCCTCCAGCCAGCGGATGACGGCAACCATGCGCCGCTCGGGCTCCACCCACACCAGCGAGCTGCCTGCCCCGATGCCAAAATAGCTTGAGGCCGAAACGGCAGGAAAAATTCTCTGGCTGTCATTCAGCCAGGTAAGGTAGCCATAATAGGGTGCGATCTCGCAGGGTTGGAGCATTTGGCGAATCCAGGCTTCGGAAAGCACGCGCTCACCACCAGCATTTTTGCCGAAATTAAGCATCATTTGCGCAATTTTGGCCTGGTCACGGGCACTGATGGACATGCCGCCACCCCAGTGAGTGCCCCCGGTGACGGACTGCATGCGTTGGCCGTTGATTTCTACCCACGAGTTGTCGTAGCCGAGCCATTGCCAGTCTTCCGACGCGCCGAGCGGACGCATAATCGTTTCTCGAAACACATCGGGCAAGGGTTTTTCAAACAGGTACAACAGCGCCAGCGCCAACTGATTGACGCGGATGTCGTTGTATTCCCAGTAGGTTCCCGCAGCTTGCAAAGGCCGCGCGTCGCCTTTCACGCCCTCGGCGGGGGTGCCAAAGGTAGCGGTGCTGTAGCGATCGGCTTGATCGGGTATGTCCCAGAGCGTTCCGCCCCATTCGCTGGTCTGCTGCAACAGCTGCTTCCAGGTCACTTGCGCGTTGTTGCCCTCGTCGAAACCGATACCCTGCAAGCGTGAGCCGATGCGTTCGTTCACATCTGAAATAAGGCCTCGGTCGTACGCGATTCCGGCCAGCAGTGCCAGATAGGTCTTGACAACGCTGTAAGTCAAATCGGCGCGATCAGGCTCTCCCCATGCGGCCAGCTCCGAGCCTTCGCGCACGATGACGCCGGACGCGGGACCCCGAGAGTGAATGGGGCCGTACAGTCGATTCCAGGGCGGCCTCTCTTGCAAATGCACGCCGAAATTTCCATTGGCGTCACGGTCCCATGGCGATTCATGGGCTTCGGCAAAGGTGATTATGTCTTTGAATTTTGTCATCAAGGCTCCTTTTTTATTTGTCAACTCAAATATATAAAATTACTTGGAAATAATTTCATGTGTTTATGAATTCGATCCCTTCGGGTAACGAGCCTGCGGCTTGGCGGTGGCTTGAAGGCGATCCATGGCGGCAGCAACACCGTCGCCCTTCAGCTTGACACCGGACATGCGCAGGCCCATCTGGCATCCGCCCAGCGTGGCGATCAGCGCAAGATCATTGGTGTCGCCCAAATGGCCGATTCGAAACATCAACCCTTTCAGTTTGCCCAAGCCCGTGCCCAGAGACATATTGAAGTTTTCATAAATCAGTTTTCGGACTTGGTCCGCATCCACACCCTCTGGCATCATTACCCCTGTCAGCACCGGAGAATGGCGGCCGTCCTCCACACATTGTATTTCCAGGCCCCAAGCGCGTACCGCGGCGCGGCAGGCTTCAGCCAGTCTTTCATGCCGGGCAAAGATATTGTCCAAGCCTTCTTCCAGAAGCATGTCCAGAGATTCCGACAAGCCATAGAGCAAATTTGTGTTGGGGGTGTACGGCCAGTACCCCGTTTTGTTCATCTCGATAATTTCATCCCAGGCCCAAAAAGCGCGCCCCATGGAGGCGTGCTTACTGGCCTCCAGCGCCTTGGTCGAGACGGCGTTGAAGCTGATGCCAGGAGGGAGCATGAGCCCCTTTTGAGAGCCGCTGATCGTGACATCCACGCCCCATTCATCGTGGCGGTAATCGACGGAACCCAGTCCGGATATCGTGTCGACCAGCAACAATGCGGGATGCCCCGCCGCATCGATGGCACGGCGCACGGCGGCGATGTCGGATGTGACGCCGGTGGAGGTCTCGTTATGGACGACGCATACCGCCTTGATGACGTGCTCTTTATCCTGGCGCAAGCGCGCTTCTATCTTGTCTGCTTGTACACCTCTGCGCCAGCCTTCGATACCTGGCATGCCCAGGAACTCGGGTACCAGGCCCAAGCGCTCCGCCATTTTTTTCCACAGCGAGGCGAAATGGCCTGTTTCATACATCAGGACGGTATCGCCCTTGCCCATGGTATTGCTCAGGGCCGCTTCCCAGGCCCCAGTTCCGGATGCGGGGTATATCACGACAGGTTGCCCCGTCTTGAATATTTTCCCAATATCGGCAAGTACTTTTCGGCCCAGTTCACCAAATTCCGGCCCGCGGTGATCTATGGTTGGGTAGCTGATGGCCCGCAAAATTCGATCCGGAACTGGGCTTGGCCCAGGAATCTGGAGGTAATGATGGCCGGCAGGATGAAAATTCAGGTTGGGCATTGAAAGGGCTCCTGGATAGGCGTTCTACTGAACGCCAGGTTATACGTTATTGAAATACAGCCGAATCGAGTCGACGGCAGGCGCGGTTAAATAATAGCCTCGGGTTTCGATTCGGCTACCTTAAGGTAGTCTATGGCGCTTTGCAGCGCTTGCTGCAAATCGGCCATCAAATCCTTGCAGTCTTCCAGGCCGGCATGAATACGGACGATTTTTCCTTGTGGCTGATAAGACGAGGCGCTGCGTTTCGGTGCATCCATTGGCAGCACCAAGCTTTCATAGCCACCCCAGGACAATCCGATGCCGAACAGGTGAAGTCGATCAATGAAGCGAGCGAATGCCGGAGCGGGCATGGGGCGCATCTCGATGGCGAACAATCCGCTGGCACCCAGGAAGTCTCGTTTCCAAAGTGCGTGGCCGGGATCTTCCGGTAACGCGGGGTGCATCACACGTGCTACCAACGGATGCTGTGACAGCATTTGTGCCAAGCTTATACCAGTGTTCCCGTGTTGCTGCAGCCGAAGGGGCAGTGTGCGGATACCGCGCAAGGCCAGGAATATGTCGTCAGGCCCAATCGTTTGTCCAAAATCGTAGGCGCCTTTGCGCAGCAGGGGCCAGCCATGCTCGTTGGTGGTGACAACGCCCAGCAGCGCATCCGAGTGTCCGACAAGGTATTTGGTGGCCGCTTGTATCGAGATATCGACGCCGTGCTCGAATGGCTTGAAGTAGAGCGGCGTGGCCCAAGTATTGTCCATTGCGACATAGGCGCCGACTTTATGCGTCTGTTCGGCGATTGCGGGAATATCCTGCATTTCAAACATTCCCGAACCAGGAGCTTCAACATAGACCAGCCGAGTATTTTTGCGCAACAACGCGCTGATGCCCGATCCCATCTGCGGAGCGTAGAATTCTGCGGTGATATTGAAGCGCGCCAGGGTATCCTGTGCGAACGCGCGTGTCGGGCCGTAAACGCTGTCGGGCAACAGAACGTGGTCACCGCTGGAGAGTACCGACAAAATAGCATGTGTGCAGGCGGCCAACCCGGACGGGAATACCAGAGATCGATAACCGCCTTCCATGTGGGTTATCAGCTCTTCCAACGCGCGGGTAGTGGGCGTGCCGAAACGGCCGTACGAGGCGTAGGGGTTGTCCGGCTGCTTGCGCGACTCCCACTGTTCTAGCGAATGGGCCAGCACGGTAGAGCCACGGTAGATGGGTATATTGACCATTCCGCCATGGCGGGCGGGATCTCTTCCGCCGTGGAGCAGTTCTGTGCAGGCTTGCAGTTTCTGGTGCATGAAATTGGTAAAAAACTCAGTCAAAAATAAAAATCTGAGAATATTTTACGCATTGAAGGCGATGGTAATATCCTATATTTCCTAATAATTACGGATGTTTGTAGAAAATATTTCTAAGAAAATTAATTTTTATAGTATATTTTTCTAAGTTAAATGTGATTAACCCTTGCCACAAGCTTCAAATCACGGGCTGTGAGCCGGCCAGCTTTGGCCGCAAGATGAGCGCGGATGGCGCGAAGGTATGGGCTACAGGGGCGGCAGTTACACGGTCTGCCAGATCGAATGCCATTTCGTGTGGGTGACGAAATATCGGTGCATGGTGGTATTCGAGATGAGAATATTCAAAGGACTGCTGAACGGGGAGCACATTCACATACCCAACGGCGTTTAAAAATAGCCAACCGTTTGCGCTGAGCCCGCCGGCAGGCTTCGAACAGGCTTGTCGGTACGCCGCACCGGGCTTCCACAAGCTTGTGGGTTCTTATGGGTGGAACGCCAATCGGTATCAGTTGGCCTTGGTGCCTTCGGCGGCGGGCTCGGGTGCCGGCACTTGCCGTGTGGGTGAATGCGAGCGGATCACCGCGTTCTGAAGGGGCACCCGTTCGGCCAGGCGCGTCGCGGGGTCGTAGAGCAGGGCGTAGGCGCTGGTGGCCACGACGATATAGCCTGCCCTGGGCTCTCCGCCGGTTTTTTCGCTGGGATGAATCGTCACGCAATCCAGCCCCGGTGGTGGTGGTGTTGGGTTTTGGACTTGATTCTTGGCCCGGCACTGGGTGGCCGGCAGCACGTAACGCTGGGCGAAGTCCTGCGCGGCCGAATGGCCGATCACGGGGAGCAGGGCGACGGCCATCAGAGCGGCGTAGGCCGTGGCCCACAGCACGATCGGCGTGACCACCAAAGAAAAGCCCAACACCACCACCACTATTCGGGTCATCAAGTGTTCTTCGCCACGGGGGCGACTCAGCAGACGGCGCGCCCAGGGGCCGAACACCTGTTTGACGGCGGCTTGTCCTGTCGCCTCCGGCCCGAAACGCCAGACCCACACCACGTACAGGGCCGCGAATACCAACAGGGCAACGCCAACCAGTGCGTACTTCTGGTAGAGGCCCAGAAGTGATGCGAACGACAGCGCCTTGGGCGCAATCGCCGCGATACCCACCCACGCCGCCAGCAGTTGGTCGAACGGGCTGCTGATCAGCGTGTTGTGGTCGATGTGAAAGCTGGCCCCCAAGCCCATCAGCACACCGTAGCCGAACAAGGACATCGCCAGGCTGAGTACCGCTAGCACCGTCGCCAGGTTGGCCAACCCGCCCCAAGCGCGCTTCTTGTCGGGCGTCTGCTGCGGCCCAGCGGCCGGTGGGCGACGCAGCCTGAGGTGGCCGATCAGGGGGCGATGGGGCAGGGGGCGGCGCAGCATGGCTCAGAGGGGACAACGGGGGAGGCCCATTGTGTCGTTTGGGTGCCGTCCGGCGGCCAGACCAGATCAAGGACGCCAGGTTGCGTCATGTGAGGCCCGTGTGCGCGACTCGGCGAGTGAGTCTGACAAAAATAGCCATATGTCGGCGCAAACAAACAATAGTTTGCTATCAAAATAGTAATTACTGGTGTGCCTGCCCAGGCTGCCGTACCTGGCTGTGTGTGGGGCGCGGGGCCGGCGCGCGCCCAGGCCCCCGCTGTTCAGGCTTCTACAACCACGTCTGCCCGGGCGGCGGGCTGGTCTGGATGGTGAACTCGGGCGTGCCGCCCAGCAAAAAGGCGCCCAACACCAGGCTCAGCAGCGACATGACCAGGCTGGCCCAGAACGCCGTCCCGAACCCGTCCAGGTGAAAGCCGCTGACCAGTTTGGCCACCAGCATCAGCACCAGCGCGTTGATCACCAGCAGAAACAGCCCGAAAGTCAGCAGCGTGAGCGGCAGCGTCAGCACCACCAGCAGCGGCCGCACCACCGCATTGGCCAGTCCCAGCAGCAGCGCCGCAATGACCAGCGTGCCCGCGCCGTCAAAGCTCAGACCCTTGAACATGTGGCTGACGACCCAGAGGGCGAGGGCGAGGATGGCCCAGTGGATGAGGAAGGGGGTGAGGTTGGAAAGCATGAACTATTTTCACTGGTACTCAAATTGGCATGCAATAAGTTGGCGATAGCGCGTCAAGCTCGGATCGGTTCTGAGGCGCAAGTCCAAGCGATAACTGTAGTTGATATCTTTGTCCAAGCGCTAATAAGATTGCTATCTTTGATCTTTTCAGGATCATAATTCTTGAGATAATCAACGGTCCATTTAAGTAAATCTGTACTTATTCCGGGGTATAGGAACTCATTTTCAAGTGAATCATTGGCGTAAGCCGTAATTTGCCAATACTCATCGCGCGAATTTTTTTGATGAGGGCCGATGATTGGTCGAATTCCTTCTTTAAGCGGAAAATACAACCAAGCATCAGTGTTTCGGAATCGCGTGATTTTTTTTAAATTATTAAGTAAAATGTTTCGCGTGTGATCTATGTTTAGAACTTGATGAATTTGTTCAGGACTGAGCAAATTTTCAGATGCGCGAACAGGTATTGTGAGGTGATGAGAAATTTCTTTGAGCGTTAATTTTTGACATTTCTTGGTGGTTTCGCCTATGTTGCCACCCGGGTATTTTATATCGCTATCAGTTAGGCACAATGAAAAATATCGACCATCTTGGGAGAGGTGGTTGAGTAATTTTTCTGTGGTATCGCCCCCGCCGGGAATCAGGATAGCGTTGAGTTTTGAGGGAAGGCGTTGATTCCAATGTGAACGCGAAAGCCACCTGGAATAAGTGAGATAAAGATGGCAGTCAAGTAAATTTTCGCCAATTAAAAATGTTGGTTGAACCAAGTCGTTCTTGGAAAATCTATGTAGCGGTATCTCTATTATGGTTTGATTTGAATTTTTGTTTTTTGAGATTGTGTTATTAAGAGAGTTAATTTCAACGTAAAATTCGAGATTTTTATGAAGGGAACCAATTTGCGATTGTTCGTTAGAGATTATTTGAAATATATTCTTTGTGCTTTGATTTAATTCTTTTAAAGAAATAATGTATTCTAGGCACGTTGCATCTCCGGATATGATGTGATCGCCTTGTGCTCTGGCTTGTGCGATATTTTGTATTGCTTGAGCTGTTTGCTCCGATTTTCTATATTCGGTTTTGAGCTCATTTTCTAATTGCTGCGATAAAAAAATGAGCATTTCAATTGGTGCTAAAAAAACCGAGTGGCCAATTTTTTAGAAATCCGTTGGAATCAAATGTCGTCGTTTGGACTGATGAGGGTGAGTCAAAAGTCTCTTTATCGAATAGAACTATATTAACAGAGTCTTCATCTAGTTTCCCTGTTTGAATCAATTTCCCAAGTCTATTTATTAAAGCTTCACTGTGGGTTTCGACGACAATTTTTATGGATTTAGATTTGTCGCCATCGATCGCTAGCATTAGTAGATCAGCCACCTTGGCTTGGATTTTTGGATGGAGGTGTAATTCCGGTTGTTCGATTGCAAGCGTTGTGGCGTTTGTAAAATTTTTGCCTCGCAAATCAAATCCCTTCAGCGCCCATAGCTGTACTGCAATTGGAAGAAGCTGAGAATATCCAAAACCAGTATCAGCCAAATTCACCTTGGCTTTTGTTTTATCATCGATAAGGTACAGCGATACATGACCTTTCGATTCTTCTAGATCAATATACGCGTCAAGTGCTCTTCCAAGCCAAGATTGAAGGTCCTCTCGCTGCCGTCGCGTTAAGCTACGCAAATATTCGGCGAAATTTTCGCCTTTGGGATCTAGTTCATTGGTTGCTAATCCCTGATGTCGATAGTATCTCTCAGCGGCTGCTCTTAGTGGGGTGATGTATGAGATCTGTTGGAATTCGCGTTGAAGAAAATACGATATTAATTCAATCAATTCATCTAATTTATCGCTCCAAAGGAGTTGTCTGATGGTGAGAAAATCTGGTGTATCTATGTTCCAATCTAAGACAGATTTTCTCCAGAGCCCTTCATTTTTTTGTGAATCTTTTATTTGTGCTAAAAATTCATCTTTTGATATCGGCTCGAGATGCAAAATTAAATTGGAGATAGATGTTTTTTTTGTTCGTCCGTGAACTAAATCTTGAATTTTTTGATGTAACGCGTAATCAATGGTTTTGATTGTTTCGAAATTTTCGACATTCGATTTATCAAATTCTTCTCGTCGTTTTATGAAATTTGGGAATATTGTTTGAGAAGGTGAGATAATGTAGGTTGCTTTGATTGATTTGGAAATGTCTACATCGTCAAATTTTGCTGATTCGAGTTGAAATGGGGCGCTAAAAACGAATTCGAAACATACGTCAAGAAATTTGAATTTTATCTGACTGACGAAGCTTGGGATGCGCCCTGTAGTAGAATTCTCTTCGGAGTTTCCTGTTCTGCGTATCGTGAACTCTATTGTGCTATTTCGAGGTTTTATTTTGTCAATTTTATTAGGGTCGATATGGAATGAATGCGCATATATTATTTCGCTGGGTAAGTCTAGCTGGCATTTAATTTTAATTCGATCTTGATCTTGATGATGGGATAGCGCTTCATCAAAACTTCCAAAATCAACCAATCGCCCATACCACAATAATGGTTCACTTGTCCTGACTTCGGCGGTCTGACGCAATAGAGGAAGTGTTCGTAGAAACGTGCTCTTTCCTGAGCTGTTGGTTCCGAGTAGAATGGTAATTGGCGCAATTCTAATTTCGCCGGTATTTGATAGGCTTCTTAGGCCCTGAATTTCTAGAGAGTTCATAATATTCAGTTAGCTCAGATTTTATCGGCCGCACAAATCCCGCAACCCCGTCACCCGATTGAGCACCACTTCTTTCGCCGCCTGATGCTCCCGTAGATTCACCACAAGGAACCCGTGCGGCTCAAACTGAAAGCGCTCTTCAGGCTGGGCGTTGGCGAGGGTAGGTTCGACCACGGCGCGGACGGTTTTGAGGCTTCCGGGGTTCAATGGCGTCAAAGCTTCCTGGTACCAACGTCATGCTGCTTTTCGGTTAGCCGGCGGTCGTTCTTTAGCGCGGAAACGCGAATAAGCCTCTAGGTCGAGACGCCTTAGCGCTTGCTGGGTGTGCGCGGCGCGGGCGCATCCTCAGCAGGGACGACTTTGTCGAAGGCTTTCGCCAGTCGCTGTGCCCGCAAGGCAGATTTGCGCAGCGCCGCGTCCAGCTGGCGCGGCGGAAGGATCAGGCTCTGGCTGTTGCGTCGTCGGGTTTGAGTCGGTTCCATAGTTTTGGCTCCTTGACCGTGAGTTCATTGTCACTGCATTCAGCGACCAGCACGGCCTTGCGCACACGGGAGTTGTCGAAAAGCGCCCAATCGTCCGCCAACGGCGCATACATCTCAAAAAAATTGGCCCGGCTGCGCTCAAACCGGCGCCGCACCACGTCGGCCGGCACGTCGTGCCCGCCCAGGCTGACGCGCAGTTTCACGCGGCGCACGGCCAGTTGCGCGTTGGCGAGCGAGAAGTAGTAGATGCCGATGCGGTAGCCGCTGGCCTTCAGGCGCCGCAGAAAGGGCGCGAAGCTGCGGCTGGAGAGGGTGGACTCAAAAGCAAAGCTGTCGCGTGCCTCGGCCAGCTCGTCCAGGCGCCGCAGCATGATGCGGCCGGCAGCGATGGCGACGGTGTCGGTGTGCTGGCCGCTCAGGCCGCGGGCGATGTAGTCGGCGTTGACGAAAACGCGGATACCCAGGGCGTCAAGAATGGCGTCGGCATGGGTGGATTTGCCGGCGCCGTTGGGGCCGGCAAAGATGATGACGCGGGGCGCGTCATCACCTGGGGGCTTTTTTACTTGCCCCACGAATCCCTAAGCCCCGTCACCCGGTTAAACACCAGCTCCTTGCCCGGCTGATGCTCGCGCCGATCGGCGACAAAGAAGCCATGCCGTTCAAACTGAAAGCGCTCTTCGGGTTGGGCCTGGGCGAGGGCGGGTTCGACGACGGCGCGGGCCGTGCGCAGGCTGTGGGGGTTCAGGGCCTTCAAAAAATCCTTGCCGCCGGCGTCGGGCTGCTCTTCGGTGAACAGGCGGTCGTACAGATGCACGGTGGCGTGCAGGCCATCGGCGGCGCCAACCCAGGTGATGACGCCTTTGACTTTGACGCTGTCGGCGCCGGGGGTGCCTGATTTGGTGTCGGGGACCAGCTTGGCCAGCACCTTCGTGATGTGGCCTTCGGCGTCTTTGGTAGCGCCGGTGCACTCGATGACGTAGCCGTATTTCAGGCGCACTTTGTTGCCTGGGAACAGTCGGAAGAAGCCCTTGGGCGGCACTTCGGCGTAGTCGTCGCGCTCGATCCAGACCTGGCGGCCCAGGGTGAAGTGGCGCTGGCCCATTTCGGGGTGGTGGGGGTGCACGGGGGCGCTGCAGGGCTCGAGGTGGGCGGGGCCCATCAGCTCGTCCCAGTTGGTGATCTCCAGCGCCAGGGGCTCCAGCACGGCCATGGCGCGGGGGACGACGGGGTCCAGGGTTTCGCGCAGGGCGGCGTCGAGGGCGGCGTAGTCGGTCCAGGCGCCGCCGCTTTTGGTGACGCCAGACCGTTCAGCAAACAGGCGCAGCGCCTCGGGCGTGTAG
>Ga0209572_1001115_pt1 | contig 22778 bp, 36 predicted proteins | sample EBPBio232012_DNA_FD_185867 | JGI IMG/M metagenome (GOLD analysis project Ga0209572, IMG submission 185867) | Wastewater treatment Type I Accumulibacter community from EBPR Bioreactor in Madison, WI, USA - Reactor 1_1/23/2012_ DNA (SPAdes)... | ecosystem: Engineered > Bioreactor > EBPR >...
CTATGCGTCAGTGCGACGACTGACCCACAGACTTGGATTGAGGTCAGGCTCGCCGATTTCAACGCGCCTGAACTCAATGAACCGCGTGGGCGGGAGGGCCGTGATGCCCTTCGCCGCGTCGCGATGGGTCGTCAGGTGCAATGCACGGCCCGCCGGGGCCGATCGGGCCGCGTGATCTCCTACGACAGGGTGATCGCCGTTTGTCGCCTCAACGGGCGACCGCTGGGCGACCTCTTGCGACAACGCCGGGCGCCGGAAGGCGGGCGATGACCGTTATCGGTAGCCCTTCTCAGCCAGATACGCTTCAGCCGCCGCGTTAGCGGACTTGACCGCCTCGGCAGCCGCCGCGACTTTTTGAGCCGTGGTCGCACCGGCAGGAAGCGAACGCATATGGGCGTTGTATGTTCGGTCCCAAAGGCGGTCCGCGCCAAGCTTATGGGATAGCTGATCGTAGTCCATGTAGTTCTGGGGGCCACGATCCGACTGTTTGAACCGTTCATCGAGCGTTATTTGATCTCGCTCCAATGAACCGCTTTGAACCAGTCCGCTGCTTTTGAATATCTCGTCTATCTGTTCCTGAGACTGGCGACGTTGCTCCGCCTGATAGGCTTTGCAGGATGCAACCGCCTCCCGAACCTTTTCGGCGTCACCGTCATTCAGGCATCGGGCGGCTGCCGCAACGTCGGTCTCACAGTCAGAGTAGCCGTCAACGACCGTAGGCGCGCCCTTTATAGTGACGAACTGGCGGGGTCCCGTCCAAACCAGTTCAGTTCGGATCGGATAGCCCTCCTCTTGGGCGTTGAAGGTACCGCAGACGGCGCCCCGATATTCCTTCACGCCACTCCAACGGATTGTCGTGGGATCAGCCGAATGGATTGAAATTCGCGCCTTTGCATCGGCGATCCGGTTTTGCGGCGTGAGGGGTATGAACTCACAAGCCGCAAGGCCCGCCGCCATTGTGGTGATGATGACCAGATGTCTCATTTGCCCCTCCGTTTACCGTCAAGGTGGCGCGGATCGTGTGGTGTGGGAAGGCTGCCGATGAAATCGGGTGGCAGAGATCGCATTGAACTATTGCTTATCGGCGTGGCGGCGATCCTCGCCGTCGCCCAGTTCGTCATCGTGGTCTCGATGATTTTCTGAACGGGCGTGATCGTGGAAATTGTGCCGATCAGCATCGCGAGAACGCCAACCTGAAGAGCCGCCCTGAAGGTCGTTTCGGGGTCGGCTCGCCTCATCGCCCAACGCCCTTTTCGAGGAACGTCTTCGATGCCTTCACCCAGGTTTTGAATTCGTCGGGAATATCCGAGGGCAGCCTTTTCTCAATCAGTTCGACGGCCTTGCGTCTGAAGGTCTCCCGCTCCGGTCCAGTGGCCGATGGATCGAGGGCCTGGCGGATCATCGTCTCGACTTTCGCCCATTCCGCTGGAGCGATACGACCGGAGCGATTGAGGTGGGCGAGCATCACCGCATCGGCTTTGGCAAGGGCTTTGGCACGGCGGGTCACCCACGCTTTTTGCTTCGCGGGATCGGGAGCCTTGGGTTTCGGCTTGGCCCTCTGAGGCTCAGGAGCGGCCTCTGACGCGGCGTCGGCCATCAGGGCGTCGAGACGCTGAGCCTGAGCCATACGCGCCGCACGAATGGCCCTCTCGCACCTTCTGGAGACCTCGTCGGCTTCAAGCTCTCGACGGATAAGCAGGGTAAGACGCTCGATGAGGTCAGGAGATGCGTCGGTGTACTGTTCAAGAATGGCGGAGATGGTCATGGACGCACCTCCGTGACACGGTTTACGCCCTTGTTGATGACAATCACCTTGGCGCGTCGCCGGTATGGACGGCGGTTCTTGGGGTGAATCCAGCGGTCACTGATCGTGCGAATGTGCTCGACTGGTCTTGCATGGGTTCCGCCGTGAGATTGCCTTTCTTGAGCGCGGCCCAAGGTGATGCGACGAGGCGTCGAAAGGCTGATGACGCGAGCACGTTGGAGCGGCGGTAGTCCGGCTCTTGCTCGCCCCCGGTTCACACGATCAAGTTTCGGGCAATCAACGAATTCGACGTTAGCCTCTGCATCATCGATCAGTAGGTTCGAGATCGAAATCGCGACGTGATCGCTGTCCACATCACGAGACCTGACAATCTGCCACTCGCCATCCTGGCGAACGAAGGTCATGAAAGACTCGCCATCCCGATCAGGGATGACGATCGTGGAATAGACCCGTCCGCTTGGAGTTTTGCTCAGCCCGATCAATGCCCGCATCGGAATGGACTGAGCCATATAGTCTGCCACGTCCTCTGGGGAAACGTGACGCATGGCGCCGCCAATGTCCCGCATATCGTAAACCGGTATGGATAGGCTCGCGATCTCGTCTCGGTCGAAACCTACTCTTTGCCCGTCCGGTGTCTGAATACGTTTGCGACGAAGGGCATCAACGAGTTCTGCCCATAGTTCAGAGGCGCCGACTTGCGACGATGTGGTTGCGATGTTGGACATCTTCTAGCTGGGTCACGATGCGACACGCCCTCAGGATCGAGAGTCGTGAGGAAAGGCCGTCAGACCCTTCACCGCATCCGCTGAGGAATCGAACCTCAGTAGCATCACCAGCCGAACATGACGCCGTTATACACGATGACGGATGACCGTCAACTGATTTCGTCATATTAGTTATTGCTTGACGACTTTCATTCGCTCACTGGCGTCTAAATATCGTCATGCAGATTTCTTCATCGAAGGCCAAGGGACGCCGCCTTCAACAATGGGTCAGAGATTGGGTTTTGGCGTTGTGGCCAACATTGGCGCCCGATGATGTGAGGTCATGCCCGATGGGTTCGACGGGCGCCGACATCATCATGTCACCTGCGGCTCAGCGGGCCGTGGGGTTGGCCATCGAGTGCAAGGCCAGGAAGTCACCATCGGTCTATCGCGATTGGGATCAGGCGGCCCGCCACGCCTCAAAGTCGATGCATCGGGCTGAACCCGTGGTCTTCATCAAGGGTGATCGCCGGGCGCCATTGGTCATCATTGAGGCGACCTTCTTCGAACGCCTTTTGAAAGAGGCTGGCCGATGCTGAGCTGGCGGCTGACCTGGGCCGTGGGTTTGGCCTGGGCATGGGCTTGGACCATCCGTGCGCTCGATTTCCTCGCCATTCTGGAGGATGCGAAACGCGGTCAGCCGAGGCGGCTCAGTCAGACTCGCGTGATGGTCTGGGGAGCGATGTTGGTCGGCGGCTATCTCATCACCCGCCTGAGCCTGACGGGTCAGCCCATCGAGTGGACCGACGCGGGCGTCATCGGACTCCTGACGGTCGCGGCCAGCGTGATGAAGCTGGCGAGAGATCGCGGGCGTTGGTCGGACGATGACGACGCCTAGCCGCGCAGTCGTCAAGGAACGTCGCGGCGTGCTTCCGAACGCTTTCGCGCTTGGCGGCGAGGATCGTTGGGTCCGTCGTCGGCTCCATCTGGACTGACACTATCATTGAGATCGATTTCTTCAAAGGTCCAGGCCCTCCCACCAACGTGGGTCGTAATCGTCAGCCGTGACGATGGGATGGACGTAAGTCGGATAATAGAAGAGGGCGTCTTCTAAATCCTGTTGTAGTTTTTCTTCGATGCTCATTTGTATCTCCTGAGGGGTTCGGAGATATTTATTGCGAGCATCAGTGAGTTAAGTGGGGCGTTAACTCAGTGCCCTGTCCGGTGAGCGATCCTGATCGCCGCCCACCGGCAAGGCAGATCACCCCATCGCTGGGATTGGGACCGTCGTCACCCTTCCGTCTGGGCCGATGACGATGACATAGGCTTGGGGTGGAAGGTTCGCATGGGTGGCGCCCGATATCGGCTGGGCGACTGACTTGTCAGTCTCGCCGCCAGGCACCTTCTCCAGTTTGGGTGGACTGTCTCCCGATCTAATGAGCAATGAGATGCCGATCAGGACGACGATCCAGGCTACTCGATGTCGGTTGGGGGCAGAAATGGCGAACTCAATCACGGCGACACCTCATTGAGTAACCCGGCGAGAACGCGAAGCTGGAAGCTCCGTCACAAAGATGAATGTCGAGAACACTTGAGACGCACTCGTTCAGTCGGTCGATTTCCATCGCCGCTTCTCCTCGTTTCGATTGTAGGTAGTCAGTTGCGGGGCTGGCCCTTTAGGCCGACCTCCGGACGCAATCGGGGACGCACTTCATCAAACGCCTCCTAACTCGTGCAAGGTGGTCAACCCACCATGAACCAATAATCTCAGCTATTGGCGCCAACCGCAAAGCTCCTTTTTGACACAAAAAGCGGGAAGCAAGACGGAATGGGCAGAAGGCAGGAATATAGTCCTACTGCCGTCTATCTAAGTCACTGAAAAGACGAGATTGTTATTCATGGGGCCGATCTCAGTAAAAGTGTTGTGAGCTTTTCAGAGACCGTCGATATGGGAATCGTAGCCAAGCGAAAGTGGTGGCTTTGGTCGTCCCAGGTGCGTTCGCAAATCGTGGGCTGAGCGGCGACGCGCTCTTACGCGACTCTGACATACGCCATGATTCAGTTTGCTTGTCGTTGACAACCTATGCTCGCAAGAATTGCTCGGCAGGGCGACGCACCGGCACGACCGCCCCATCGCCGAACCGGAAATGGTCGTAGCCCTTTGGCCTCGTATGGGTGACCGTGGGGGCGTCACCGGCGTCGATGAGACGTTTGAGTTCGGTCTTGAGGTCGGCGGCTGAAGCGAAACGGACTTCACCTGGCCGATGGTTCTCCAGCCAAGGCAGGTAATAGGCGGAGAAGACGGTCTTGTATTCCACGGCGCCGGAAGGAAGTTCGTCGCTCTCCAGCCATTCCTCAACGGCGCCCTTGAACCTCTGGCCAGCGATAGCTCTCGCCATCAGGGCGATGGTCTCCTCGTCGGCATATTGAGGCGGCTCAGCCGCATCTTCATCGACGGATCGCCAGATGGCCGTCATGTCGAAGGCCGTCATGACCTCCTGGCGGCTCAGGCGCGGCGTCGCGATTTGGATGAAGCGGCGGGCGCCGGTGTCATCACGGATCAGGGTCGAGATGTCTTTGTTCGAGGCTCCGATGAAGGTCGTGACCAGCGTTCGGTTCGATGTCCCCTGGTAGATTTGCCTGACGGTTCGATCACGCTGAGTCATCACCTGTTTGATCTTCGTCCAGTCGGCCCGTGAGGCGCCGGACATCTCGTCAAAAAACATCACCGGATAGACGGTGAGATCGAACTCTTTGGCGTCATGGCCGAAGACGCTGAAGTCGGTTCGGGAGACGACCTCTTCGATGGGGGCGAGAAGGGCGTCGATGGCCGTGGTTTTCGAACTCCCCTGGGGACCGTGAAAGATCGGCATGAGATGGCAGGAATGACGCCACTGACCCCGCATATGGTTTTTGATCCGGTAGATGAAATTCTTGATCGCGATGGCGGTGACCCGAATGCGATCCGGATGGCTCATTGGCGCGAGGGGATCATCGTGGGTCAGTAGAGCGGCCAGACGGTCGAGTTCGCCGGTGTCAGCCTCTGAATCGTATTTGACCACCTCATAGGCGCGACGGGTGACTTCGCGGCGGTTGTCGGTCTTGTGGTTCTCAAACGCGCCCCGGATCAGAGAGGGGCTGAAGAGCGGCGCCCGCTGCGACCCCGCGTAGGTGGCGCACCATTCGTTGATTTGCTGCACGACATAATTGTCATCGTGGGCCGCCTGCCCCTTCAGAATGCCGCCGCCGAACTGAATCCTGTAGCCGTTGGCCTTCAGCCAAAGGGGGATGAGATCGCTGGGCGTGTAGGGGTAGGAGCCGAGGGCGGCGGTGATCTTGATCCGTTGGACGACTTGGGCGGCTTCGCGCTTTTCGAAGGCGTTTTCCCGGATCAGCAGGGTCTTGAGGTCGGCCCAATCCCAAGGGTCGGCGTCAGCGGATTGTTCGGCCAGGGTGAGAAGATCGGCGATGTCTTGGGCGGTTGGCCTGACGGCGGTCAGGCGGTCGATTTCGGCTCGTAGGGTCATAGGTCTCCGTAAGGGTTGATGGGGTTTAGGCGGCTGAGCCAATAGGCTTGGCGTGACGGCTGAGCCGGTTGGGCGGCGACGTATTGGGCCGCATGATTGAGGGCGCGTTGGGCCTCCCGGCGGAGACCCGTTCGACGCGACGGTTGAGGGCCGTTGGCGTTCATCGTTTGGGCGAGATCGGCGAGGAGGTTGGCGTCGATCGGGAGGCCCTTTCCGATGGCTCGCGTGGCTACCGCCGCCATGAACCGAAAGAGGCGCCCGCCCGGCTGGGCGGTAGAATAGGCTTCGACCATCCGTGGCGTGACGTAGCGGCTCCATTCCTCATCGGCGTCGAGACGATAGAGGGGCGACGTGACGGCCACGGTGGCGACGGAAGGCTCCGGCGGCGCCGGGAAGCGTCGGATCAACCGTTCGGCGTCCAGAGGGGCGCCGTGGCGGCTCAAAAGGGCGTGGTGGGCCTGACCCTCATCCCAATCGGTCGAACCGTCAGGCTGGCCCGTCCAGAGCCTGGGAAGGATATTGAGACGGCTGGCGTCGCTACAGGCTCGGTCCGGAAGGCCGTCGAGGGCCTGTCGGGCTGCCGTGAAGAGATGGGGATATCGCTCGCCGCAGATCGGCTGGGCCAGCGGGAGGATGATGCGATAGCGATTGTGGTCGAGCGTCGATTTGGTCGTCGAGTGGATGATGAAGGCCAGATCATGGGCGGCCAGCCGGTTGGCCATCTGAGTGGCTGTGGAGCCGCCATCGTCGATGTCGAGGGCGATCATGCTGACGCGATCAACGTTGGCTTTGGCCCGGCTGGCGCCTGCCCTGTAGGTTGATGGCGTGAAGGCCATCACAGAAGTCTTCTGTGATCGCTCCGCCGGACGGGCGGCGGCGAATTCCATCAGGTCGATGAAATCCCCCCAAGTCGTCTCAAGGGTTTGCGGCTGACGGTCGTGGCAGGATTCGAATAAACTGACTTCAAACAAAATAATGGCTCCAGAGGGCTTATCGACTGGCCGGTCCCCTCTGGAGCCATTTTCACCGGAGAGCATACTCTCGTGAAACTCTTTACCTGAACTGACCGGCCAAGGCGTTCGTCTTTATTTATGCAGTATCCCATAGGGTAAAGTACGAATACAATATAATTCGCGCCCCGCACCCCTGATCTTGTGGCCCACAGGAGACGAAATCTCACCCAGGTGAGACCGAGGTGAGATGCAATCTCACCTGAAATTGGGCACCATTGGAGTGCTATCTATATATAATTATTATATATTTTAAAAATATATATAGAGAGGTGAGAAAGGTGAGAGGAATTCCCAAAAGTCCCACACATTTTATATAAATGTGTAAAGGTCTGGAAGTGGTCTCACCCATCTCACTTTCTCACCCACACGGCGCGCGTGGCCCCTAATCTGCGGTAATCAAACAACTAATTGACGCTATTACCTCCCTGGGCAATCTCACCCACGGGGTGAAGATGTGAGAATGCAGCCCTCCGCACCGCAGTTAAATACTGACTTTGCTCACCATCATGCGGTATAAATACATGATGGAGACTAACGACAACTTGCAAGAGGCCCTTGATGCCGCCTTGGCCGCCATCCTGGCGGCGGAAAAACAACTGGCCGACGCCCGCGCCAGCCTGGCCGAACTCTTCGATGGTGACGAGTGAAAGACCTCAAGCCCGAACAATGGCGCGGTCGCCTGAACGATCTCGGTCGCCTTTGGCCCTCATCCGTGCTGACAGACGATCTAAGGGTCCAGCCTGACGGCTCTCTGCTGATCGTGGATCGCGACGGTCGAACGAGAACCGCTCAGCCGGGCGACTACATCAAAGTCAGAGGCGGTCGGCTCATAGTGGCCCGTTTGCATGAATCCCCTGATGGGGATTCGAAGGGAGCCGTCTGACACGTCCCCTCCGCGTTCTCATAGGCTGCGAATACACCGGCACCGTCAGGCGAGCCTTTGAGGCCCTCGGTCATGACGCCTGGTCCTGCGATCTCCTCCCCTCAGAGACTGTTTGAAAAGTCAGCTTGAGTTCACCGTTCGTTCGCGCTAACCGTGAAGTGAACGGAGAGACGATATGCAACCGGGTGATGTTGTTCAGCTTAAGTCGGGTGGACCCGCCATGACGATCCGCTGGATCGAAGACGGCGAGGCTTACTGCGAGTGGTTCAATGACAAGAAGGAAACCGGCGCGCGGTTCGCTCTCACGAGCCTCAAGAAGCTTATGTGAACCGAAAAGACGGACGACTCTGCCGTCTTAACACAGTCGGTTGAGCATCAGACGCACCATCGCCCACCGGATCATGCCGGTGCTGTGGGTGATCTGACGTTCGTGGTCCTTGTCCAGTCGGCGGTAGTCGCCAAACCACGCGAACGTGCGCTCGACGACCCAACGTTTTTTCATCGGGATGAACCGCTTCGCGGCCATCGCCGGGTTGTTTGACGTTCGTATGGCCAGACCGACGGTCTTCTTGGCCCAAGTCGCAAGCTTCGCGCCTTGATAACCCTTGTCGGCAAAGGCGACCTTGGGCTTGGCCTTGAGCCATTTGACCGCTTTGGTCAGAACCTTTTTCGCGCCAACAGTGTCATGCACGTTGGCGGCCGTCACAGACACATCGACCATCAGACCGAGCGTATCGACCACGACGTGACGCTTGCGACCTTTGACGCGCTTACCACCGTCAAAACCGCGAAGACCGCCAGCCTTGCTGGTCTTCACTGATTGCGAGTCGATCACGACCGCTGACGGACCTAGTTTGCGTGTCTCGGTGACGCGCACCTTCTCATAGAGTGCGCGCTGAATGCGTCTGACCACACCTTTGCGCTGCCACGCTACGAAGTAACCGTAGACGGTGCGCCAAGGTGGGAAGTCGATGGGCAGATGGCGCCATTGGCAACCGGTTCGGACCAGATACAGGATGCCATCAACCGTCCGTCTCGGACAGGTGGATCTGGGTCTGCCGCCGCGCTTGGCACGAGGGATAAACCCCGAAATCAAGCGCCATTCACCATCCGTCAGGTCAGTCGAATACCTGCGCAAGCGTCATTAGCCCATTGTTTGCGCAGCGTAGCACCGCACATTTCAAATGTCAAGAAAATTATTTGTTTTCAGCCACTTAATATCACGTGCGCTGTCTGACCGATTGCGCTAGAATTCGGTCGTCGCTTGGTCGCGACTGACAACGAGCAGCCTCCCTTTGTCGGGTGGCCTGCTGAATAAAACACCCGCCAACGGTGTGCGCTCGCGCGCGCCGGGGGAATAGGCAGGGCGTGCCACTCGTTGTCCACGCGACCAACCACCTGGCTCCAGCTGGAGCCAGGGAGGTCTGGTTCAATTGGCCCTTGGTCGGGCCGACAGCGAGGGACGAATGGTCACTGTATCCACGCGTATATCCAGCATTCACTGGGTCGAAGGTTTTGACATCGAGCTTCTCAACAAGAGGACGGGCAGAAGAATTTCAGAGCGGCGGCAAGGGGTTCTTGGGCCGTATGCATACAGAGCCAAGCTGGCCGACAAGAAGACGGTCGCCGACTGGATCACGAAGCGGTTTGAACCCACTTACCCCGAGCTTAGCTGTAACGTCCTAGACGGCAGAGGGTTCGCTGCTGACCCCGAAGAAACGCTCGAAAATGTGCGCGCCTCGTACTTCTGGAGCGAACAATGAGAGCCGCGAGTTTGGGCCTGCTGGCCGCGCTCGTGTGCGCGTCATGCGCCGAAGCCAAAGAGCCACCGCAATCGGCACCTCGGGTCGATTTCTACAATCTGTCCGATGACCCCAACACGCTTTGGCTGCTGCACCTCGGCGAGATTGAGGTGGATGGCCCGACAAGCTGGCTGCCGGTGTCCAACCTCACACGCGGTGCGACAAACGTCGGCCTCTACACGGTTTGGGAAATCCACTGCGATCTACAAGCGATGACAACGGTCGAGGCTGCGCAGTTTGGGCCGAACTTCTCTGACCCCGTGAAGGAGATCGAGGCCGATATGATCCGGCCGGCCCCGGGCCAACTGTCAGGTCGCATCTTTGAGATCGCCTGTTCCGACGATGCTCAGCTGGAGCGCCGTCGAGTCATCAACGATGATCTCGGCATCATCCGACAGCGGTTCTGGAACCAGTAGTTCATGGTATGATTGGATAAGTGAGCCGGAGGCGTTGGAGCGCCTCCGGCTCGTGCCCGTCCACCAACCCCTGCTCAAAGGGACAGCTGATGAACAGACGCTATAACTTTACACTTCAAGAGATCGTCGACTTTTACGCCCTCCAACGCGAGGGGATTCCCGACAACCAAATCAGCACGAAGATGGCGATGTTGAGCATCGCTCGTCGCTACAAGGAGCGCCTTCAGGTCAAGGGCTTAGCCTAGCTTCTACAGGCCTATTTGACCGTAAATTCCGCCGCCATGCACACCGGTACCTTGAACGAGACGCGGTGAGTTTGCTCAGTCGAGGCGGTGCTTTTGGCTGACTCAGAGGCGGTCGTTTTGCCGTCTAGACCGACTACAGACACCACCTTCAAGCTGCCGCCGAGACCGCGATCTTCTGATGAAGACGCCTCGCTGGTTTCGGTGACGACCAGAGATACGTCGAACTCGATATAGGTGATTTCTGCGACGTTGCGGCCGTCGACTACGCCCGGAGTTATGGCCAGCACACTGCGAGATTTTTCCTTGGCCGACTTAACGCCAACCGCAATCTCGTGAAGCGTGTTTTCGATGAACTCGCTGAGTCTCATACCGCGACTCTATCGGAGCCTCATCGCCCTGCGAAGGTCGACTTTTCAAACAGTCTCTCAGAGGATCGATCTAATCGGCACATCACCGGCGACATTCGCGATCACCTGAACGACGGGTGGGATTTGCTCGCCGTCATGCACCCACCGTGCACCCGGCTTTGCAATAGTGGGGTGAGATGGCTCCACACACCCCCGCCGGGAAAGACGCGGGAGGAAATGTGGGCCGAACTCGATGAAGGCGCCGCTCTCTTCAGCGATTGCTGGAACGCGCCCATTGAACGGATCGCCATTGAAAATCCGGTGATGCACCGCCACGCAAAGGTGCGGATCAGGAACTTCCAACCGGCGGCCCAGACGGTTCAGCCGTGGTGGTTCGGCGATCCGGCGTTCAAGGCGACCGGCCTATACCTCAAGGGCCTGCCCCCCTTGGTCGCCACCAATCGCCTGACGCCCCCCAAAGCGGGTTCCGATGAGCATCGCCAGTGGTCGGCTATCCATCGGGCGCCGCCTGGACCCAACCGCTGGGCGGTCAGGTCGCGAACCTTCCAAGGCATCGCCGATGCGATGGCGGCACAGTGGGGCGGTTATGCGCTGGAGATGGCGGCATGATCCGCCGCGACGACTATCACCACCTCTATTGCCGAGCCGCATGGCGTCGCCTTCGCCTGGCCCAGCTTCAGCGGGAACCCCTTTGTGAGTTTTGCTCGCTGACCGGCAGGACCACAGTCGCCACCGTGGCCGACCACATCGTGGCCCATCGGGGCGACCTCGATCTCTTTCACGACCCGCTGAACCTTCAGAGCCTATGTGCCCCGTGTCACGATGGCCCCAAGGCCCGCATCGAGGCTGGAGAGCCATTCCTGACGCTCATTGATGGATGGGGCTATGTGACCCGTCTGCCATACGATCCGGCGGCGATCCTGGACCAACGGACTCGGTGCTAGCCGCGCTGCACGTCTTCAGCGATTGAGGCGACCAATGCGGGCATTAACATCTTTTGTATTTCGTCGCGTCTGCGGAGGTTTGGAAAAGATGCAGCGATTATGTCTCGAATCTCTTCGTCATCAGGTTTCATTTCCGCAATCGAGGCGAGAAGCTTTGCTTCTTCCTCTGACCCTAACTCGACTTCCGAGAGTGACCTTCCCAGCCTCTTAAATAAATCTCTACGCCGCATCAGCGCGTATTCGCGCTCCTTGCGCTCGACGTGTTCGCGCTCTTGTGCCGTTGTTGATCGATGTACCATAATCATGGCGAAAACCAAAATAACCAAAATGGCCATAAGCAGTATCGGTATGATCATTGCTTTTCCCCACGCCGTTCTGGATTTCATGTTAACGGCTAACCCATGACGCGAGCAATGGTGGATAACCAGAACCTTTCAGGAACATTCCGCTTGCGCTTCCCCACACGCCGTGGATTCCATACCGCCGGGTCGGTCAGTCATGGAGCCAACGATGAAGCTGAATTCGACCTATCTGTTATCCGCCCTGGCGGGCATCGATCTCAACTCAGCCGATGGCCGCGCTGGGCTGAGGAGTGTGTTGGCCGAAATTGAGCGGCGAAGCCCTGAAGCGATCCTGAGGTCAGCCGCCCGCGTTCAAGGTCGCCAGCTTGAGACCGGTCAGGCTCGTCAGTGAGAACGCCCAGACGGGCTAGGCCGACCGAGGCCGATCTTGCTCGCCTCAGGGAAGCCCTCGACATCCTTCGGAGCCTTGCCGGTCACCTCCGGCCATCAACTCCCGAACATCGCTCTGTCAGCTTCGCAGCGGATGCGGTGAGGGTCTGTGCTCATGAATGGACCGGCGACCCTTACATTTTCACGAGCATGGATACGTCACGCCTTGGTCGAACGGCGGCTGGCGCGTTCATCAAGCGGCCCGAGCATCCGCGCTGGCCCAAATGATAAATAGATTTGACGGGTGTGCTCACCCGTCGTCTCCCAAAGTGGCGGGTCTGGTCAGCGCATGGGCCAGACCCGCTGATGGGTCAAAGACGAACGCGCCGGGCGGGAGGGGTCTCTCGATCACGGCGCCTTTCGCCGTCCGCTGACCGCCCCTGAGTCACGGACGAAATTCCGCGAAATGCGACCCGGTGCACTTCCTACCTATTTGCGTGGGACTAACGCATATCTGATGGTGTCGTCGTCTTCCTTGACCATCATCAAGTTCCCAGCAAACTCTTCGCTGAGTTCAACTGATAAGATTTCTCGGCCTTCCGCATCGTCTCCATACCGGCCTGTAAAGACCGGGCGCGGAGTTTCGATGACCGTCATATCGCAACTTACAATGACCTTCGTCGCATCAACCCTCTGACCGAGGCTGTCTATGGCGTGGACTGGACCTTTATACTCAAGCCTCAGGGGAGAAGTCGCGGTCGCACGCATAAGGGGAGGCTCTTCCGTCTCGTCCGCCAGCTTTTCCAATTCAACGAGAAAATGCCGTGTGGTGAGTTCTTCGCCGCTCTCGCTATTGAAGAATCCAAAGGGCGGTTCGAGTTTCAGGCCGGGAGTTCCCGGAGCCTCGACATGAACGTGGACAGGCCCAAAGGTTCGCTTTGCTTCGACAAACACAAAGGCTGGGTCAACCCAACTAATATTCTGCGCTTCCTTAAGCGTGAGGCATTGGATGCGCTCAGCAGCCGATGCCCTCAATGCGGACTTCCGAAAGCCGTTTGAAGAAACGAGGACTCGGTGATCGACACCGGTGCGGTCGCACTTCCGTGCGAATGCTTCCAAGTCAGGTAGGCCCAACGGACGTGACTTGTCTTTGCATTCGACGGCGGTGACGATGTTATGCAGCCCGATTTTGCGGCGTATCAAGATGTCGTGCTCACGGCGTTCGCCCCCCTGATCCAAAAGGAACGCCGGAGACTCGATGGTCACGCCATCTGTTTGCGAGATCGCTCGCTCAATCGCGGCGACCAGCCCTTGAAAAGCAAAACCGGGCCGTTTTTCGGATTTCGTCATGGTTCAAATGTAACGCCTCGACTGCAACCCAAAAAGCCTGCGACGTGCCCCGTCCACACGCTTAGTCACAACCTCCCGCCTCCCGATCCGAGGATCAGGGCTGATCCTCTCCCGAGACGTTCATCACAGCGTCCCTGGCCTTTCCGGGTCGATTGAGCCGGTCATTCCCCCCAGGCCGTGATCCTCCGCTGAAAAGCCCGATAATCGCCTGTGCGACTAGGACGATGAGAGCGATCAAATAGGGCAGGAGCCAGATGGCCAAGATGGCGGCGACGATCGCCACGACCGCGTAGGCGGCCACATAAAAGACCACGCCAACGACCATCAGCGCGAAGAGGAAATTCGGAAGGCTCTTAAACGCCGACCGCCCAATGGCTCTGAAGGTCTGAGCGGATGCGGTTGTGATGCCGCGAAGGACTTTTTGGGCGAAAGTCATGAGGTGACGCTACCGGACCATTGTCAGCGGATCGATCTCGATTGTGACCGATATCGCGAGAGGGTCGCCTGATCGCACCACGAGTTTCTCAACGCCGCATAGGCGCCCCGCGCCGGGACCTTCGCCCAAGCCCATTCGCCGGTCGATTGGCGAATCCCGAACCTGATTTCGTGATCCGATGGTGCCCCACGGATCGCTCTCAAAAGGTCACCGCCCGCGCCCTGGAATGCCTGAAGGTCTTCACTGTGGACGGTGATCGAGCGTCCCGAGCGGGTCATGTGGGCGATGCGACCGCTGTAGTGATGGGTCGCTCGCATGGCGTTGGCTTGAACCCGGACACCGAACTCTGAAGGGACGATCAGACGCTCCGGAGTGATCGTAAGCTCGATGCTGAACTCCTGCCCGCAATGGAAGCCGATCTCGGCATCGTCGCGCGAAGTCACCCATACGTCGTCTTCACCGTTCGACCGCCAAATCGCGTCGCCCGACAGGGCCAATCCGGCGATCATTGCCGCGATGACGATCTTGCTCATGCTCCCCCCACAAGTCGTTGGACTGCGACGTTAATCGCGGCGGATGACCGACGATACCTAAATATCGATATGCCTCGTGGCCGACCTCCCAAACCCCTCGCTGAAAAGCTCCTCGCCGGTGATCCGGGCAAACGCCTGACCGCCGCTCAGAAGCGCGCCTTCGACACCGGTCATCATCCGGTTCAGCGAGCCAAACCGCTCACCATCCCAAAGACCCTCACGCCAGCCGCCGCCGTCATCTGGAAAGAGATCGTGGCGAGCCATCCCGCCCATACCTATGCGGCGCCGGATCGCCACCAACTGGCCGCCTACTGTGAGGCCGTGGCGACCTTCCAACACGCCACGGCGGTGATCGCCGAGGAGGGATATGTCGCCGAGGGGACCAAGGGTCAGCCGGTCGCCAGCCCATGGGTCGCTATCCAGCGTGAGGCCCGTACGGCTATCCAAACCATCGGCCCCACGCTTCATCTGACCCCTACGGCTCGCGCCCAGATGATGAAGTCAGAGCCACCGGCGAAGCCTCTCGCTGATCCGTTCGACGGCCTGATCCAGTAGCGATCCTGATAAGTATGAGGTGACTTCACCTCTTACGTCCCCGGCCTGGTCCGGCCCGCGAAACCTCACCCGTGCTGATCGGGTCATCGCCTTCATCAATCAGCTTCCGATCGTCGATGGTCCGGCGGTCGGCCAGCGTTTCCGCGTCGATCCGTGGCAGGAGGCTTGGGTCCGGGCCATCTATGAGCCGCAAGCCGACGATGGCCTTCGGATCGTCAGACGCGCCGTCCTGAGCGTCGCCCGAAAGAATGCGAAATCCTACCTCGTCGCCGGTCTCCTCCTCGCCCATCTGATCGGGCCGGAGGCGACGACCAACGGCCAAATCTACTCGTGTGCGGTCGATCGCGAGCAAGCCGCCGTCATCTTTCAAATGGCGAGAAAGATGATCGAGATGACCCCGGCTCTTCAGAGCCACTTGAGGGTCGTCCAATCGACCAAGACGATCTTCGTCACTCGCACTGACGTGAAGGCCAGAGGGTCCGTCTATCGTGCCCTCTCCGCTGAGACCTCCGGCAAGCACGGCCTGGGCGCGACCTTCTTTGTATATGACGAATTCGGCGAAGCCCGCGACGACGAACTCTGGAATACGATGTTCGACTCCCAACAGGCCGTCGCCTCTCCGCTGGCCGTCGTGATCTCGACCCAGAACAATCAACCCACGCATCCACTGAGCGTGATGATCGACGACGGTCTGAGGGGTGAAGACCCAACGACGGTCTGTCACCTCTATGCGGCCCCAGAAGGGTGCGATGTCACTGACGAGGCGGCATGGCTGGCCGCCAATCCCGCCCTCGCCTCGTGGAAAAGGCGGGAACCCATCGCAGTGACGGCGGCGGAGGCCGCTCGCCTTCCGGCGAAGGAATCCAACTTCAGGCGCCGCTATCTCAATCAGCGGGTCTCGGCGATCGCCTCCCTTATCCCGGCCAGCGAATGGAGAGATTGCGCGGATTCGACGATCCGGATCGCCAATGGCGAAGAGGTCATCCTGGCCCTCGACCTATCGGCCCGCAATGACCTCACCGCCCTTACGGCCATCACGACCGGGGACCAAATCCGCACGACGACTTGGGCATGGAAGCCCGCTGAACTTCTCGCTGACCATGCCCGCCGTGATGGTGCCGACTATCCGACCTGGACGACCCAAGGCCATCTCCTGACCTCGCCCGGAAAATACATCCATCCGCAATCCATCGCCCTGAAGGTCGCGGAACTTGTTGGTCGCCTTCAGGTTCGCGCCCTCGTTTATGACCGTTGGAAAATCGAGGAACTCCTCAGAGAGTTCGACCGCATCGGTCTGGAGGCTCAAGTCGGCCCCGGCGATGGTCTTAGGCTAGAGCCGTGGGGGCAGGGATTCCGAGAGATGGACCCGGCAGTCATCGCACTCGAAAGCACTATCATCGACCGCCGACTGACCCATGACGACAACCCGGTCGTCAATTTCTGCATCACCAATGCGGTCGCTATTTCTGATCCGGCTGGACTCAGAAAACTCGCCAAGGACAAGAGCCGCTTCCGTATCGATGCCGCTGTCACTCTCGCTATGGCGTTGGCCTTTCTCGCCAGAGATCGGGCCGCCCAGGGCGACGTGCCGACACCCTTTGAAGACCCCGATTTCGAGTATTTCTTCGGCTGAACGGGCTGACTGACCCATCGGGCTAAATACCCGATGAAGTGGTGGTCTTTCCTATTCGAAGAGGGTTCGCCCAAACCTGAAACCCGATCAGCGAGCCTCGAAAATCCGGCCATTGGCCTCGATGACGCTCGCGCGTGGTCGTCCCTTTTCGGCTCCATCAGCAGCCACACCGGCGAGACCGTCAGCGTCGAGGCCGCCATGTCCATTCCTGCCTTCTGGGCTGGCGTGGACGCCATTGCGAGCGCAATCGCCTCCCTTCCCCTTCACGTCTTCAGACGAGGGCCAGAGGGCCGCGAGAAAGTCGCCGAGAACGACCCCCTCCAACGGCTCCTCAGAGATCAGGTCAACCCGGACTACCTCACCTCGGCAGACTGGCGTCGCTACGTCGTCACCCAATATCTGACCCGTGGCCGCTCCCTCACCTTCATCGAGCGGAACAAGGCTGGGCGGGTTACGGCCCTCTGGCCGCTCGATGTCGATCAGGTCGATATCCGCCTGAAGGGCCAGCGTCGCCAATACGTCGAACGCTCGACCGGCAACACCTATGACGCTTCCGAGATAATCGACCTCATTTGGATGCCTGGCGGGACGATCGGGTCTCACCTCGATCCGATTTCGGTTCACCGCAACACCTTCGGCGCCATCATCGCCGCCGACAAATTTGCGGCCCGCGCCTATCGCAACGGCGGCATCTCGCCGCTCAAGCTGAAGGTGCCACAGTCAATGTCACCGGCGGCGGCTGAAAAGGCCGTCCAGGGTGTCAGTCACGCCCTCGCCAATGGCGGGATGGTTCTCCCGCTCTTCGGCGACATGGACCTCGACGATATCGGGTTCGATCCGGAGAAGATGAGCCTGATCGACCTGAAGCGATTTCAGGTCGAAGAGGTCGCTCGCATCCTGAGAATTCAGCCCAGCAAGATTCAGGACAACACCCGCTCGACCTACACGAATTCCGAGCAACAGGGCCTGGCGTTCGTGAAAGACACCATCGCCCCAATCGTTGAGCAGCTTGAGGCCGAACTTCTGGCCAAGCTCTTCAGCGACAAGAACCGAACCCACTTCGTGAAGCTGAACCTCGACGGTTTGATCCGAGGTGACATCGCGACCCGATATACGGCGTTCGCGCGAGCCATTCAGGGCGGCTTCCTAACCCCGAATGAAGCCCGGTCGCTCGACGACCGTGAGCCGCTTCCGGGCGGTGACGATCTCCTGATCCAGGGCGCGACGGTCAAGATGGCCGATGCCGATACTCAATCCCCAACGATGCCCGATCCGGGCGAGGAGCAAAATGAACATTGAACGCCGTGACTTCGCTATCAGCGATCTCGAAATCCGGGCCGACGCATCCGCCGAAGGCCAAACCCTCAGCGGCTATGCCGCCGTTTTCGACACGCCCTCCCGCGATCTCGGCGGTTTCGTCGAATACATCCGTCACGGGGCGTTCAAACGCTCGCTGGGCGAAGCCCAGAGCGGCAATCCCGATCACAACATCTTCGCCCTCTGGAGCCATCGCAGCGACCTACCCTTGGGATCGATCAAAGGCGGCAAACTCCGCCTGACCGAAGATGAGCGGGGTCTGCGGTTTGACCTCGACACGAGCCGCTTCACGCCTGCCCAACTCGACGCGGCCCGCGACGGCGAACTCAGGATGTCGTTCGGCTTCAGCGTTCGCGAACAATCCTGGACGACCGCTGAGGGGCACGATGAGCGGTCCCTAATCGATCTCGACCTCTATGAGGTCAGCCCGGTCATCAACCCCGCTTACCCCGATACCTCGGCGGCCCTTCGGCAGCATCGTGATTGGCTTTCGGCCCAGACTGAGACCATCGAGCATCCGGTCGAACTCACTACCGATGAAGTACGACAAATCGAACTACTGAAGCGATTGGCAGATCAAAAGATAGAACTCACACGACTATAGGCGTCTCGCGCCGCCTCAGAATATCGCCTGAATAAATAACTCCAAACGTCAATCCCGGCGTTTCTGGAGTTATATTCATGAATACTTCTACCGAACTTCGCGCCGAGGCCCACAAGATTGCCAATCAAGCGCGTGAGTTGCTCAATTCGATCACCGCTGAGAACCGTGCCGACAAGGAAGCCGAATTCGACCGCATGATGGCTGACGCGGATGCCTATGAGGCCCGCGCCGCCCGCATGGACAAGGCCGATGCCTTCTCCGCCGCTTACGACGCTGCTGATGAGCGTCGCCCCTCAGAGGAACGCGCCGTCGAAACCGTCTCGGCTGAAGACCGCGAAGCCCGCGCCTTCGATGCCTATGTCCGTTCTGGCGACCGTACCGAACTTCGCGCCCAGAATGTCGGCACCGCTGCCGATGGCGGCTACCTGGTCCCTCAGACCTGGGCCACCGGCATCATCACCGCCCTCAAAGCTTATGGGCCGCTGAACGACGATTCCGTGGTCAGCTACCTGAACACGGCAGGCGGCGGGCAACTGAACCTTCCGTCGAATGACGACACCGCCAACAAGGGCCGCAAGATCGCTGAAGGTGCTACCGCCAACTCGGTCTCTCTGACCTTCGGCACCAAGGCTCTCAACGCCTACAAATACACGACCGATGTCGTGTTGGTGTCGAGCGAACTCCTTCAGGACGCCGCCTATGACGTTCAGGGCTTCATCGCCTCGGCGATGGCTGAGCGTATGGGTCGCATCGTCAACGAGGTGATGACGACGGGCGATGGCACTGATGACCCGAACGGGATCGCGACCGCAGCGGCCAACGGCAAGACCGCCGCTTCGGCGTCGGCTATCGCGGCTGACGAACTGATCGACCTCATCCATTCGGTCGATCCGGCCTATCGCAGCAATGCCGCTTTCATGTTCGCGGACTCGACCTTGGCCGCCCTTCGCAAGCTCAAGGATGGCGAAGGTCGCTATATTTGGCAGCCGGGCCTCGTGGCCGGAGAAGCCGCGACCATTCTTGGTCATCGTTTCCACATCAACCAGGACATGGCGGCCATCGGTGCGTCGGCCAAGTCGGTGCTCTTCGGTGACTTCCGCCGCTACACCGTCCGTCGCGTGAAGGGCTTCGAGTTCAAGCGTCTCAACGAGCGTTATGCGGATTCCGATCAGGTCGGATTCATCGGCTTCGCCCGGTACGACGGCGAACTTCTGGACGCCCGCGCGGTGAAGGCTCTCACCCAGGCGGCCTCCTGATGAAGGCCCGTCTGACCGTCTCGATGGTTGGTCCTGAGGTCAATCTCATCCCAGGCGATGAAGTGGATGGCGACTTCGCCATCCGCCTCGTCGAAGCCGGTTTCGCCATCCCGGTCGTCGAGGAAAGGACTGTTGAAAAGGCCGTCCGATCCAAGTCGTCGAAAGAGACCCGATAGACAGGAAGCCCCGCCCTAACCCGGCGGGGTTTTTTGTCGCCGCGCCGACATTCCGATGGCAGTCTGCCGTTATCTGAAGCTGGGGAGACACGATGGCTCAGAAGGATGATCCAACGGCTGGGAAGCCTGCTGAGGATGCGGGACCGCCGAAAGAATCGACGCCGTCGTCGGCCCAGTCGAGCCGTACGCTTGAGCGTCACGCGGCGATCCAAACCATTATCAGCGCGACATCCGTCGTTCTCACCGCCGGGCTGACGGCGGCGGCAGTCACCATCGCTCTCCTACAGTGGCAAGCGAGCGAGCGTCAGGTGCAACTGGATTATGCGCGTTCGCAAAACCAATACACGCTCAATGTTCGAAGCGTGGGCGAGAGTGGTGCGATTGGAAACATCACCGAGAACCTGTTCGTTCCCTACGAAGTTAAGTGGAGTATCGCGCCCGGTGATGGGGCTATCAGGAGCGCATCAATAATGCAGAACGTGGTGGCGTCGTATGTGGACGAATTCCACAGCGGCGGCACGAATTCTTGCCGCCTTTTCCTAGGAAATTTCTTCGAAGACCCGGCGGGGGATGAATACGCTCCGGCGGCCAAGGAGTATCAAAGACTACAGTCATTTCCTGAGTTCAAGGCTCGAACTGCGGATCGCAAATTCCAAATTTCAGGCGGACCCACTGTTGTCCACGTGTCATACTTTGATGTGTTTGGAGAAATCCTGCACGATCGCGTCACATATGCGACCGAGTGGGAGCTAAACGTCGAACGCCGTCTTGATCCGCTTAATAGTGGCAGTCCGGGCGTCTCCTACCTCACACTTTTCCGTAACTCTAAACCGCTCGATACGCCGAAGGTTTACACCCGCCGTCGCCTCGATCCGGCCTGCTATGAAATGTTCGAGGTCGAGGACATGGGTCCGCAATACCTAAATAGGTAATGCAATGGACGAACCTCACCTGTGTCGAACCGCCCGCCTCAACGCCCATCGATCTCGATACGGCGAAGGCCCATCTGAACGTCTCTCACACCGACGATGACGACCTGATCGAACGGCTGATTGAAGCCGCCGTCAGCTTCGTCGAAGGCCCGCATGGCGCCGGTGTCGCTCTGCTGACCCAAACTTGGCGTCAGTCGTTCGGACCTCGCGACGACCTCCGCATTGGCCTCTATCCGGTCGCCGAAATCCTGACCGTCGAGATCGATGGAGAGGCGAGGGAATCCTTCACCGCCGATCTCGATCAAAGCCCGGTGGCGATCCGTCTCATGGTTTCGTCGAAGGCACTCGTCCGGGTGACTTTCCGGGCTGGTTTCGGCGATGATCCGGCTGACGTCCCGGCCAGCCTTCGCCAAGCCCTCCTGCTGATCGTCGCCCACTTCTACGCCCATCGGGGCGACGCTGAAGCCGAGATGCCTCGCGCAGTCACCGCCCTTCTGGATCGCTACCGACCGGCCATCTGAGGCCCGCAAATAAATACGTGATGACCACGAGACTCATCACGTTCATCCGCACCGTCGATGTCGATTTCGATCCAGAGGAATGCGGCGTCTGGGGCCTCAGCATTCGCTATCGCGCAGGCGATACCGTCGAGGTCGAAGAGGATTTCGCCGCCCAAGCGGTCGCCGAAGGATGGGCTGATTACGAACTCGATGATGAGCTTTGGAATCTCCAGAACGAAGAGCCTGCCGACGATGATCCGGACGCACCGGAGGTCATCGTCTGATGGCCTGGACTCCGCCGACCGCCGCCCAACTCCAGCATCGCATTCGCATCGAGCGTCGAGCCTCCGGCACGGATGAATTCGGCAACGTCGGCTCTGGATCGTTCGCGACGGTCGCTCAAAACGTCGCCGCCAAGATCGCCGCGACCCGTGGCGGAGAGAAGGTCATCGCCGACCGTCTCGCCGGTGTGAGCACCTTCGACATCACGGTTCGGGCCACCGCCCAGACCCGCGATCTCAAACCCTCAGACCGGATCGTCGATGAGCGATCCGGCGAAGCGTTTGACGTGCTTTGGCGCGGCTCTCTCGATGACGCCGCTCGCTGGATTACGATTCAGGCCCAGACCGGAGCGCACTGATGGCGACCGGTTCGACGTGGAAGGGCTTGGCCCAATTCAAAGCATCCATCCGGGCGATGAACCCGGCAGTCAGGTCGGCGGTCAGAGAAACGCTCGACCGTCAGACCACGGCTACAGTCGCCCGAATGAAGGCGGTCGCTCCGGTCGGTGATGACCGAAATGGCCACATCCGAGACACCATCCGCAAGGAGCCGGGTCGATCCGGACTGAGCGTCGATATCATCGCTGGCGATCAGGATCGCGATTACGCCGCCGCCCTCGAATTCGGCCACATGAAGGGTTCGACGCCCGTAGAGGCTCAGCCCTTCTTCTTCACGACCGTGAGGGTGCAAAGAAAGAAATTCAGAAACGCCATGTTGCGAGCGTTTCGGAAAGCGACCCGTGAAGCTTGGGGTCGAGGGGAGCGCGTATGACGCCCGCCCTCGCCGTTCAGAAGGCCGTTCGCCTTGCCCTCGCCAACGTCGCCGGTGGCCGCGTCTATGACCGCGTTCCCTCGCCGATCACTTGG
>Ga0209572_1001118_pt1 | contig 22754 bp, 21 predicted proteins | sample EBPBio232012_DNA_FD_185867 | JGI IMG/M metagenome (GOLD analysis project Ga0209572, IMG submission 185867) | Wastewater treatment Type I Accumulibacter community from EBPR Bioreactor in Madison, WI, USA - Reactor 1_1/23/2012_ DNA (SPAdes)... | ecosystem: Engineered > Bioreactor > EBPR >...
CGGCACCGCTACCGCTTCTTGCACCAACGGCACGATGACCGCCGTAGGTAACTGCTACGCGAACTGTAACGCGACTCCGTTGAATTGGGGTCCGGGCAGTAGTTGTGGCGCAACCCCTGCCACCATGGTGCATGGCGCTGCAGCGCAGACCATTACCGATGCGCCTGCGGGTTATACGGGTTCGGCATCCATCACCTGTACCAACGGCACCTACAACGTGGCGCCGATTGCGTGCAACGCACCATGTAACGCTGCCAGCGTGAACTGGGGCAGCAACTGCTACGGTTCGGCAACAACCATGTACCATGGTCAAGCGACCCAGACCGTTACCGATACCACACCGGGTTACACCGGCACCTCGAACGTGACCTGTAGCAACGGCACCTTCGGCGTTTCGTCCGTGTCCTGTACGGCGGATCCGTGCGTTTCACAGACATTGAACTGGAGCGGTTCGGCAGCAGGCTGTTCGGGCACTTATCCGGGTTCTGCAAGCGGTAGCACCGGCACCGTCAATAACGCGGTCGGCGGCAAATCAGGCGCCATCAACTACTCCTGCACTGCGAGCGTGCTCAGCACCAACAGCCCGACCTGCTACGATGCCTGCGCAGGCACCGTGACTTGGGGTAGCTGCTCGGCCTACGTGACCGGTAACCACGGCCAAAGCGGCATTGCCATCACCAACACGGCGGGCGGCTTCCAAGGTAGCGCAACGGGATCATGTACCAACGGCACGATGTCGCTCAGCGGCACAAGCTGCGTACCGACCGTCAATGGCGTGTGCGGCACTTCAAATGGTGGCCATACTACCAGCGCACCAAGCAGCAACTTATGTTCGACCGGCTCACCAACAGGTGTGACTGGCTCGGGTCCATATAGCTGGAGCTGTACGGGTAGCGGCGGCGGCACCACGGCAAGTTGCGGCTCGAACCGTGCATGCGCAGGCACAACTATTAGCTGGAACGGCGCGGTATCGGGCTGTAACAACGGCATCAGCGATCGCAACAGCGGCACCAGCGGCTCCATCAGTAACGCCGTATCGGGTCGCAACGGTTCGACCACGTGGGCATGTAACCAAGGTACATGGAGCAATAGCAGCCCAAGCTGTAACGGCGATAGCTGTGCCTCACAAGCTATCGGTTGGAGCGGCGCGGCTTCAGGTTGTACCGGCACCGCACCAGGTCTTGGCCATGGCGCGGGTCCGACCTCAGTCACCAACAGCGCGGGCGGCAAGACCGGCGCGGTCAACGTTTCCTGTAGCTTCGGCGCACTAAGCCAAAGTGGCGCAACCTGTGCAGATATTTCGGGCACGTGTTCGGCCTATCGCCGCCTGTGCGATACCGGTCCGTATAGCGATTATCAAGATGCCTGCACCGCCAGCGGTGGTACGCCACAAACACAAGGCGGCAGCGGTATCATGAACTGCTTCGGCAATACCGAGATGAGCTACAACGTAAGATGTTGCGGTGGTAGCTGCCCTAACCAAACGCTGAACTGGTCGTCATGTTCGGCGAGCCTAGGTGGTTCGCTTGGCGGCGGTGAAACCAGAACGGTCAACAACACTGCGGGTGGCTACACAGGTTCGACGGTCGCTGCATGTGATGCCGGCACCTTGTCACAAAGCGGCTCAAGCTGCACTCCGACCGCAACCTGCTCACCTTGCGCTACGTACGTAGGCACGGAATCAGATATCTATGGCACCGGCGGTTCGGCTGGATGCTGGGACTACACCCATGCTGACTGCTCAACGGAAGTCGACATGGCACCATGTGATGGTACGTTCAGATCGCCCCCTTCGGGCTGGGCGAATTGTAGCGCAGGCCCGCCTTGTACGACCGATGGTAGCCCTCCGGGCGGCGGCGGTTGCTGTAACTCGGATACCGATGGCAACGGCCTGTGCGGATACCAGCCTCCTGCTGGCGACCCATGCTTCGATAACGGTTATGGCTCGGGTTGCTTGACCTCAGGTTCAGATTACGGCACCGGCTGTATCGGCACGGATATCTTCGGCAACGGCACCGTGTGCTGTGCGGGCTGTACGACTTGCACCGCCGATGGCATAGCGCCAGGACCTGGCGGCTGCTGTAACGCGGATACTGACGGTAACGGACAGTGCGGATACCAAGCACCTCCAGGCGCCAGCTGCGCATCAGGCCAAACACGTAACTGGACGGGTCCTGGCTACAATTGTACCGGCACGACTGACAGTGCTATTGCCCACAATGCCTACGCTACCATCGTCGACGAATTCGGCTTCCGCGCGCCAAACGGTCAAGGCACCGCGACCTTCCACTGTAACAACGGTGTGCTCTCAGGCACCGCTACTACCAGCAGCTGCAGCAGTGCACCAATGTGCCCAGGCGGTTGTGAGTTCTGGGATAGCGCCTGCGGCCAGATGTGCCTTGCAGATGGTGAGATTTTCCAGGAACACTCAAGCACCTCTTCATGCGGTCGTTACCAGTGCGATGGTTCGACGGGTGCTGTGACGTTCCTCAACATGGTAACACGTGGTTGCCAAGACATGTGCACGGAAATGTAGTGCACGTCTTTTCACGACATGTGCATGAAAGACCCTGAGCTCCAAGAAATCTTCCGTACGGTGCCTTATCCGCAGAGATCACTTTGCTTTCATGCGTATCGTTTTATAACCGAATGATGCCAAGCACCACCCGTTCTTCTTCGCGTTTTTATCTGCTGAGTGTGATCTTCTTCATCGGCTTTGCAGCGCTGATTTATGAGATCTACAGCGTGCAGGTATTATTCATGTTCTTCGTGAACAATACGCATGCGGTATCCATCGCCATCTCGTCGTTCCTTGCGGGTCTTGCCGTCTCAAGCATCGCCTTCTCGTGGTATGTGGGCGATCGCGCGCATAATTTGCGCATTATTTTTTGGATGCAGCTTGCCGCTGCCATCTACGGCGCGTTCATTCTACACCGCGTCGATCTGGTGCCAGCACTTCTCGACATCATTTATTCCCATGTTGAAACCCCCGCGACCATCGAGCTGCTCAAAGTCGGATTGATGTGGATGTTCCTGTTCGTGCCCGCATTCTTCATCGGCGGCGCATTACCGCTCATCAACGGTCTCTACATGCAACAGCATGAGACCGGCACGCGTGATACGGGCGTGGTCTATTTCTGGGATATGCTTGGCGCAATCCTGGGCGCGCTGCTCGCGGGCTTCTTGTTCCTGCCAAAACTCGGCATCTATTGGACAAGCTTGATTCCTGTTGCGATCAACTTGCTCATCTGTTTCGCCTGTGTCACGTCACGTCGTACACTCGCCTGGGCCATTCTATTCACGTTCGTTATCATTGGCGCCCTCACCTATCAAAAAATCTCACGCGATAGCGACCAACCAGCCAACCCGCTCGATAAGAATTTCGGCAAGATCGTGTTCCAGAAAGAATCGCCCTTCGGTCGCATCACGGTGGGCGACACACAATTTTCACGCCGGCTCTTCATCAACTATCGCGCGATGTGCGATGAGAATAGCGGCCGCTATTCGGAAGGCCAGTTGGGCAAGATTCTCAGCGCCTTGGTGAAGCCGGCTGAGCGCGGTCTCAATATCGGCCTTGGGTGTGGTACCACCGCTGCAAGCATGGCGATGTTCGGCGCGTTCAAGCAACTCGATATCGTCGAGATCAACCCTGTCGTGAAAGAGGCGGCAGAGAGATATTTCGATAAGGCAAATCACGACGTGGTACGCGCACCGCATGTGAATACTATGATCGCCAATGGTGCAGAATATGTGCGCACCAACGATCAGATCTATGATGCGATCGCGATTGATATCGAGGAAGTGAACATCATCTATTCGTCCCCGCTATACACCAAAGAATACTTCGACATCATCAAGACACGCCTTACACCCAATGGCGTGCTTGGTGTCTGGTCATTCGAGGTGAACGACGATTTTTCGAAGGTCATGTACAATACGCTCAAGGCGTCGTTCGAACATGTGGTGCTCTTCCCCACCCTAAGCGCGAACCTTTATTTTGCCTCTTCAAAGCCCATCGATAAATTTCCGCTGGTGACAGAACCTAAGTATCTGGAAAGACAGAGAATAATACTTGGGAATCCGAATAAAGGCATTAATACTCTTAATTACAAGTTGTTAGAAAAATACTATAATGTTGGCAGAATATTCGGTCTGCCGTCCGACTACACAGAACCGTTCTTCACGCCGAATAAACCTTAGGGGTCATGATGTCGCGTAAACACCAATCCGGAATCTCACTCATCATCGTTGCAGTATTACTCGTTGTCATCGGCACTGCGGTGGGCACCATGGTGATGCGCAAAGATCGCGAAGTAGAATGGAACCCCAAGACAGGTTCCGTCACCGACATCAACCGTGTGAAGAATGCACTCATCTCATTCCAGCGCGCGAACCATCGCCTGCCCTGCGTCGCGCCACGCAATGCATTACCTAACACGCCAAGTTATGGCGAAGAGATCGTGGATTGTGCAAGCGGCACGGCTGCCACTGGCGGCACGATCCGCATCAATATCGGTTCGGAGTATCTTCGCATCGGAGCCGTACCACACAAGACACTTGGCTTGAGCGAGACCAATGCAGAAGACCAGTGGAAAAATCGCATGACCTATGCGGTCACTGAATCACTGACGGATGTGTTCCAGTTCTCGACCCATAGCGGCGCCATCATCGTGGCGGATGAAACAAACGGCACCGTCACCAACGATGCTGCGTTCGTCGTCCTATCGCATGGTAAGGACGGTAAAGGCGCGTATGGCGGCAAGAGCGGCACTGTGGGCAGAACCTGCCTTTCTACCGACGGTAAGGATCAAGCGAACTGCGATGATGCGAATGCTACGTTTGTGCTCGCAGAAATGAACAGCGCAGCAGGCGCGAATTTCTTCGACGATATGGTGGCATGGGCACCTGTCGATGGCGTCGCACAATCCACCAACATGCCCTGCATGGTGCCTACCACGGGTGATGCGACATGGGGTTCGGGTTGCACCAGCAATGGCTATACAAACATGGCGAATGGTGGTTCACAATCTGCGAGTAACACCAACACTGGTACGCATACCGGTAGCGTGACACTGGGCTGTGATAACGGCAACCTCACCTACACGGGGGGCACCTGCTTCCTGCATTGCCAACCTTCGACCCAGACATGGACGGATTGCGCGGGCGATGTACCGCTCGTCAATCACGGCGCGACAAGTAGCGCCATTGCGAACACCAATTCGGGCTTCACGGGTAATGCGACCTTTAATTGCGTGAACGGCGTATTGAGTATCGACAGTCAAAGCTGCACACCTGTTGCGACAGGCTGTGGCGCACAACCTGTCAGCTGGAGCGGTGATTGTGCGGGCGGCCTTGGCAGCAGCCTTGCAGAAGGCGCCAACACTTCCATCAACAATACCAACTCGGGCTTCACGGGTTCTGTAGTCGTGACCTGTACCGCTGGCAATCTCGTGCAGAGTGGTGCGAGCTGTAACCCAGTGAGTTGCGATGCGTGGACACGCCTGTGCGACACGGGTCCTATGGAAAGTGCGCAACTCGCGTGCGAGGGTTCTGGGGGCACGTTCGAGACACAGGGCGGCAGTATGCAAATGGACTGCTTGGGCAATACCGAGCCTAGCTTCATGACACGTTGCTGCGGTGGCACGCCTACACCATGTACACCTGATGGTAGCCCTCCGGGTGGTGGTGGTTGCTGTAATCCGGATACGGATGGCAACGGACAATGCGGTACACAATGTACACCGTGTGTCACCTACGTGGGCATGGAATGGGATATCTATGGCAGTGGCGACAGCAACGCGAGCTGCTGGGATTTCACCCGCGCGGATTGCAGTGTTGAAACCGACATGCAGCCGTGCGATGGCGTGAATTCGACGCCTCCTCCAGGCCAAACTGCATGTAGTGCGCCGCCTTCTAGCGACCCATGCTTTGATAATGGTTATGGCACCGGCTGTCTGATGTCTGGTTCAGATTATGGTACCGGCTGTATCGGTACGGATATCTTCGGTAACGGCACGGTGTGCTGTGCGGGATGTACGCCTACCGGAGCAAGCTGTGCACCCGTCAGTAAATCATGGACGGTCGGCGGACATAACTGTTCCGCCACCACCGATGCAACGGTAGCGGATGGCGCGTTAGCAACCGCGACCGACAGCATGGGCTTCCGTGGTACGCCGACAGGCCAAGCGCAATTCCGCTGTAACAATGGTACCTTGGCAGCATCGCCCGAAGCAGGTGCTACCTGTGACATCGGGTCGTTGTGCAGTGCTGGTCAATGCGAGGTGTATGACAGCGCGTGCGGTTGGATGTGCCGTGAGGATGGTGAAATATGGGTTGAGACCAGCGCGACACCATCGTGCTGGAGGTACCGCTGTGATAGCGGTACCCAGATTCAGCTCTCTCATGAGACCATGTGCCAGAACATGTGCATGGAGAGCCCATAGACCAGACTTCGTTTCTTCAGCGAGAAGCTATTGCATTCGCTGTAACCTGCTCTATATACCCTGTTATGAAGGGGAAACATGTTGTTTCCCTTATTATTAACTAACTGAAAAATAACAAAAAGGTAGAGACTATGGGTAAGGTTATCGGCATCGACTTGGGTACCACGAACAGCTGCGTCGCGATCATGGAAGGATCGCAGACCAAAGTGATCGAGAACGCGGAAGGCGTGCGCACCACCCCTTCTATCGTGGGTTTCACGAATGACGGCGAGCGACTCGTAGGTCAACCGGCGAAACGCCAGGCGGTCACCAACCCCCAGAATACCCTGTTCGCGATCAAGCGCCTCATCGGCCGCACGTTCGACGACCCGACTACGCAAAAAGACCTGAAGATGGTTCCCTATAAGATTGTCAAAGCCGAAGGCGGCGACGCGTGGGTCGAAGCACACAACGAGAAATATTCGCCCTCACAGATCTCTGCGTTCATCCTGCAGAAGATGAAAGAGACCGCCGAGAACTATCTCGGTGAGAAGGTGACCGATGCGGTCATCACCGTGCCTGCGTACTTCAACGACGCGCAGCGCCAAGCCACGAAAGACGCTGGCAAGATCGCAGGTCTCAATGTACTGCGCATCATCAACGAGCCGACCGCAGCGGCGCTTGCCTACGGCTTCGAGAAAAAAGACGGCCAGACCATTGCGGTCTATGACTTGGGTGGCGGTACGTTCGACGTTTCCGTGCTCGAGATCGGCGATGGCGTGTTCGAGGTGAAAGCAACCAACGGCGACACGTTCCTTGGCGGTGAAGACTTCGATATGCGCATCCTCGACTATCTTGCAGACGAATTCAAAAAAGAACACGGCATCGACCTGCGTAAGGATACGATGGCATTGCAGCGTTTGAAGAACGCCGCAGAGAAAGCGAAGATCGAGCTGTCATCGACCGCGCAGACCGACGTGAACGAACCGTTCATCACGGCGGACGCCAGCGGCCCGAAGCACTTGAACATCAAGCTGACCCGCGCGAAACTCGAATCCCTGGTCGATGACCTGATTGAACGCACGCTTGAGCCCTGCAAAAAAGCACTGAAAGATGCTGGCCTGAACCCCAGCGATATCGACGAAGTCATTCTCGTGGGCGGTATGACCCGCATGCCGAAAGTGATCGAGGTCGTACAGAAACTCTTCGGTAAAGAGCCGCACCGCGGCGTGAACCCCGACGAGGTCGTGGCCATTGGCGCAGCGATCCAAGGCGGCGTACTGAAGGGCGAAGTGAAAGACGTATTGCTGCTCGACGTGACTCCGCTGTCGCTCGGTATCGAGACGCTCGGTGGTGTGTTCACCCGCCTCATCGATCGCAACACGACGATCCCGACCAAGAAATCGCAGACCTTCTCGACCGCCGATGACAGCCAGACGGCCGTGACCATCCGCGTGTTCCAGGGTGAACGCGAAATGGCGGCGGACAACAAGCTGCTCGGCCAGTTCGACCTGGTGGGCATTCCACCCGCACCGCGCGGCATGCCGCAGATCGAAGTGACCTTCGACATCGACGCGAACGGTCTTGTGAACGTCTCGGCGAAGGATAAGGCCACCGGCAAGGAACAGCAGATCCGCATCCAAGCCTCGGGTGGTTTGAGCGATGCTGACATCGAACAGATGGTGAAGGACGCTGAAGCCAATGCGGTGGAAGACAAGAAGCGCCGCGAACTCATCGAGGCGAAGAACAAGGCGGAATCGCTGGTGCATGAAGCAGAGAAGAACCTGCGCGAGCATGAAAGCGCCGTGTCGGCTGAGGATAAAGGCAAGATCGAAGCCGATATCGCGGCGCTCAAAAGCGCGCTCGAGTCTGACAGCAAGGAAGATATCGACGCCAAGGCACAGGCGCTCAGCCAATCTGTCATGAAGATGGGTGAAGCCATCTACAAGGCGCAACAGGCGAGCGGCCAGACGGCAGAAGCGCCTGCTGGCGAGGCACCATCCTCGAAACCGGCCGATGACACGGAAATCATCGACGCCCAGTTCGAAGACCTCGACGGCGACGATAAGAAAGCAAGCTAGTTGACGTCATAACCTCCAGCCCTTAAGGACTGCTGATGGCCGATGACTATTACAGTTTGCTGGGTGTTGCCAAAGGCGCGAGCGATGAGGAAATCAAGAAAGCCTATCGCAAGCTTGCCATGCAATACCATCCTGATCGCAACCAAGGCAACGCCGAGGCCGAGAAGAAATTCAAATCGATCAACGAGGCATATGACGTCCTGAAGGACGACCAGAAGCGCGCGGCCTATGACCGCTTCGGCCATGAGGCCTTCTCACAAGGCGGCGGCAACAATGCCGGTGGCGGCGCGGGTGGATTCGATTTTGGTGGCAGCTTCTCGGATATCTTCGAAGACCTCTTCGGGGATTTCACCGGTCGTCGTGGCGGCCAGCAGCAACAGCGTGGCGCAGGCGCACAGACGAGTGGCGCGGCACGTGGTGCAGACCTACGCTACAATCTCGACATTGCGCTCGAAGATGCCTTCAAGGGCAAGCAACAGACCATCAAGATCACCACCTCCGATGCCTGTGGCGAATGCAACGGTTCCGGCGCGGAAAAAGGCACACAGCCAGAGACCTGCACCGTCTGCGGTGGCCGTGGCGCGGTGCGCATGCAGCAGGGTTTCTTCACCATCGAACGCAGCTGCAATAACTGCCAAGGTGCCGGCAAGGTCATCAAGACGCCGTGCAAGAGCTGCGCGGGTTCAGGCCGTGTGCGCAAAGAGAAGTCGCTTTCTGTCACTATCCCCGCCGGTGTCGAGGAAGGCACGCGTATTCGTCTTGCTGGTGAAGGTGAAGCGGGTTTCCGCGGTGGGCCTGCGGGTGACCTGTATATTTTCCTTGCGGTCAAACCGCATAAAATATTCCGCCGCGATGGCGCGAACATCTATTGCCGCGTGCCGGTGAAATTCACCGTGGCAGCGGTCGGTGGACATATCGAGGTTCCCACCATCGACGGTGGCCGTGTGAAAGTGAACGTGCCCGCAGGTACGCAAAGTAACCACCAGTTCCGCCTCAAGGGCAAGGGCATGAGCATCCTGCGCAGCGATGCGCGCGGCGACATGTATGTCGAGGTGCATGTGGAAACGCCCGTGAACCTGAGCAAGCAGCAGAAGGAATTGCTGAACCAGTTCGATGGTGCGGGCGGCAAGAACACGAGCCCCGAATCGGAAGGTTTCTTCACCAAGGTGAAGGAATTCTGGGAAGACCTGAAGGAATAGCTAGTGGCTGCGTCCGGCGACTGGCCCCGTCGCAGCGATTGCATTGTCCCACTCGAAATCAGGAATACCTACGCCATTGATCACGTCATGCGCTTCGTTCTGGAGTGTTTCCTGCAAGTCATTCAGCTTCGCCCATTTATCAACGGCGACCATGGCATCCATGAATTTATGGTCGGGCACACCGGCAGCTTCCAAACGTGCTTGCGTGATATCCAGCAGATGTTCTTCTGCGCCGGCACCAAGGCCACCATTGTTCGTATGAATACGGCCAATGCCTTCGAACGCTGACTTGGTGAAGCTTTGTTTAAAAGCGAGTAACTGGTCGGGATGGCCTTTGTAGTATTCCTCGTAGGTCGCGACGACATCTTTCCAGACCTGATCCTTTTTTTCGAGCAACTCGGCAGTGATGTGCGTGAGCTTGTCGGCGAAATCGGTAAGGATGGGTAAACGTTCCTTCGCCGTCGGCGGAAGATTGGCCAATTCGAAGGCATCCATTTCGTCGAGCAGCGCAAGCGCCTCGGCACTGCACAGTTTCTGGACGTAGGCGCGTGTCTCCGGCTGGAACACGATGCCATGTTTTGGCAGGGCGTCTACGCCCTCACCTCCGGTTTCCAGAATATCCGGCGGTACATAGTCTATAGGGTCGCTCATACATCTTCCATTTGTCAGTGACTGCAAAAGATTATACACACGAACCATGACAGAATCATTACAGATAGCGATTGCAGGTGCCTCGGGGCGTATGGGTTTAGCCCTGATCCGCGCACTTTCGACCCATCATACATTAGAGCTTGTTGCATGTGGCGTGCGTGCTGGCACCGCGCAGATGGCCGGAACACATTTCGAGCAGGCGGGATTGGCTTTCGCGAAAGAACTCATCGTCGAGCAGCCGGCGGCGCTGTTCACCAAGGCGGATGCCATCATCGATTTCACCACGCCGGATAGCACAGTGGGTCTGGCAGGTCTGGCGGCGAGCCATAAGAAGATCCTTGTTTCCGGAACCACGGGCTTGAACTCAGCACAGAAAGAAGCGCTGATTCGCGCGGGCGAAAGCACGCAGGTCGTATGGTCGTCGAACATGTCGATCGGCGTGAATATATTGATGGGTCTGGTCGAACAGACTGCAGCGCGGTTGGGCAAGGAATATGACATCGAGATCACCGAGATGCATCACAAGCATAAGGTCGATTCGCCCTCGGGCACGGCATTGTCGCTGGGCGAAGCGGCGGCGAAGGGTCGAGACGTGAACCTGAACGACGTTGCCGTAAAATCGCGTGATGGCATGGTCGGCGCGCGCAAGGAAGGCACTATCGGTTTCACGAGCCTGCGTGGTGGTGATGTGATCGGTGATCATAGCGTGATCTTTGCGGGTGCGGGGGAAACGGTTACCCTGTCGCACCATGCAAGCAGCCGCGATATCTTTGCGCTTGGCGCATTACGTGCCGCCGGGTGGGCTGCGGGTAAGCATGCAGGTTTTTATACCATGCGTGATGTGGTGAGTGCGACATAACAAAAAGGCAGCGGGACGAGCGCTGCCTTTTACTCACGATCCCGAAGGATCGTTATAATTTCTTGAGGATCTGCGCGACGAACGCGTCTTCCGTCGTCTTGTAGCGTTTGCGCGCGGTCTCTTTGATGCTCTCGAGCGCGACGAAGTCACGACCCGATTCGCGGAAGAACATGGGCACGAAGCCCATTTCGTCATAGCGCTCGGCGATGCGTGCTTTCAGCTCAGGGTCTTGTGCCGCAATCGGTTTTACATAGGTCGCCTGACCTGCGATCTCGTGCTTTTCCCACTCGCCGCGTGCGCCAAATACCTGGGCATCGACCACCGAGTTGAGCGCCGTGATATGATTCATGTGTTGCATAGCATAATCTCCTGTCCTGATTCGGAGAGTACGCCCTCATCTGTAAATTATCCGTTAATGGAATGTATTTTTATAGGGTGCGCTGCAAAACAGCCTAGCCGGGCGTGCCGACACCCGAACTCTTACCCTGCTGTTGTAGCGCGGCAAAACCTGCTTTTAATGCGTCCAGATCCAACGGGCCGCCGCTGGCATTTTGCAAGGTCACTGTTGCATCGGGGTTCCCCGATAAACGACAGCTCTCTAGCAGTTCCACTATTTTTGCAACGCCCTGATCCGTACGTGGAAAACAGTCGATCTTCAGGACATGTTCAGCATCTGCACAATCGATCATGGCCATATAGAGACGATGTCTCAGATCACCTATATCCATGTAGTTCAGGCCGACGCAATCAATATGAATAGCGGCCTTATCGCCGAGTTTGGTGGAGGATAGTTTAAAGGTAACGTTTTGTGTCATGCTCTATTTATAGCATAGAAATGCAACGGTTTGATGACGATGCACCGCGAAATAACATAAGAAAATTCTTATGTTACCCTAGTCGTCCCACAGCTTGGGCTGGGGCACGGCAAAGGTCTGTGACGCCTGAGGCTTGGGCTTGGGCACGTCGATCATATTATGGGTGACCGCCATTTCGGATTTGAGCTCTGGCGAAGGCTCGCCCTTACCCGCTGCCAGTACCGTGCCGTATTCGGCAGGCATGAAGTCTTCCTGCTTGCGCATCTTGTCGCGCAACTGGATGAGGCTGCGCAGCGTGAGTTCAAGATAGGTGAAGATGAGATCGCCATAGATGTTCTTGCCCTGAAGCAGGATGACGCCCTTTTCATTCAGCAAAGCCTCGTCCACCGAGACGGGGGTCGTGTTCTTACTAAAGGCGCTGGTTTTCCACGTGGTGTTCATTGATGGCGTGCACGCTTCTTGTTTTGGAGCGTTGGATTATAATGAATTCAGGATTATTTAAAAGCGGTAATCGCTTTAGGCCGTGCGGCCTGAAGTAATTTCCTGTGCAAACTGGACACCATCCAGATTCGAAGCGATTTGGTTCACTTCGCGGGTGTAATCCAGCGAGACGGTAGCTGCACGTTGTGCAAGCACCATGGAGCTATAATGATTCACTTGAGATTGATCGCCATCAAGCACCGCACTGAACAGCATGGCTGTCATGTTGGTACCCGCAGCAGATACATCGTGTAAGTATTGAGTCATCTTCGTCAGCTCCTAATCGAGGTCTGTAGCTTGCCTCATAGTCCCAATCTAACGAATGTTCCCTAACAAAGCGTTAAGAGTATTAAGAATTAAAGGATGAAATTGGAGACAATTTTATTAAAATTATGAAGATGAAATTGTGAAACCCGCATGTTTCTGCGAAAGTGCTTTCAATGGTAAAGACGAACTTAGGAAAGTCGTCACACAAATGTCATGTGTGTTCAGGGGCGGCTGATGCTGGCTAAGTCTTTGATTTTTACTCATATCATGTTTATAAGATATTGATAAAATTGAAAATATTGTATATTTTTTACTGCATGCTACAGTTGCTGTCCATTATACGTCCTAGGGAGGGACTTTCCATGAAAACCTATTCCGCACTTGCAATCACACTGCTGCTCACCGGCATTTCCTACAACGCGATGGCACAGGAAGGTACAACCCCCGCCCTTGAGCGACGCGAAGCCATTAAAGAACGTGTCGAAGAGCGCAGAGAGAATCGTCAAGAGCGACGTGAAGCGTGGAAAGAAAGCCATCCGGACGCTGCCGAAAAGCGCGTGCAATGGAAAGAGAATCACCCGCAGGCTGCGGAGCGTGCCGGGGAACGTCACGAGTTGAACCAAGAGAAGCGTGATTTGCGCGGCGAACGTCGTGAACTACGTCAAGAACGCAAGGATGGTGACCATAATCGCCAAGAGTTACGCGAAGAACGCCGCGACGTGAAGCAGCAGCATCGCGAGGTGCGTAGCGAACGTCGTGACGTGCGGCAAGCGCGCCCGCATCGCAATCGCGGCAACTAAACTGCCGTACCGCCTACCGTTATCGCAGAAATCATGAGGGAAGGTTGGCCGACGCCTACCGGCACGCTCTGCCCGGCCTTGCCGCAAGTGCCCACACCGGGGTCGAGCGCCATGTCATTGCCGATCATCGAGATCTTGCCCATGATGTCCGGCCCTGAACCGATGAGCGTCACGCCCTTGAGTGGCGTGGTGAGTTTGCCGTTCTCGATCATATAGGCTTCGGTGACGTTGAACACGAACTTGCCGGAGGTGATATCCACCTGCCCACCGCCCAGATGCGCCGCATAGATGCCGCGCTTCACGCTGGTGATCATTTCGTCCTTGGTGTGGTTGCCGCCCAGCATGAAGGTGTTGGTCATGCGCGGCATGGGTTGGTGCGCGTAGGATTCGCGCCGGCCATTGCCCGTTGCTGCAACGCCCATGAGCCGGGCATTCATGCGATCCTGGATATAGCCCTTCAAGATGCCGTCTTCGATCAGCACATTGCGCTGTGTCGGCGTGCCCTCATCATCGATGGTGAGGGAACCACGGCGGTTCTCGAACGTACCATCATCGACCACCGTGACGCCCTTGGCGGCGACCTGGTCGCCGATGCGACCTGAAAATGTCGAGGAGCCCTTGCGATTGAAATCACCCTCAAGCCCATGCCCGACCGCTTCGTGCAACAACACGCCGCACCAGCCGGCACCCAGCACCACTGGCAATTCGCCTGCGGGTGCAGGCACGGATTCGAGATTGAGCAGCGCCTGTCGCAACGCCTCATCGGCCACGTGCTTCCATGCGTCCGGCGCCATCACCTGTTCATAGAGATATCTGCCACCAGCACCTGATGAGCCAGACTCCATGCGTCCGTGCTGTTCGGCGACGACCTGCACCGACAGGCGGATGAGCGGGCGCGTATCCGTCGCACGTTGACCGTCACGCTTCAGAATCTCTATCGCCTGCCATGAACCGGCGAGCGTCACACTGACCTGTTTCACACGCGGATCCTTGGCGCGCAGATAGGCATCGATCTCCTCGAGCAGTTTCAACTTCTGCGGGAAAGCCACTGCTTCAATGGGGTTATCGCCCGTATAGAGCGCGTGATTGGCGCCGAAACGTGGTTCGATTTTCGTACTCGCGCTTTTCTGCCCGTGATCGACGGTCTTCACCGTGCCGACGGCACGGGCAATCGCCTCTTCGCTGATCTCGGCGGAATGCGCGTAGGCTGCCGTCTCGCCTTTCACACCGCGCAGGCCAAATCCCTGTGAGGTATCCTGGCTCGCCTGTTTCAGACGTCCATCATCGAAAACGTAACTCTCGGACTGGCGATATTCGAGGTACAACTCACCATCATCGGCGGTGCTCAAGGCATCTGCGATCAGCTTGGAGGTGCGTTTCGGGTTAATGGCGAAGGAATGTTGAGTGCTCATGTAGGGAATATAATGCGTTGCTTTCTTGCGTACCAGCCATGAATTCATAAAAACACTATTTCCCATAATCGCAAACCGCTTGCATCATGCGGCGGGTTCGGCTACGCCCCAGACAACACTCTATCTAACGCATGGTATCCACATGATGACGCGTCTTTTTCTTGCACTTTTCATGTTAGCGACCGCTTTCGCGGTTCTGCCTACACATGCCGCACTCGCCCAAGAGGCAGCGACGGCCGAAGCGACCAGTGAGGCAGCGCCTGCTGCAGACGCGGATGCATTGCCCGCGGCCATCCAGTTCGACGCATCGAAAATCGTCGGTCACGCAAAACCATGGCAGCTGAACTTCCAAGAAGCGCGCACCCCAGTGATGGAACAGCTCACCTGGTTGCATAACCTGCTATTGTGGATTATCACCGTTATCACCATCATCGTGCTGGTCGTGCTGGTCTATGTGTGCATTCGTTTCCGCGCCAAGCGCAACCCTGTGCCGAACAAGTTCACGCACAATGCGGTGGTAGAAGTGCTCTGGACGGTCATCCCTATCCTGATCCTCGTCGGCGTTGCGATTCCATCGCTACGCGTCCATTACCAATACGTGGATAACGAGACCATCATCAACAATCCCGATATGACACTCAAGATTGTCGGCAACCAGTGGTACTGGCATTACGAGTATCCGGATGAAGGCATCGCATACGACAGCAACATCAAGAAAGACGAGGAGCTTGCTGAAGGTGAGCCACGTCTGCTTTCGGTCGACAACCCCATCGTCGTGCCCGTGAACAAGGTCGTGCGCCTGCAGATCACCGGTGCCGATGTGATCCATAACTGGGCAATGCCCGCCTTCGGCGTGAAACAGGATGCGATCCCCGGCAAGTTGAACCAAGGCTGGTTCAAGGCGGACAAGGTCGGTATCTATTACGGCCAGTGCTCGGAGCTGTGCGGTAAATTCCACGGGTTCATGCCCATTCAGGTGCATGTCGTGACCGAAGAAGAATATAAAGAATGGCTCGCTTGGGCCAAAGTAAAACTCGCCGCATAATAATAACGAGGACACCATGGCACACACAGAACACGCACACGACGATCACCACGACCACACGCCGAAGGGCTGGCGCCGTTGGGTGTATTCGACCAACCACAAAGACATCGGTATCATGTACCTGATCTATGCGGTGGTGGCGGGTCTGCTTGGTGCGGCCTTCTCAATCGGCCTGCGTGCGGAGCTCATGTATCCTGGCGACCAAGTGTTCAACGGCGACTACCAGCTCTATAACGTCTTCCTCACTGCACACGCGTTCCTCATGGTGTTCTTCCTCATCATGCCAGCGCTTATCGGTGGCTTCGGTAACTTCGCGGTGCCGCTCATGATCGGCGCGCCCGACATGGCCTTCCCGCGCATGAACAACATCTCCTTCTGGCTGCTGATCCCTGCGATGATCCTACTCGTTGCATCGGCGGTGGTCGGTGTGGGCGAGGCGCGAGGCGTCGGTACAGGATGGACGGTCTATCCGCCGCTCTCGGTGACGGACGGCCTGCATCGCGGCATGGCGGTCGATATGGCGATCTTCTCGCTGCACATCGCGGGTATCTCCTCGATCCTCGGCGCGATCAACTTCATCGTGACCATCTTCAACATGCGCGCACCGGGCATGACGCTGTTCAAAATGCCGCTGTTCCCATGGGCGATTCTCATCACCGCATTCCTGCTGTTGCTTTCGCTGCCGGTACTTGCGGGCGCTATCACCATGCTGCTCACCGACCGTAACCTCGGCACCAACTTCTTCAACCCCGCCGGCGGTGGCGACCCCGTATTGTTCCAGCATTTGTTCTGGTTCTTCGGTCACCCGGAAGTCTATGTTCTCATCGTTCCCGCCTTCGGTATCGTTTCCGAAGTGGTGGCGACCTTCTCGAAGAAACCGATCTTCGGTTACCTCGGCATGGTCGGCGCGATGAGCTGCATCGGTATCCTCGGCTTCATCGTATGGGCGCACCATATGTTCGCGGTCGGCATGGATCCTGACACGGAAGCATACTATATGCTCGCCACCATGGTCATCGCGGTGCCCACCGGCATCAAGATCTTCTCATGGATCGCGACGATGTGGGGCGGCTCGATCAGATTCGAAACCCCGATGGTCTTCGCACTCGGCTTCATCTTCCTGTTCACCGTGGGTGGTGTGACCGGCGTGGTGCTCGCGAACTCGGCCATCGACGTGGCGATGCATGACACGTATTACGTGGTCGCGCACTTCCATTATGCGATGTCGCTCGGCGCACTGTTCGGCGTGTTCACCGGCTTCTATTACTGGATCCCGAAGATTTCCGGCTATCGCTACAGCGAGTGCCTCGGAAAGATCCATTTCTGGATTTTCTTCATCGGTACCAACCTGACCTTCTTCCCGCAGCACTTCCTCGGTCTTGCCGGCATGCCGCGCCGTATCCCAGACTATCCGGATGTCTATTCGGACTGGAACTACTGGTCGTCGATCGGTTCGTACATCGGTGGTTTCGGTGCGCTCTTCTTCCTCTATGTCGTCATCGAGATGTACGTGAAGAAACGCCCTGCCGGCGATAATCCGTATGGCGAAGGCGCGACCACGCTCGAGTGGACGCTGCCCTCACCGCCGCCGTTCCACACCTTCGAGGAACAGCCGGATATGAGCAAGTCCGGTGGCCATCACTAATACCAGCACAGGCGCTGATTCCAGCATCGGCGATTATTTCACGCTGCTCAAACCCGGTGTGATGTCGCTTGTCGTCTTCACCGGCGCGGCTGGTATGTGGCTGGCACCCGGTCAGCTCCATCCCTTCCTGCAGCTCATCGCGATTCTTTGTATCGCGCTGGCCTCGGGTGCAGGTGGCGCCATCAACATGTATTATGACCGCGACATTGACGCCGTGATGAAACGCACCGCGAAGCGCCCTGTACCTTCTGGCCGCATCGCGGGCGATGATGCCTTGGCGCTGGGCATCATGCTTTCGGTCGTTTCCGTCGGGCTTATGGGTCTCGCGCTCAACTGGGTCGCAGCCGCGTGGCTGGCCTTCGCGATCTTTTTCTACACGGTCATTTACACCATGCTGCTGAAACGCTCGACACCACAGAACATCGTCATCGGTGGTGCGGCGGGTGCGTTCCCCGCAGTGATCGGCTGGGCAGCAGCTACGGGTGATGCCTGGGCGTTGACGCCGTGGCTACTTTTCCTCATCGTCTTTTTATGGACACCATCGCATTTTTGGGCATTGGCGCTTTATCGCCATGACGACTACGCGAAAGCCAAGGTGCCGATGATGCCGGTGACCTATGGCGCGGCACGCACCAAGCGCGAGATTCTAATCTACAGCGTATTGCTGGTTGCCAGCAGTCTAACGCCGTTATGGTTTTCAGGGGCGGGCATCGCTTACGCTATCGTCGCCTGCGCACTTGGCGTGAATTACCTGTGGCATGCGGTGCGTGTCTGGCGTTCGGATGTACCTAAAGACGCGATGCGCCTGTTCGGTTTTTCGATCCTCTATCTGTTCGTACTTTTTGCTGCACTGCTTCTGGATCAGTTCGTTTCTCCGCTTCTCAATGACATTCATTTGGTGTAATCCGTTCCCATCACTCTCAAGGAGGACTTATGACTACCGAAACCGCTCCCGCACCTGCTACTGTTGACGCCGCTGCTGATGCTGCCACCACTGCTGCTCCTGCAGCGGATGCTGCCGCCAGCGCACCGGTCGCTGTTGACCCTGCCGCAATTCCCGATGCCGCGACTGCTGCCACCGCAGCGGACGCCACCACCGCCGTTGCCCCCGCTGTTGACGCCGCACATGGTGCAGCGCCCGTCGTGGCACAGCATGGTGCCGCATTGGCAGATGTCTTCAATGGCCTTGGCGCCAATGTCGTCTACCTGATGGGCTTCAGCTTCATCCTGGGTAGCTTGTTCACCGTGCTGATCCTTGTTCTCTTGGATTATCTGCGCCGCAACAAGGCCAACTAGCCCCATGCCAACACACGACGCCCACCAACGACAGAAGCGCAAGAACTGGTTTCTTTTCGCTGTCCTGTCCTCGTTGGTGGGCGTTTTCTATTACGTCGCCATCCTGAAAATTTCCGGCCAATAGCATATGCGCGTTTGGCCGTTCATCGCCATCCCCATCGGGATGCTCATGCTTTCCTACGCAGCGGTGCCCCTTTACAATCTCTTCTGCAAAGCCACGGGTTTCGGCGGCACGACCATGGTCGCAGAAAAGGCGCCGGATTACATCACCGATCAGGTGATGCATGTAAGCTTCAACGCCGATACCGATCCGAACCTGCCATGGAAATTCACTGCACTTGAACGCCGCGTGAGCGTGCGCATTGGTGAACAGAAATTGACGGCGTTCCGCGTCGAGAATGAGTCCGGCACCTCAACGCGCGGCCATGCGGTCTATAATGTGACCCCGCAAGAAGCCGGTAAGTATTTCAACAAAATCCAGTGTTTCTGCTTCGAGGAACAGACGGTCGGCCCCAACGAAACGGTGAACATGCCTGTGTCATTTTTCATCGACCCGGCCATATTAGAGGATGATGACCTGAAGGATTTGCGAAATATTACTTTATCTTACACGTTTTTTAGCTATGAAAGTGCCAACCAGCCTAAATAACGCGAGGGCATCATGAGCGCACAGAAACACCCTTATCACCTTGTCAATCCGAGCCCGTGGCCGGTCGTCACCGCATTCAGCATGCTGACCATCACCATCGGTGCGGCGCTCAGCCTGCATAAGGAAGCTTTTGGTCATCTGATCCTTGCGATCGGCCTCATCGCGACGGCAGCCTGCGCCTTCTTCTGGTGGCGCGATGTCATACGCGAAGGTCGTAATGACAAAGCCCATACTCCCGCGGTCGCACGTGGCCTGCGCCTCGGTATGGCACTGTTCATCGCATCGGAAGTCATGTTCTTCGTCTGCTTCTTCTGGGCGTATTTCGGTGCCGCATGGTTCCCCATCGCACCACTGACCGACGTATGGGATATCCGTGAAGGCGTGTGGCCGCCGGAAGGCATCATCGCATTCGATGCGTTCGACCTGCCCTTCATGAACACGCTGATCCTGCTGCTCTCGGGCACCACGGTGACCTGGGCGCATGCCGCGCTGTTACAAGGCAACACCAAGGAAGTCCGCACCGCCCTGTGGTGGACGGTCGCCCTTGGCTTCTGCTTCAGCCTTTGTCAGGCCTATGAATATGCGCACGCACCTTTCGGCATGACCGACGGTAAGTATGCCGCGACCTTCTTCATGGCCACCGGCTTCCACGGCGTCCATGTCATCATCGGCACGATCTTCCTCGCCGTGTGCCTGCGCCGCGCCTATACTGGCACGCTGGAGCCAAAACAGCATCTGGGCTTCGAGTTCGCTGCCTGGTACTGGCACTTCGTTGACGTGGTCTGGTTGTTCCTGTTCATCGGCATCTACTGGATGACGTCGTAGCGTTCACGCTTCGTGGGCACGCAACGCGCCCACACAACGGTAAATTATGACTTCGCCTCTCTCATGCAAATGCCCTGCCTGTGGCAAGGGCTCGCTTTTCAGAAGCGCCTTCATGGTGGCGGATGCTTGCCCCGCATGCGGCCTGCATCTGAAAGACCATGACACGGGCGATGGCCCTATGTTCTTCGCCGTACTTATCGTCGGTTTCCTTGTGACGTTCACCGCGGGCATCGTGGAATTCGCTTTCTCGCCGCCTTTCTGGGTACATGCCGTGCTGTGGGTTCCCGCCACGTTCCTCACCTGTTTCCTTGTGCTGCGCGTGTCGAAATCCATGCTCATCCACTGGGAATATAAACTCTCGTTACTGAAAGAAAAAAACTAATGGCCTTCGCGAAACCACGTCCCATCCCTCTCCTGTTCTTCATCAGCGCGATGATCGTGACCATCGGTCTTGGCACGTGGCAGATCCAGCGTCTGGATTGGAAACAGAACATCATCGACAGCATCGAGAAGGCAAAGATCGAAGCGCCGCTTGCGAGCTTGCCGCCGAATGAGACCATCGCTGCGCATGAGTTCGCGCGAGTGGCGCTGTCGGGTTGGTGGGAGAAGGATATCGAGTTCCATGTGACTCCGCGTTATTTCAAGGAAAAGCTGGGCTATCATATTTTCACGCCGCTGCGTTTGAAGGATGGCCGCACGGTGATGGTGAATCGCGGTTGGGTGCCGGCCGATCACAAGGACATTGCCAAACGGCCTGAATCGAAAGCCCAAGGCCATACATCACTTGTCGGTATGATCCGCGTGGGTGCTGATCGTAATACCTTTACGCCACCCAGTCAGGCCGAAAAGAACGTGTGGTTCGGTCGCGATGTGGAGCAGATGGGTGAGTTCGCCAAGCTCACGAATGTGGCGCCGGTCAGCGTCGATCTCATCGCAGAGCAGAACCCCCAGATACTACCCGTGCCCTTTAATGGTGAGATAAAACTTTATAATCAACATCTTAGCTATATCATTACGTGGTATGGCATTGCGCTTGGGGTTCTTGTCATTTTCCTCGTGTACCATTACAAACGCGAGGCATGAACTACATCTCCACACGCGGGCTTGCGGGCTCGCTTACATTCAAGGAAGTATTGCTGGCGGGTCTCGCCAGTGATGGCGGCCTGTATGTGCCCGAGACCATCCCCGAATTCTCTCCACAACAACTGAGCCAGCTCGCGACACTTGGTTACACCGAGCTCGCCTACGAGATCATCGCACCCTTCGTGGGCAAGTGTTTTTCCGAAAAAGAATTGCGCGGCATGATCGACGCGGCCTATGGCAACTTCCGCCATGGCGCGATTGCCCCACTCACACAACTCGCGCATGACCAGTTCGTGCTCGAGCTTTTCCATGGCCCCACGCTTGCGTTCAAGGACTTCGCGCTGCAGTTGCTCGGCCATTTGATGGAAGCGACGCTCAAGGAATCGAAGAAGAAATCCATCGTCGTCGGCGCGACCTCGGGCGATACCGGCTCGGCGGCAATCGCAGGCCTTAAAGGTCGCGAGAACATCGACATCGTGATCCTTTATCCCGAAGGCCGCACGTCGGACGTGCAACGCAAACAGATGACGACACTGCCGGATGCGAACGTGCATGCACTCGCGGTCAAGGGCACTTTCGATGATTGTCAGGATCTGGTGAAAGTCATTTTCAGTGATACTGACTTCCGCAACCAGGTGAATCTGCTGGCGGTGAACAGCATCAACTGGGCGCGGGTGATGGCACAGGTCGTCTATTACTTTTACGCGGCGCTAGCGCTTGGTGCGCCGGCACGCAGCGTGAATTTCTCAGTGCCGACCGGTAATTTCGGCGATATCTACGCAGGCTATATCGCGCGCCGCATGGGTCTGCCGATGGGCAAACTCATCATCGCCACCAACCAGAATGATATTCTGGCGCGTTGTCTGAAGACCGGCGAATATAAAGTGACCGGCGTACATGCGAGCCTGAGCCCGAGCATGGATATTCAGGTCGCCAGCAACTTCGAACGCCTGTTGTTCGACCTGTATGGCCGTGACGGAAAACGTATCGGGCAGATGATGCAGGATTTCAAGGTGACCAAATCGCTCACGCTATCACCTTCGGCACATGCCGAATTCGCTGCGGCATTCGATGCGCATGCCGTAAGCGACAAGGAGACACTGAAAGTCATCGAAGCGACGCATACGGCGTGCGGCTACTTGCTTGATCCGCATACGGCCGTCGGTGTGAAAGCTGCAGCGGAGCATGCCGGCATCACCGTGACACTGGCCACCGCGCACCCGTC
>Ga0209572_1001128_pt1 | contig 22577 bp, 18 predicted proteins | sample EBPBio232012_DNA_FD_185867 | JGI IMG/M metagenome (GOLD analysis project Ga0209572, IMG submission 185867) | Wastewater treatment Type I Accumulibacter community from EBPR Bioreactor in Madison, WI, USA - Reactor 1_1/23/2012_ DNA (SPAdes)... | ecosystem: Engineered > Bioreactor > EBPR >...
AAACCCTTCCCGCGGGCGTCTACATCGCGATGAACGGACAGGTCTTCCCCTACGACCACGTCCGCAAAAACCGCGAGGCCAACCGCTTCGAGGCGATCTGATCACCGGCGCATCGGTGCGGTGCGGACACGCGCGGCGTCGGCGCTTGTGAGCGGGGTGATCGGCAGGTAGAAGCGCCCGTTCGTGACCGTTGCCGTGCACGTCTCGGCGAAGCCGCCGCAGTTCGCGTCGGTATCGGTAAACGCAAACGTGCCCGCCACCGACTTCCCTTTGGTGTAGTGCGTGACGACGATCTCGCCCGTCGTGGCCGAGGCGTAGGTGCGAAACGTGTCGTTTCGGACCACCGAGTACGCGCCTTCGTTTTCGTTCAACGCATCCAAGGCGTAGTGCCCCTTGCCGGAAAGCGCCCCGATCATCAGCACGATCTGGCGCTGTTCGCCGCAGGTGCCGAGCGGGTTGGCGCAGGTGTCGCCCGTGATGAACAGAAGAGGGGAGGCACCGCTTTCGAAGATCAACGCGCCCGAAACCGGCGGCTCGAACGTTTGGCCGTTCACGGTAGCCGAGAACGTGCCCAGCGACAGGTCAGACGGCCCGTCGTTGGCATCGCACGACGTCAGCGTGGCCGTGGCGGTTGCGGCGAGGAGGAACGAGCAGAGGCGATTGGGCATGAATGCACACATCAAGATGTCGAGAACGTACGCCACGGCAGCGGATGTTCGCAATCCCTTTTTTCGGGACGGTTTAGACGAGGAGTGTGTGCTATCTTTTTGGCTTCGACCTTCTCCCCTTCGTCCGATGCGACTGCTTCCTGCCCTTGCCTTGTCCTCGCTGCTGCTTGCGCCCGAAGCGTTGGCCCAGAACCGTCCACGCACCCGGACACCGCGCCCGACTCCGACGGCGACACCCGCGCCGCGCGTTGTGCCGCCCATCGACGCGTGGCTGTACGACGAGGCGATGAACCGCTCGCAGGTGATGCAGCACGTCTCGACGCTCACCGACGTGTACGGCCCGCGCCTCACGGGCAGCCCGAACCTTCGCGCCGCCGGGGAATGGGCGCTCCAGACGATGACCGGCTGGGGCCTTACCAACCCGATGCGCGCGGCGTGGGACTGGGGCCGTCCGGGCTGGTCGAACGAATACCTCGCCGCCCACATGACCGCGCCGTCGCCGATGCCGCTGGTGGCCGAAGTGCTCGGCTGGACGCCCTCGACGCCCGGCGCGGTGAGCGGAAAGGTGGTGCAACTCGTCGCGCCCGTTCGTCCGTCCGAGGAGCGGTTCGCGGCGTGGGAAGACTCGGTGCGGCAGGCGGTGGCCGGGGCCATCGTGCTCGTCGGGCAGCCCGGCGTGACGCAGGGCCAGACGCCGCCGGGCTACACGCAGCGCATCGCCGACGACGTGGCGCGGCAGCGCTTCGCCCTCAGCCCCGACGACCAGAACCTCCGCCCCGAGCGGGCCGGTGTGGTGCCTGCGCCGATGCCGAGGCCTACGCCGCTGGGGGTTAGCCCCGCCGATATCGAGACGCGCTTGAACGCGCTGCTCAAGTCCGCCGGAGCGCTCGTGCGCGTCAACCCGGCGGGCATGGAGAACGGACTCATCCGCGCCTTCAGCAACCGGTCGTTCGATCCCAACGACGTCGTGCCGACGGTCGTGCTGCGCGACGAAGACTTCGGGCGGATGGTGCGGCTTCTGCGCAGGGGACAGGCGGTGGAGGCCACGTTCGACATCCGCAACACCCAGTACCCCGTTGCGCCCGAGCACAACTACCTCGCCGAGATTCCGGGAACGGCTCCCAACGAGGTTGTGATGCTGGGCGGCCACCTCGACTCGTGGCATTCGGCCACCGGTGCCACCGACAACGCGGCGGGCAGCGCGGTGATGATGGAGGCGGCTCGGATGCTGGCGAAGTACTACCACGATACCGGCACGCGCCCGCGCCGCACGATCCGCGTGGCGCTCTGGACCGGCGAAGAGCAGGGTCTGCTTGGCAGCCGCGCCTACGTCGAGCAGACGTTCGGGTCGTTCGAAAGCCCCAAGCAGCCCGCCTTCGACGGCTTCAACGGCTACTTCAACGTGGACTCGGGCACCGGGCGGCTGCGCGGAGCGCAGGTGTTTGGGCCGGTGGAAGCCGCGCAGCGCCTCGGGCAGTACCTCTCGCCGCTCGACAGCCTCGGCGTGGCCGGCGCGCGTCCCACGTTCAGCCGTAGCATCGGCGGCAGCGACCACACGTCGTTCAACAACGCAGGCCTGCCCGGCATCTCGATGGGGCAAGACCCGATCGCGTACTTCACCACGACGTGGCACACCAACGTGGACACTTACGAGCGCATCTTGGAGAAAGACATGCAGCAGGCCGCGCTGACCGTGGCCTTGGCCGTGCATCGCCTCGCCAACGAGACGGAGCGTTTGCCGCGCTTCGCCGCCGACGAGATGCCTGCCGTCCCGCCTGCGTTCCGCCGGTAAGGGTGCCGCACCCTGTCAGGGTCCCGCCGACCCTGGCAGGGTGTTTGCGTTCAGCGCCAGCGCCATAGGACGCCAAACTCGGGCGATCCGGACATTACTTCGACGCCCGCCATGAGCACCGCCGGGCCGACGTTCTGCGCGCCGCCCACGGTGAGCAGCCACCGGCTCGCGTCGCGGTCGGAGTCGTAGGTGTAGGCGCGGTTGCGGTCGGTGAAGCGCATGCCGGTGCCGACCATCGGCATCACCGGAAACGAGCCGATGCGTCGGTAGCCGACCGCCTTCACGTCCACACGTTCCACGCCGCCGGTCATTCCCAAGGCCGCGAGGTTGGTGCTGGCTTGAAGCATCAGCCCGCCGTTGGCGCGTGCATAGCCCGCGGTCGCGCCGAGGGGCGTGTCGCCGGTGCCGTAGAGGCCCGCCGCGCCGCCCCAGTACGCCGCTGCGCCCACGCCCACCGCCGTCGCAAGGGCGTAGCCGAGCAGCTCGCCGCGCTCGTCGTCATCGTCGTAGCGGTCGTACACGTTGTGCATCCACGCGGCGTAGTACGCAAGGTCGAGGGCGCGGTCGACGGTGTAGACGGTGAGCCAAAGGTCGCGGCGGGCGGCTTCGCGCGAGGCGATGCGTTCCTTGCGGCGCACCTCGTCGCGCCCGACGGTGCTGCTGCCGGAGGTGCGCGACGGCATTTTGTCGGCGGGGACGGTGAAGACGGCGCGGGTGAGTGTGAGGTTGGAGAGGGTGAAACCCTCGGAGAGGATGCGGCGGGCCTGCGCCTCATCCAGCCCGTCGAACACCCGAGCAAGCGGCGCGGCGAGTCGGTCGGTATAGACGTCGTCGGCAGCCAAGCGGGTGGAATCGGCGGCGTAGGTGAACGTGGCCACTTTGCGGCGGCCCTGCATGACGTCGGCGCGGACGGTAAACGACACGAGGCGCAGGCCGTCGGGCATCTCCGCGATGGGCACGCGGCGGCCGCGCAGGATGCCCGTGGTGCCGGGCGTCCACCGCACGGCGAGGTCAAGGTTGACCGTGCGGGCACCGGCGGGCACGAAGCGGTAGCCGAGCGTGAGCGAATCCACGGTGGGCAGCGCCGCAAAGCCGTGTATCTGGCGGGACGTGAGCGTCCGCTGGCTGTCGGGCCACCGCATCAGCACCGTGCGGCCTTCCACGGTTCGGGCAGGGGCGGCGGTTTCCATGGGCGCTTCCTTCTGGGCAAACGCCGCAACGGGCAGCGCAAGGGCAAGGGCAAGCAGGGCAGGACGGATGGGCATCGGGGCAGACGGTTCGTTGAAAGCGGACGGCTGCGCCGTCGAAGGGCAAACACCGTGCAAAACGACTTTCGGAAAGTCGTTGATGGCTGACAAGGTGTTGTGTTTTAGATGCTTGTGCCGAAGGAGTAACGCACAGCAGCAAGCGTCGGTTGCTTGCCGTTGCCGCCGATGGTGGACATGCGCTGTGCTGAACCGTCTACGGCAGCGCACACCCGAAGCCGTATGCAGAGTCGCCCGCGTGCGGCTATCTTATCGCCCTCGCCCGACGATTGATGCGCGAAACCGCCTTTCTCCACCAGAACGCCGACCGCTGGCGTCGCCTCGAAGCCCTCCTTGACGAGCCGAAGGGCGGCGACGTGGACGCGCTCGCCGCGGCGTTCGTTGAAACCACCGACGATCTCGCCTACGCCCGAACCTTCTACCCCGGCGGCAAAACCGAGGCGTACCTGAACACGCTCACCGCCGACGTGCAACGCCGTCTCTACCGGACGCGGCGCGAAGAGCGCGGGCGCATCAAGCAGTTCTTTGCGGTGGACGTGCCGCTCGCCGTCTACGAAGCGCGCTACCACTTGCTGATCTCGCTGGCGCTGTTCCTGGTGGCCGTCGCCATCGGCGTGGCCTCGCAACTCGGCGATGCGCAGTACGCCCGGTCGTTTCTCGGCGACGGCTACGTCGATATGACCATCGACAACATCCGCGAGGGCCGCCCCTTCGACGTGTACGCCAGCGAAAAGCCGGTGCCGATGTTTGTGGAGATCACCGTCAACAACGTCAAAGTGGCGCTGCGGATGGTGGCCGCCGGGCTGCTCACGCCGGTTGTGGTGGGCATTATGCTGTTCGTCAACGGCATTATGCTGGGCACCTTCCACACCTTGTTCGCGCAGCACGGACTGCTCGGCGCGTCGTTTTTGGCCGTCTGGCTGCACGGTACGCTCGAACTGTCGATGATCGTGATCGCGGGCGGGGCGGGCATCACGCTCGGCAGCGGCTGGCTCTTCCCCGGCACGCTTCCGCGCGGTGTCGCGTTTCGGCGAGCCGCCCGGCGGGCGCTCTACCTCGCCGTCGCGGTCGTGCCGATCCTCGTCGTCGCGGGGTTTATCGAGGGGTTCGTCACGCGCCACTACCGGATGCCGCTCTGGATCAACGCGCTGATTTTGGCGGCGAGCGCGGCCTATGTGGTGGGTTATTTTGTCTGGCTCCCCCGCCGCCGTGTGCGGCAAGGCCTCGCCCTCGAAACCCTTGCCTGATCCGATGCCAACTGCCGTCAACCTCCGCGTCGCCCGTCGTCCACTCGACACCCTCGGCGTGGTGTTTTCGATGCTGCGCGCGGGCATCCGCCCGTTGCTCGTCGCGGTGTTCAAGTACGCCGGGTTGCCTGCGCTCATCGGCGGGGCGGGCGTTGGCGCGTTCTACGGAGGGTTCTTCGCCGCCACCGCGCAGGTCGAATCCGGCGACTTCTCGTCGTTAGGCTGGGGCGAAGGCGTCGGGGCGGTCGTCGGGTTTCTCGGCCTCTACGCGGCCTACACCGTCTCGATGCTGCTCGCGGCGGCGTGGACGCGCTGCCTCGCCGATGGCGAGTCGTCCGATCCCGACGCGCTGTGGGACGAGGCCCGCCCGCACCTCGGCCCGATGCTGCGGCTGTGGCTGCTGTTGTTCGCTCTTGGATTGGGGGCGATGACGATTTTCCTTGCCATCCTTGGGCTTTTTGCCTCGGCCTCGTCGGCTGGGATTGCGCTCTTTTTCTTCGTTCTGGCGCTCCCGGTGATGCTCGTGCTCGCCTTCTTGATCTCGCCGGTCGTGATGATGACCGCGCAGGTGATGCTGGCCGAGAACCTCAATGCCCACGACACGCTACGGCGGGCGTGGGACCTGCTTGCCGGGGCACGCGGGGGCGCGGGCGTGCTCGTGTTCGTCGTGTCGCTGATCGTGTCAATGGTGGGCTACGCGTTGATGATTCCGCTCTACGGCCTGTTCATCGTCGCGATGGTGTGGGGCGGGGCCGACGACCTGTTCGCCTCGATGGAGAAGATGGGCTACGCACTGGGTTTTGTGATATCGGCCGTCGCCCTGATTCCCCGACTTCTGTATTTCCTCGCCGCAGGGGCGCTCTACTATGCCCGGATCGAGGCGACGGAACACGTCGGATTCACCCGCGAAGTCGGCTCGCTGATGGCCGCGTTCCCCGATGCGCCGGCGAGCAGCCCGCCGCCGCTGCCTGGATCGGCCTACGCCGAGTCGCCGCCGTTCCCCAACGATGCCCCATCGGCTCCAACCGTGGCCCCCACACTTACCGACGAGGCGTTCTTCGCGTGGACGGAGCCGGAACCGTCGCCCGAGCCGCCCTCCGACGAATCGCCGTTTGCGCCGCCGCCAGCAGAGCCACCGGCTCCGCCCGTCCATCCGTCGCCCGACACGTTCGATCGTTGGCGCGGCCCCCGTCCCGAATCGCCCCCCGCCGATGCGTCCTGATCGCCGCATGGCCTTGGTGTTGGCGCTGGCCGCCGCCGGTGGGACGATGGCGCGTGCGCAGCCCGCCTCGCCGCCTCCCGCCGCACCGCTGCCTGTGGAGCGGCCCGTGCCGCCGCTGGGGCGCGAGACCGCGCCGCCGCCGGTGACGAGGCCCGTGGACGATCCGCTGGCGGTGTACCGCGACGACCGCGCCTACCAGTACCGCGAAAACCCGCGTTCGGAGAGCATCCTCCAGCGAATGTGGCGTTCGTTCGTGCGGACGATTTACAGGTGGCTCAACCGCGCCACATGGGACGAGCGCTACTGGCGCATCACGGTGGGGGTGCTGCTGGTGATCGCCATCTTCTTCGTCGCCCGCCTCTTCGCCCGCTACGGTGCCGGCACGCTTTTCAAACGCGAAGGCCGCCGCGATGCTGCCGATGCCGATGCACTTCCCGAACGCCTCGACACGCTCAGCCTTGACGCGTGGCTCCGCGAGGCCGTGGCCAGCGGGGACATGCGCCGTGCCGTTCGCGCCGTCTACCTCCGCACGCTCCGCGACCTCACCGAGCGCCGCCTGATCGTCTACCGCCCGAAAACGACCAACGCCGACTACCTGCGTGCCCTGCCGCCCGAGGTTGCCGCCGCACTTGCGCCGCTGGCCCGGCGCTTCGACGAAGTCTGGTACGGCGACTACCCACCGCGTCCGTCCGACGCCGACGATGCGCAGCGCCACGAAGCCGCCGTCCGGAACGCTTCCAGCACCGCCAAACCGACGCCCAGCGCGGCCGCACCTCAGCCCGAACCGATGGAGGTGACCGACGATGCGTAGCCGAGGCTACACGCTGTTCCTCGTCGTCTGCGCCGTCCTGCTCGTGGGCGTGCTGCTGGCCCGCTCGCGCCCGCTCGACTGGCAGTTGAAGATGCGCGACGACGATACCGCGCCGTTCGACACGAAGCTCTTGGCCGAGACGCTGCCCGCATTTCTGCCGGGCCGGACGGTCGTGCGCACCGATGCGCCGCTCTCCGAACTGCTCGACACGCTTCGCGCGCCCGCGACCGTGGTGATCGCCACGCCCACCTACACGCCCGCGCCCGCCACGCTCGGCCGAATGCTCGCGTTCGTGCGCCGCGGCGGCACGGTGCTGCTCGTCGTCGAAACCGTGGGCGGCGCGGTGCGCGATTCGCTCGGGCTTCGGGCGCGGGATTACGACGGCGGCAGTCCGCTGAACGACGACGATTCGTTGCGGGTGATTGTGGGAACGGACACGCTCGCGGTGCCTCGAACTCTTGCCGGTGGCGCGGTCGAACGTTACGATCCGGAGACGTACACCGCCTACGACGACAGCCTTGCCAAAGCCCGCGACGGTGAGGACGCCGATTCCGAGTCCGGGTCTGAATCCGACACCATCGTGTATGCGCCGGCGAAGATGTTTGCCTCGGCCGTCGGGGAGTTTCCCGACTGGTTTGAGAGCTTCTTTGGCGGCGACGACTCGCTCCGCGAAGCTCGGCGGAAGTGGGAGAACGGACACTACGAGCCGGTGAAGTACGACGAGGCGCGGTACGTCACCGATCCCGCCTACCGCGATTCGGTCGATCTCGCCGACTCGCTCCGCGCCGACTCGGCGTATTACGTCCGCCAGCAGACGCCGTACGCCCCCGCCGTGCCCGATACGGCGGCGCTGGGTGTGCGCGTGCCGCTCGGAACCGGCCATCTCGTGCTCTTTGCCGCGCCGAGGCTGCTCACCAACTACGGCTTGCTGCATGCCGACGGCGACCGCATCTTGCCCGGATTCCTCGCCTACGCCAACTCCGAGGGGCCGGTGGTCTGGGCGCGCGGCGAGACGCCGCAAACGTTCACCGAACAAGGGCCGCTGTCCTTCGTCCTTGGTCACCCGGCGTTTCGTCCGGCGTGGCGTACGGCGCTCGTGGCCGTGTTTTTGGCGATGGCCTTCCGGCTGCGGCGGCGGCAGCGGGTGATTCCCGTGGTGCAGAAGCCTAAGAACGAGACCGTCCGCTTTGCCCGCGTTGTCAGCCGCCTCTACTACCTGCGCGGCGACCATGCGCAGATGGGGCGGACGCTTCGTCGCCAATTCTTCGCCTACGTCCGCGACACCCTCGGCGTGGTCGTGTCTCCCGACGACGAGCGGTTCGTCGACACCGTGGCCGCCCGCGCCAACGCTTCGCCCGACACCGTGCGCGATCTGCTGCGTCGCCTCGATGCCATCCCCGCCGACGACCGGATGTCGCCGCGCGACCTGCTCACGCTCGCCCGCGACCTCTACGCCTTCTACGCTGCCAGCCCGCGTGGCAAACCGTAGCGTCGAGCGTTTTGCCCCGATCTTAGCCCATAGCCCAACGTCCTCTTCACCGATGGAAGCGCCGATTTCTCTCCCGTCTGATCTGCCGATGACCACCCCGCACGCCGATCTTGCCCCGGTGGCTGCCGCCGCTGCCCGCGTCCACGACGCGCTCGGGCAGGTGCTCGTGGGGCAGGGCGACCGCATCGAACTGCTGCTGGCTGCGCTCCTCGCCGACGGTCATGTGCTGATCGAGGGCGTGCCGGGCGTGGCCAAGACGCTCACGGCGCGGCTGCTCGCACGGGTGCTCGACGTGTCGTTTGCCCGCATCCAGTTCACGCCCGATCTGATGCCGTCGGATGTGACCGGAACCAGCGTCTTCAACCCGCAAGATGCCGCGTTCTCGTTTCGTCCCGGCCCCATCTTCGCCCATCTCGTGCTCATCGACGAGATCAACCGCGCCCCGGCCAAGACGCAGGCCGCGCTGTTCGAGGTGATGGAGGAGCGGCAGGTGACGGTGGACGGCACGACGCACCCGCTTGCGCCGCCGTTTATGGTGGTGGCCACCCAAAACCCGCTCGAACACGAGGGCACATACCGCCTCCCCGAAGCCCAGCTCGACCGGTTTCTCTTCAAGATCGTCGTCGGGTTTCCGTCGTTGGACGAGGAGGTGGAGATCTTGGAGCGCCACGAACGCGGCAACCTGATGCTGGCGGTGAACGACGTGCCTCGGGTGCTCACGGCCGAGGCACTTGCCGGGCTGCGTGCGGCCGCGCGGGCCGTTCACGCCGAGCCGGTGCTCCGCACCTACATCGCGCAGATTGTGCAGGAAACACGCCGCCACCCGGCCCTCGATCTGGGCGGCAGCCCGCGCGCCTCGGTGGGCATTCTGATGGCGGGCAAGGCGCTGGCGGCGCTGCGGGGCCGCGACTTCCTCATCCCGGACGATGTGCAGGCCGTAGCCGCGCCCGTGCTGCGCCACCGCATCCGCCTGACGCCCGATCAGGAAATGGACGGAAAGACGCCCGACGACATCGTGGCCGACATCCTCCAGCGTGTGCCTGTTCCGCGCTGACGAGGCCAATCCGGCTGCCCGGCAACGAACGACGGCCCGCCTTCGAGATTCGGAAGCGGGCCGTTGGAGCGTTTAGTGCGCCGCCGAGTCGGGGGCGTGTTCGGCGGGAGCGTGTTCTGCGCCTTCGGCGTGCTGGCGGTGCTCGCGCCCTTTGGCGGCCCAGCCCTGCGTGGCGGTGTCCGGGAGCGGCATGCCCCGCATCGCCTGCATGTTGAGATTGGGCTGCGGGACTTGGCTGGCGGCGTCGTACTCCGCCACAGTCTCGGCGGAGTAGGCTTTCGCCTCATCCGACACGACCTCTTGGTGCGCCACGGCGACGCTGTCAGAGACCGCCGTTTGTCCGGTCATCTCTGCGTAGGCCCGCGTGCGCTGCGGGTCGTCCGAGGTGCATGCGGGAAGGGCGAGGAGGAGAAGCAGAGCGGCGCAGCGCATCGGAGGACGTGTGGCTTGGAGCGGCGGATTCGTGGGGCGCAATCTACGATCGGAAGGTGTTCTGCAGCGCGGAACCTTTGGCGAAACCACACGGACGCAGAAGGCCACGGGCCGCCGAGGGAATCCTCGTGTGCAAAAAATTCGGTATTGACACAGATAATGCCCTACTTTGAATCCCCCTTCATCTTATCTCCACTTGCTATGAACAAGGGAATTCGAGCCTACGTGGCCGAGTTTATCGGCACGTTCATCTTCTTCTTTGCTGGCACCAGCGCCGTACTCGGGAGCAAACTGCTCAACTTTGGGGACTCTGCGGGGATCATTGTTCCAATGGCCTTTGGCGTTGGTCTGGTCATCGCCGTGTTCGCGGTCGGTCACATTTCGGGTGCGCACCTCAACCCGGCCGTATCCATCGCCTTTGCGGTCAAAGGCAAGTTCCCATGGTCGTCTGTACCGGGATATGTGGTCGCGCAGCTGCTTGCGGGCGTGGTGGTGGCAGCCATTCAGGCCTACTGCTTTGCCAAAAGCCCGGGCTACGGTGCGGCCGTGACCCTTCCCGGTGCCGTTGCAGGCACGGCGATTCCCGTGTCGGCGGTCGCGCTCTTTGAGTTTCTCGCCACCTTCGCGCTGATGTTCGTCATCACATCGGTCGCGACCGACGCCCGTGCCAAGGGTGTTCCGGCAGGGTTGGCCATCGGCTTTACGGTGCTGGCGATGGCCCTCGGTGTCGGTTGGGTGAGCGGCGGCTCGTTTAACCCGGCCCGGTCGTTTGGCCCGGCGCTCATCGGTGGGGACTTCGCGTACCAGTGGGTCTACTGGGTCTTCCCGATCTTGGGCGCTATTGCAGGTGTGTTTACCTACGACTACATCCGGGGCAACGACCAGCCCAACCCGGACCCGTTGATGCGTGACCCCACCGCCGGGTAATCCGCCCTGCCGCGTTGAGCCTCAGCCGGCCAAGACGATCCCGTCTTGGCCGGCTTTCTCGTTAGGGCGCATCCACGTCGACGTAGGTGTAGGCGTTGAAGACGCTGCGGTACATGCCGAGAAGCTGCACGCCTTCTTTGGCCCGAATGCGGCCCCGTTTGACCTCGCGGCGCACGAGCTTGTCCATCCGCCGCACCAGATCGTAGGGGAAGTACTGCACCGACGCGAGAATCTCCTCGATGTTCTGGCCGGGGAGAATCTGCTCGACGTAGAAGTTGTCGTCTTCGGCTTCGTCAAGGTAGACGTGTGCCTCGGCGACGCGCCCGAACAGGTTGTGCATGTCGCCCATGATGTCTTGGTACGCGCCCATCAGGAAGACGCCCAAGAAATACGGCTGGTTGGGGCGCAGGGTATGCAACTCAAGCGCGTGCTTGCGTCCGTCGGGAGCGATGAAGCTGGCGACCTTGCCGTCGGAGTCGCACGTCAGATCCACCAGCACGCCACGCCGTTCAGGGCATTGGTTGAGGCGGTGGATGGGCATAATGGGGAAGTGTTGCCCCAGTGCCCAGTGGTCGACCATCGACCGGAAGACCGAGAAGTCGCAGAGGTACTGGTCGGCGCTTTGGCGCTCGAATGCGGCCAGTTCGGGCGGGATGGAGCCGTGGGCGCGGGCGTCGGCGAGGAGGGCGCGTTGTGCGTCCCAGAGTTGGCCTTCGATCCACGCCCGCGTTTCCAGCGGAATGTGCCCATCCCGGAACGCGTCGGTGGCGTCGGTGCGCAGCGCGTTGATGCGGGCGACGGCGTCCGTGTTGGAATCGACCGCGTCGTAGGGGGCGGTCTCGGACGGCTTTCTTCGGGTTGTCACCAGCGCGTCCACGGCTTCCACGAGCGGATGCGGAACGGGGCGAGGCATCTGCCGGGCTGCCTCGCCCTTTTCGTGCCGGCCAATCGCTTCGACGATCAGCACCGAGTGGTAGGCCGCCACCGCCCGCCCAGACTCCGAGACGATCACCGGATGCGGCACCGCCTCGGCATCGCAGACCTCCTTGAAGGCACCGACGACGGCCGTGGCAAACTCGCCGAGCGTGTAGTCGATGCCGCCGCGCACATCCGCGTTGCCCGCCTCGTACGTCACGCCGAGGCCGCCGCCGATGTCCACATACCGCACGTCGAAGCCCTGTTTGATGAGCCAGGCGTACACCCGTCCGGCTTCCAACGCTGCAAGGCGGACGTTCTCGACCGACGACAGCTGGCTTCCGAGGTGGTAGTGGAGCAGCCGAAAGTCCAGCGGAGAGCGGCTGTGGCGGATCGTCTGGGCGAGCTGGACGATCTCGGCGAGGCTGAGGCCGAACTTCGAGCCTTCGCCGCCGGATTCGGCCCAGAGGCCTGCGCCTGCCGTGGCCAGTTTCACCCGCACGCCGAACGCTGCCGGACGCGGGCCGTCGGCTTCGTCGCCCGCGACCCGTCCGTTGGCGACGTCGCGCAGAAGGTCGAGTTCCTCGAGGCGTTCCAGAATCGGGATCACGTTCTTGCCCAGCAGCTGTCCCGCGCGCAGCAGGCGCATCATCTCGGCGTCCTTGTAGCCGTTGCACACGAGCAGCATGTCCTCGTTTTCGAGGTAGGGCAGGGTGGCGACGAGCTCCGCCTTTGAACCGCATTCCAGCCCGTAGCGGTACGGCTGGCCCGCTTCCAGAATCTCCTCGACGACTTCGCGAAGCTGGTTGACCTTGATCGGGAAGACGCCTTGGTAGACGTTGCGGTAGCCCGTCTCCTCGATGGCGCGGCGGAACGCTTCGTTGAGGCGCTTCACCCGCGTGTGGAGCAGGTCTTGGAAACGAAGCAGAAACGGCGTTTGCAAGCCCTCGCTGCGCAGTTCGTTCACCACATCCATCAGGTCGATGGCCGGGCGCTCCGAGCCTTCGGGCCGCACGGCCACATGCCCGTGGTCGTTGACGAAGAAGTACGACATGCCCCAGCGGCGGACGTGGTAGAGGTCCATCGCGTCGGAGGGCGTCCACGCCGCGTGCGCCGGGGTGGAGAGGGGCTCGGAAGCGTCGGAGGCGAGGGCGAGTTCAGACAAGGCGGCGGAGAGGGAAACGGGCACGCCAACCGGAGGGAGGCGATGCGGTTTCGGCGGCGCAACCGCCGCGGCCTCTTCGGACTCGGGAACGCAAGGGCGGTGCACGGTGTCCGTAACGTGTACACGCCCGTAGGCGCGTGTGCGCACATACGCAGGAACGCGCGCCCGTGCGAGGCGTCCGTCTCTGACCTGACCCTTTCTTCCGCTCCTCCGCCCCGATGCGCCGTCTCGTTGTCGTTGAATCGCCGACCAAGGCCAAAACGATCAGCCGCTTTCTCCCTGCCGGGTACACCGTCGAGGCCAGCCGAGGCCACGTTCGGGACCTGCCGTCGTCGTCGGACGAGGTGCCCGAGCGGCTTCGGAAGGAAAAGTGGGCCAAGCTCGGCGTGAACGTCGAGAAGGATTTCGAGCCGCTCTACGTCGTGCCCAAAGACAAGGCCGCCACGGTCAAGCGCCTGAAGGAACTGGCGAAGGACGCCGACGAACTCTACATCGCCACCGACGAAGACCGCGAGGGCGAGGCCATCGGTTGGCATATTCTCGAACTGCTCAAGCCGAAAGTCCCGGTGCGGCGGATGGTCTTCCACGAGATCACGAAAGAGGCCATTCAGCACGCCGTCGAGCATCCTCGGGAGATGAACATGGCGTTGGTGGACGCGCAGGAGGCCCGCCGCATCCTCGACCGGCTCGTCGGCTACGAGGTGTCGCCGGTGCTGTGGCGCAAACTCGCGCCCCGGCTGTCCGCCGGGCGGGTGCAGTCGGTGGCCGTCCGGCTCGTCGTACAGCGCGAATGGGAGCGCCTCGCGTTCGTCTCCGCCGGCTACTGGGGCGTGAAGGCGGCAGTCGAAAAGGGTACGACCGGACGCTTTGAGGCGACGATGACGCACCTCGGCCCGCAGCGCATCGCCACGGGCAAGGATTTCGACGCCGACACCGGACGGCTGGCGGACTCGGCGAAGAACGTGCTGGTGCTGGATCAAGCCAAGGCCGACGCGCTGGCGGCGCGGCTTCCGGACGCGGCGTGGGCGGTGAAGGCGGTGGAGGCCAAGGAGCAGCAGCGCAGCCCCGCGCCGCCGTTCATCACGAGCACGCTCCAGCAAGAAGCCGCACGCAAACTCGGGATGTCGGCCAAACAGGCGATGCGCACGGCGCAGACGCTCTACGAACGCGGCTACATCACCTACATGCGTACCGACTCGCCCGCCCTCTCCGACGAGGCGACGACGGCGGCGCGTGCGACCGTGGAGGCCCGCTACGGGCGCGACTACCTCACTCCGGAGCCGCGCCGCTTCAAGGCCAAGAGCGCGGGGGCGCAGGAGGCGCACGAGGCCATACGCCCGGCAGGCACGGCGATGAAAACCGCCGACGAACTGGGCCTCGACGGGCCGGAACGGCGACTCTACGACCTGATCTGGAAGCGTACGGTGGCGTCGCAGATGGCCAACGCCCGTCTGCGGCTCGTCACGGCGACGCTGGAAGCCCGCACCGAACGCGGCGACGCCACCTTCCGCGCCTCGGGCCGAACGGTGCTGTTCCCCGGCTTCTTCCGCGCGTACGTCGAAGGCTCCGACGACCCCGAGGCGGCGCTCGACGACAAGGATCAGCCGCTGCCCGACCTGCGCGAGGGCGACCCGCTCGCGTGCCACGCCGCGACGCCCGAATCCCACGAAACCAAGCCGCCGGCGCGCTTCACCGAGGCCAGCCTCGTCAAGAAGCTCGAAGAAGAGGGCATCGGACGGCCCTCGACGTACGCCGCCATCATGGACACCATCGTGGCGCGCGGCTACGTGTTCAAATCCGGGCAGGCGCTCGTACCCACGTTCACCGCGCTGGCGGCCAACCGGCTGCTCGAACGCCAGTTCGAGGCGCTTGTGGACACCGGCTTCACCCGCGACATGGAAGATGCGCTCGACCGCATTGCCGAGGGCAACGACCGGGCGCTCGGCTACCTCCAGCGCTTCTATTCCAACGACGGCGGCCTCGAAGACCGCATCGGCGACGGGCTAAAGACGCTCGATGCCCGCGAGATGTCGACGCTCACGCACGAGCGCTGGGATCCGTATGCGGTGCGCATCGGCAAGTTCGGGCCGTATGTGGAGGGCGAGACCGAAGGCGAGCGCCGCACGGCCAGCCTTCCGCCCGATATGCCGCCCGCCGATCTGTCGCGGGAGAAGATCGAGGAACTGCTGGCCGGTGGCACGGACGGCGGCGACGGCGTCCTCGGCATCCACCCGACGGCGAGTGTGCCGGTGCTGCTGCGCCAAGGCCCGTACGGGCCGTACGTCCAACTCGGCGACGACGACGGGGCCAAGCCCAAGCGGACGTCGCTGCCGAAGGGCGTGGAGCCGGGCGAACTGACGCTGGAGCAAGCCGTCAAGCTGCTCGAACTGCCGCGCACGGTGGGCGTCCACCCCGACGACGGCGCGCCGATCTTGGCCAACCTCGGGCGGTTCGGGCCGTACGTCCAGCACAACCGCACCTTCGCCAGCCTCGCCGCCGAAGACGACGTGTTGGAGATCGGGTTGGATCGGGCGCTCGAACTGCTCGCCAAGAAGACGCGCAAGGGCGCGGAGGCGCTGCGGACGCTCGGCGTCCACCCCGACGACGGGCAGCCGGTGGAGGTCTTCGAGGGCCGCTACGGGCCGTACGTCAAGCACGGCAGCGTGAACGCGACGCTGCCCAAATCCGCCAAGCCGGAAGAGGTGACGCTGATGGAGGCCGTCGAACTGCTGCGGGCCAAAGCCGAAGCGGGCGGCGGAGCCAAGAAGGGCCGCGCGAAAGCGTCGTCCGCGAAGAAACCCGCCGCCCAGAAAGCCGCGGCCAAACCGAAGAAACCGGCAGCGTAACGACTTACCGCCCCCGGTCGCCGAGGCGGAGGCTGTCGAGGATGGACAGGTACGAGTCGTAGCGCTGCTCGGAGATGAGGCCGTCGTCCAGCGCGTTCATCACCGCGCAGTCCGGCTCGTGGTCGTGCGTGCAGGGTTGGAAGCGGCAGTCGCCGATGAACGGCTGGAACTCGCGGAAATAGAAGCCGAGGTCGTCGAGCGGGATGTCCACAACGCCAAACTCGCGGACGCCGGGCGTGTCCACGACGAAGCCGCCCGACGGCAAAAGGTGCAGAGCCGCGTTCGTGGTGGTGTGCGTGCCCTTGCGCGTGCGGTCGCTCACGGCCTGCGTGCGAAGGCCCAGATTCGGCGCGGCGGCGTTGAGCAGGCTCGATTTGCCCACCCCCGACGCCCCCGCCACGACGCTCAGCCGCCCGGCCAGCGCGTCGCGCCACGCGTCGAGGCCGTCGCCGGTTTTCGTGCTCACCACCAGCACCGGGTAGCCGATGCCGGTGTAGAGCGTCTCAAACGCCTCGACCTCGGCGCGGAGGGCGGCGTCGGTGGCCAGCAGGTCGGACTTGTTGACGACGATGCCCGCCGGAATCTCTTCGCGCTCGCACGTCACGAGAAAGCGGTCGACGAGGCCGGGGTTGAGCCTCGGAAGGTCGACGCTTTGCACCACCCACGCCCGGTCGACGTTGGCCGCCAGCACCGCTTCGGCCCCAACGCGTCGCCCGGCGGCGCGGCGGCGTAGCGCGTTGGTGCGCGGGTGAATCGTCTCGACGATCGCCGTGCCGTCCTCCACGCCCCGGAGCGTCACGCGGTCGCCCACGGCGAGCGGGTTGGTTTCGATGCGCTCGTCCAGCCGAAACCGCCCCGGCAGGCGGGCCCGGAGGGGCGGATCGCCGGGGGCAGCATCGTCGAGGGTTACCGACGACCAGAGGCCGGACGACGAAACGACGCGCCCGTCGAGGATCAGGTCAGGGGCTATCGGCACGAGGTGGGTGTTTGCGTCAAGATACCACCGCAGCCCGTCCGCGCCGAGGCCGCGAAACTCCGGAGCCGTTCGTTCGTCCACCGGTGTAGCTTCACGCGAACCCCGCTCGGCTGCACGTTACCCCATCGCTGCCACTTTTCCGCCTGCTCGCTATGTCCGACGCCCATACCGCCGATTACGCTCGCGCTCGCGAGGCCTTCGCCACGCTGCCGCTCGAAGAAAAACTCGGCTTTCTGTTCGACGCCTCGATGCTCACCGTCGCCCGTACCGTCGAGTCGGTGGGCGCATGCGTCTCCTCCGAGATGAGCGACTTCGCGGACAACCTGCGCGGCGAAGCCCGCAAGGCTGCCGACGCGATGGGCGCCTTCGCCGACGAGGCCGCGGAAAAGACCCGCGCTGCCGCTGCCCAAGCCGAAGCCTTCGCCGACGATCTGGCCGAGAAGGCCCGCGCCGCTGCCGACGAGGCCGCGCAGCACGTTCGCGATGCGGCAGACCATCTTGCCGACGAGGGCATCGAGCCCACCGACGAACCGGCGTCGGAGGAGGTGGAGAAGATGCTGGACGATCTCTTCGGCCCGGACGACGACGCGGACGACGCGACGGACGAAGACGCCTCGCTCTGATGGCGCGCCCTTCCGACGATCCCCGCCGGGTGCCGGCCCGCCAGCCTGCCGACCTTACACCGCTGGGACAGGTGGTGTATGGGGCCGGATTTGTGGCTCGGCTGACCGCTCTGGGGCTCGACGCGATGGTGGATCGGATCGCGGAGACGGTTGTCCGATCGGAGAAAGCCTTCCGCGAAGGTCGCGACGGGGTGGACGATGCGCGGATCGTTCGCGAAACCCATCGGCCTCCGCGCACGACCCCGCACCGCTAAGGCGCTGACGGGCAGACGCATCCGATCCTTTTCCTCAACCACGGCCTTAACCATGTCGCGAGCGGCCTACCGGGTGCTCTGGATCGGCTTCGGTATCGGTCTTATGGTGCTTCCTGAGGCGGCTCGCGTTGTAGGCCTCCCCTACGTCGGAGGGGTGATGGTGGTGGCGCTTCTTGGCGTTGCCGCAGGTGCTGTCGAGGGCCGCCGCCGTGCACAGACGGGCCGCTCGCATCGTGCCGAGGCCGTCTTGATACCGCTGGCGGTGGTGGCGTTGACCGTTGCCGGATACCGCGTGTGGTGGCGGAGCACGCGCACCCCAGCTCCCGACGACGGGATGGCGTTTGCGATTCTGCTGGGGATCTTGCTGGCGATGGCTACGGTGTTTGCCGTCGCTGCGATGCTGACCATGGCCTTCTGGGCGCGCCGTAACCGATCCTCGGGCGGCGTCTAAAACCGCCGCCTGTCCAAGCCGCGAACGACCCAGACAGGCGGCATTCGGTTCAGCCCATCACCACTTCGGGGGGCGTGGTGTGCGCCGACGCATCGGCGGCGCGCTTGTCGGACTCGGGGACGCGGAAGTAGAGCTGCGGGTCGCGGATCGGCTCCGGCTCCAGCGTGTGCTCCAGCGCCTCGCGGATGCGCGTCACATAGTGCACCGTCACGCCGTCGAGGCTACCCTCCTTCATCTCCTTCACGTCCTTCTGGTTGCGCTCGGGCAGCACGAGGGTCGTAATGCCCGCTCGCTTGGCCGCGAGCGTCTTCTCCTTGATGCCGCCCACAGGCAGCACGAGGCCGCGCAGGCTGATCTCGCCCGTCATCGCCACGTCGTGCCGGACGCGCCGCTGGGTGAAGATGCTGGCCAAGGCCGTCGTCATCGCCACGCCCGCACTCGGCCCGTCCTTCGGGATCGCGCCTGCCGGGACGTGCACGTGCAGGTCCCAGTACCGGAAGGCGTCTTGCGGGATGCCGAGGTCGTCGGCGTGCGAGCGCACCCACGAATACGCCGCCTGCGCCGATTCGCGCATCACGTCGCCGAGCTTGCCGGTGAGAATCATCCGCCCCGTGCCTTGCGACACCGAGGCTTCGACGAACAGGATGTCGCCGCCCACCGGCGTCCACGCCAGCCCCGTCGCCACGCCGGGCACGTCGGTGCGCTCGGCCACGTCGGAGAAGTAGTCGCGCCCGTCGAGGTACGCCTCCACATCGGCCACATCAACCGTCGCCGATTCCGCCGTGCCTTTGGCAATCTTCGCAGCCACGCCCCGCGCCACGCTGCCGATCTTCTGTTCGAGCTGGCGCACGCCCGACTCGCGGGTGTAGCCGTCGATGATCTCGAAAAGCGCATCGTCGGTGATCGCGAGCTGGTCGTCTTTCAACCCGTTGCGCTCTTTTTGGCGCGGAACGAGGTATTGGCGGGCGATGGCCAACTTCTCGTCCTGCGTGTACCCGGTAATCTCGATCATCTCCATCCGGTCGCGCAGCGGTGCAGGAATCTGCTCGATGTAGTTGGCCGTGGCGATGAAGAGCACCTTCGACAGGTCGTAGTCGAGTTCGAGGTAATGATCGTTGAAGGCGTTGTTCTGCTCCGGGTCGAGGATCTCGAGCAGCGCCGACGCCGGGTCGCCCCGGAAATCGTTGCCGAGCTTGTCGACCTCGTCGAGCATGAACACGGGGTTGGACGTGCCCGCCTTTTTGAGGCCTTGGATGATGCGGCCCGGCAGCGCACCGACGTACGTCCGGCGGTGGCCGCGCAGTTCGGCTTCGTCGCGGACGCCGCCGAGGCTCATGCGCACGAACTCACGCCCGATGGCGTGGGCGATGGATTTGCCGAGGCTGGTCTTTCCCACGCCGGGAGGCCCGTAGAAGCACAGGATGGGCGCTTTCATGTCGCCCTTGAGCTTGAGCACGGCGAGGTATTCGAGGATGCGGCGCTTGACCTGTTCGAGGCCGTAGTGGTCGGCGTCGAGGATGCGTTCGGCCTCGTGGAGATCGAGATGGTCTTCGCTCGTCTCGGTCCACGGCGTGTCGAGAATCCAGTCGATGTAGTTGCGCGTCACCGCGTGGTCGGGAGCCATCGGATTGAGGCGCGCCAGCTTGTCCAGCTCTTTGTCGAGGGCCTTGCGGACGTGCGGCGGCAGGTCTTTGGCGGCGGCTTTGGCACGCAGCTCGGCCAGGTCTTCGCCGCCGTCGTCCTCGCCCAGTTCGTCCTGAATGGCCTTCATCTGCTGGCGAAGCAGGAACTCGCGCTGCTGCTTGTCCACGTCGGTGCGCACCTTCGAGCGGATTTCCTCGCTCAGCTGGAGCATCTGGATTTCCTTCTTGAGGTGGTCGAGCACGAGGTCGGCGCGCTCGCCGAGGCCCGGCGTGGCGAGGATGGCCTGCTTCTCGTCGGCGCTCGTTTGCAGGTTCGAGGCGATAAAGTGGACGAGGAACGCCGGGCTTTCGATGTTTTGGATGGCGAAGGCGGCCTCGCTCGGCAGGTGCGGCGAGAGGTGCACGATCTGGACGGCCAACTCCTTCAGCATCGCCATGCGGGCGCGGCCTTGCGCGTCGTCCTCGTTGAACGGCGGCTCGTCGAGCGGGGCCACCTTGGCGCGCAGGTAAGGTTGCGACTGGACGTATTCCTGCACCTCGAAGCGCCGACGTCCTTGGATGACGATGGACTTCGAGCCGTCGGGCATCTTGATGAGCTTCAAGATGGTGGCAAGCGTGCCGGTGGTGTGGAGATCGTCGGGGCCAGGCTCTTCGGTGTCGGCGTCTTTTTGGGCCACTACGCCGATGAGCTTGTCGGCGGCGAAGGCGTCTTTGACGAGCTTGAGGCTGGTGTCGCGCCCGACAGTGATCGGGAGGACGACGCCGGGGAAGAGGACGGTGTTGCGGAGCGTCAGGATGGGCAGCGTCTCGGGCAGATCGGCGCGGCGCATCGCCTGTTCTTCGTCGGGGGTGGGCAGCGGAATGGCCTCGTCGGTAAACTCGTCGGCGAGGCGGATCGGATCGTGGGAATAGGCAAGCATTCGGGAGGGGATCAATGCCGTGCGCCATCGCGGCAGGGCCACGGCGGGGGCGGTGTTTCGGGGAGGGTACGCCAAAACAGGGCCAAGCCGGGGCTTCTGTCAAAATGGCACATGCCCGGTGCCTCGTGCGCGTTACCTTGCGCCCAATCGTCCGCATGTGCCCGCGTCTCGCCCCCATCCGTCTTCGCCGATGCAACCGCCCCTTCCGCAAGAACCCGTCTCGTCGGCCTCCGACAAGCTGAACGTGCCGGGCCGTCCGCCGATGCCCAAGCCGTGGTACGCCAGCCCGGTGGTGTTCATCGCGCTGATCCTCCTGTTCCTGTTCGCCGTCGTGTTCGTAAGCCGCCAGCTGGGGCCGGCCCCCGGAGCACCGCCGCTGGAACCGGCCACCGACAGCTCCGCGGCTGTTGCAAGGTGAGGCACGCTCCCCGGAGGGGTTTCGGAACAACTACGCATGGGGAGTGCGTCGGCGAATCGCTGGGATCGCTATTTCGTACCCGCACCGTTTCTCCTCGATGTTTTCCACGGTAGTGAGCTTGTCGCGCATCGCGCCTGAGTTCACGCACGTCCCCATCGATAGTGACGCTGCTGACCCGGCTGACCGAATACGCTGCCACCCGCACCTTCGGCCTCGACGAAGGGGGAGGCGCATTCGCGAATCCTGCCCGCCGGATTGCCTCTAACGCCACGTTGAGGCATTGTGATTGGGATACCAAATGCCTCGTCTCGTAATCACGCCTGAGTTGGGGATTACATGGCCTTGATCCAAGTCGGTCAAACGAATATGTTCTTGGATCAGGGCTTTAGTGAAGTCCAACGTGTAGCCGTATTCCTCAAGGAGTGTGAGTGCATCCGTAAGCGAATAGGCACTCACACCGAGTTGGCGCGGCAAGTCTGCGGAGTTGCGCTCAATCCAAAAGGTGGAGAGCAGATTTCGACCGTTCCAGCGAGATGTCATCGAGGTACACACGAATGAGATCTACCCGTCGCCGCGGGTGATGTCGTACTTGGACATTTTGTTGTAGAGGTGCGAGCGCTGGATGCCGATGGCCTCGGCGGTACGGCTGATGTTCCAGTCGTGGCGCTCCAACTGGTGCAGCAAGAACAGCTCCTCGGCCTTGTCGCGGAAGGCGGTGAAGTCGGTGTACTGCTCCAACAGGCTTTGCAGCGGGTTGCCCGCCGCGCCGCCCGGCCCGACGTAGCGCTCGACGTCGCGCCCGGTCATCGCATCGCCGTCGGACAAGATCAGCAGCCGCTCGACCACGTTGTGAAGCTCGCGGACGTTGCCGCGCCAGTCCAGTCGGCTCAGCCGCTCCAGCGCATCGTCGGCGAAGGCTTTGGGGTTGCCGCTGCGCGCGCCGAGCTTGGCGGCGACGAACGTGGCGATGGTCGGGATGTCGCCGCGCCGCTCCCGCAGCGGCGGCACATGGATGAGGATGACGGCGAGGCGGTGGTACAGGTCCTCGCGAAACTGTCCGGCTTCGACGGCTTTCAGCAGGTCTTTGTTGGTCGCCGCCACAACGCGCACGTTGACGGCGATGGCGCGGTCGCCGCCGACGCGGGTTATGACGCTCTCTTGCAGCGCCCGCAGCACCTTGGCCTGCGCCGCGAGGCTCATGTCGCCGATCTCGTCGAGGAAGAGCGTGCCGCCGTCGGCCTGCTCGAACTTGCCGATGCGCTGCTTCGTGGCCCCGGTGAACGAGCCTTTTTCGTGCCCAAACAACTCGGATTCGATCAGTTCGGACGGAATTGCCGCGCAGTTGACTTCCACGATCGGGCCGTTCTTGCGGTGCGACTTCTCGTGGATCCAGCGGGCGACGAGTTCCTTGCCCGTGCCCGGCTCGCCGGTGACGAGCACGCGGGCGTCGGTGGGGGCC
>Ga0209572_1001130_pt1 | contig 22489 bp, 10 predicted proteins | sample EBPBio232012_DNA_FD_185867 | JGI IMG/M metagenome (GOLD analysis project Ga0209572, IMG submission 185867) | Wastewater treatment Type I Accumulibacter community from EBPR Bioreactor in Madison, WI, USA - Reactor 1_1/23/2012_ DNA (SPAdes)... | ecosystem: Engineered > Bioreactor > EBPR >...
TGTTTGGTTTTATCCAACGAAACCGAGAACACTTCAAAGCCATCTTTATTGTATTTCTTGTAGGCTTCAACTACGTTTGGATTTTCTCTTCTACATGGTCCGCACCAAGATGCCCAAAAATCCACCAGTACAGTTTTGCCTTTCAAATCGGAGAGCTTACGAGTTTTGCCTTTAGGGTCGGCTTGAGCAATTTCCGGAGCAGATTGACCAACGCTCACTTTGGATAGCGGAGCCGGTTCGCTTCCGGATTGTTGCTTTTGAAGCATTTGGATTTGTTGTTTCAGGCCTTTGTATATGGTAGTATGTCCGAAGTAGGATTGCAAATCGGCAAATACCTTATTGACTACGGCCAAATCTGCCCGGGCATCCAAGTATTGAACGGCAATAAGTGCTGAGGGCGTTGAGCTGTGAGTATCTAACCATTTTTTGACAAAGTCGGTTCTTTCTTTCCTGGCATCAACAGCCATTTGGCTGGCTTGGTCTTTCTCTTCAACGGAAATACCGGGAGCCATTTTCTTTTTGCGGGCGGCCATTTCTTTGTCTATAAATGGTCTAAGCTGAGTTTCCAGGTCACGCAACATTTCGCTGTCAGGAGAGCCATTTACTTTCAGTGTTTTTTCAAAATCGTTCAAGTCAGCAGTAATTACAGGACATTCGGAGCTATCAGTGATAACTGTAATAAATTCTTTTTCCGAAAGCAACACGCGATAGAAGTCTTTATCGAGGGATTGGGCTGGCGTGATGGAAAAACTGCCATCGGAACCAATGACCGTACTATCGGTATAGATGCTGCGGTTATTGGCGAAGCTTTCAAGATAGATCGTTTTGCCTTCTGCGCCTTTTATTTTGCCCGAGATGGTGCCTTCTTTTCCTGAGAAACAGGAAGTCATTGTACATCCTACTGCTAATACTGTAAAAATTCCGACCCTCATCATTTTATCCATACACCTTTTGGTGCGTCTTTACTTCTAATTTTTTGTCAGCCATTCTAACAGCAATTGAGTGAACTGATTTTCACGATTCAATATCCTCACCTTTACCGGAACATAAAAAACGGGTACTTGTGGCAACCCTTTTAATACTTTCAGACGCATGGCGTCCTTTTCTGTAGTGATGAGTGCTGTTTCGGGGAGGCCAAATTTACCACATTCGCCTGCAAGACTCTCGATGTCGGACTGTGAAAAAATGTAATGATCGGGAAAGGATTTGAATTTTTTAAGAGTAAAGTTTTTGGCGAGCTGCTGCTCAAATGGCTCATAATGAGCAATTCCGGCAAAACCTATAACGTTCCTAATTTTTTCCAATGCTACCAATTTCCCGCTAAGTTGAACGGGGATTCCATACTCCAATGCGCTGAAAAATACTTGTTGGTAGGGTTCGGGATTAATGAAAGTCGTGATTTCGGTTTGCTCCAAAATAGATAAATCCTTGGGGCTCTTGGTAACGAGAATAATATCGGCCCTGCGTTTTTCAAACTTATTATCACGTAGGTTTCCAGTAGGTAAGATAAAATCCTTCCAAAAGGGTTGGTCATAGGTTGTGAGAAGAATATTGCAAGCTCCTCTTAGCTTTCGATGCTGGAAGGCATCGTCTAAAAGAACTAGTTGAGCATTCGTAGCTTCTTTTAGCTTTGAAATTCCTGTAAGGCGATCTTCACATACCGCTAATGGTGTGTTGGGAAATTTGGAATGAATTTGAAAGGGCTCATCACCAATGCTATGCGCTGTGGAGTTGTGGTCAGCTAAAACGAATCCTTTTGTTTTTCGACCGTACCCTCGCGAAAGGACGGCTAACCTTATTCCGGCATTTTGAAGTATATCTATAAGATATTCAGTATGTGGAGTTTTACCGGTTCCGCCCGTTGAGAGATTGCCTATAACGATAGTCGGCAATGCGCCCTCTCTACTTTGAAATAAACCCCAATCGAAAAAACGATTGCGTAAAAAGATTACTGTGCTGTATAGCAATGCAAATGGAAAAAGAAGTAAACGCAGCAATTTCATTGTCCGTGCGAAGTTAAGACAGTGTAGCCTGTATCTGTTTTGGCAATTGGCGGGCTTTTACAATAACGTTTCATTATGGAAAATTCATTTTCACTTGCTTCTTACTTTTGGCTCCGCAAGTATCTATGGTGAAAAAGCTTTCCATTCTTCTGTTGAAGACCTATATAGGCCCATTCATTGTTACCTTTATGGTGGCGATGTTCGTTTTTGAAATGCAGTTCATCTGGGTCTATCTGGATGACCTGATGGGGAAAGGACTAAGTACTTGGGTCATTATAAAGCTATTATTTTTTGCTTCGGCTCGTGTGGTTAATATGGCTTTACCCCTCGCCATCTTAATGAGCAGTATCATGACCATGGGAAGCCTGGCTGAAAATAATGAGATGACTGCGATGAAAAGTGCAGGAATTTCACTTGTCAAGATAATGCGTCCGCTCATTTTGTTTCATATTGGTCTTTCCTTCATGGCTTTTGTTTTTGCGAATAATATTTGGCCTATCGCCAATCTCAAAACACGAACGTTGCTTTTCAGCATTATGAAACAAAAGCCTTCACTCAACCTGACTAATGGTGTTTTCTACAATGGCATTGAAGGCATTTCTATTCGTGCTTCCAAAAACAATACTGAAACAGGAGAACTCAAAGACATACTCATTTATGACCACCGTGGTGGCGAAAAAAACAACCGCACCGTTATACGAGCAAAAGATGGTTTGATGGAACAAACCAAAGACAAGAGGTATATGATACTTACTCTTTATGATGGCTATAGTTATGATGAACAAAAAAGCACCAATCGAAAAAATCCAACCTATTCTAATGTAAGAAACACATTTGAAAAATCTATTATACGAATGGATTTAAGCTCATTGGCCTTTACTGCAGATAACGAAGAACTGATGAAAAATCCTGCCGAGATGATGACTATCCATCAATTGAACTATGCCATTGACAGTCTGAAAAAATCTATTGATACTACTCAAATCAAGTTTGCTGAAGCCAATATCCATCTTTCATCTAAGAGAATAATACTAAATGATTCGACTAAAAATCTATCGGTGGCGCAGACTAATCTGTTTGATGAACTGAATGCAGAAGAGAAAACAAAAGCTATCGCTCATGCCAAAGAGAGCAGCAGACGAATCAAAGAAACGATGGAGCGGCAACAAGATGAAATTGCAGGTCGCGAAAAATATTTAGCCCGGCATAAAATAGAATGGCACAGAAAGTTCTTCTTAGCCGTAGTTTGTTTTGTTCTATTCTTTATAGGCGCCCCACTTGGTGCTATTATTCGTAAAGGAGGAATTGGTATTCCCACTCTCATTGCTCTTGGTTTCTTTATCTTGTACCAATTATTGACGATGGTAGGCGAAAATCTGGGGAAAAAAGGATTTTTAGAACCTTGGATTGGAATGTGGATGAGTACGATGGCACTATTGCCCATAAGTATTTGGCTTACCTATAAAGCCACGAAAGAGGCCGCATTGCTTGATAGCGATAGTTATAAAAACAAGCTAAAAAAGATGATTGCTTTTTTCAAAACAAGAGAAAAGAAAGTCGCGTTATGAAGATATTACAGTTATGCTTGAAGCCTCCAATTCCTGCAAAAGACGGAGGATGTATTGCGATGAACAACATCACACAAGGTTTGTTAGCGGCCGGTCATTCTTTGAAAATATTGACCATCTATACTCAAAAACACGATTTCCTTTTAGAAGAATTACCTGAAGATTATATTGAAAAGACCCAAATAGAAGGTGTATATGTAGATACCACTTTGAATGTGGTGGATGCATTTGCCAATTTTATGACTGCTGATTCATACAATATCAGTCGCTTTTTCAGTACAGACTATGACATTAAGTTAAGCCACATCTTAGAGAAAGAAAAGTTCGATGTCATCCATTTGGAGAGTTTGTTCATGACTCCTTACGTTGGAACAATTAGACGATACGGTAATAAGACACCAATTGTATTACGCTCGCATAATCTCGAATACGTGATATGGGAAAAGATTGCTATCGGTACTAAAAACCCCTTCAAACGTACCTATCTGAATTATTTAGCCAAAAAACTGCGAGAGTATGAGCTCCGTTTGTTGAACGAGGTCAATGGCATTGCGGCCATAAGTGAAGAAGACCGCAAACGCTTTCTTTCGCTTGGAGTTAGAAAAAAGAGCATCACTATTCCGTTCGGAATTAACTTATCAGAATACAATAACAAAATTCAGAAAGATGAACCAGAACTTGCGTTGTTCCATCTTGGTGCAATGGATTGGGGCCCCAATCTTGAAGGCATTCTTTGGTTTCTTGAAGAAATTTGGCCGAAGATTCATCAACGATTTCCGAAATTGAAAATGTACTTAGCAGGTAGAAATATGTCTAATGAAGTCTTTCAGTTCAAACATAAAAACGTAGAACTGATTGGCGAGGTTGACAGTGCTATTGACTTTATTCAATCCAAAGCAATTATGGTGGTTCCACTCTTAAGTGCCGGAGGCATTAGAGTAAAAATTATTGAAGGATTAGCTTTAGGGAAATGCATAATTTCTACTTCATTAGGAGCAGAAGGAATCAATTGTACGCATGAGAAGAACATTATGCTTGCCGATACTCCTGATGAATGGCTCATGGCAATTGAAAAACTAATGGTCGAGAAAAAAAGAAATGAAATTTCTGCCGCAGGAAAACAGCATGTACAAGACCACTTCGACAATACAATAATTACCAAAAACCTCGTGGCATTCTATCAGGAATTAATAAGTGTATGAGAGTATTTATGTTGGTCAGTCGCGTGCCTTGGCCTTTGGAAAAAGGCGACAAACTGCGCGCCTACCATCATCTGAAAGAGCTTTCTAAAAAACATGAGGTATTTCTTTGTTGTTTGTCTGATGGAAAAGTTCATCCCGAAGCTCTTCCTCATCTCCTTGAGATTACACCTCATGTTCAAATTATTCAGTTAAACAAATTGCTTATAGGCATCCAATTATTTCTTGGGCTTTTCAGCAAAAAACCTTTTCAAGTTCATTATTTCTTTCAGCGATTTGCAGCAAAAAAAATTGTTGGTATTATTAAAAAGTTTAACCCACACCATATCTATTGCCAGCTAATACGAACAACTGAATATGTGAAGCACCTGCATGAATATCCCAAGACCATTGACTATATGGATGCCTTGAGTGCAGGACAACGCAGACGATTTGATGTTTCGTCATTTTGGATGAAGCCACTCATACAAGAAGAAGCATCACGCCTTGCTGCTTATGAAAATCTCATTTTTGATTACTTCGATCATCATACCATTATTAGTGAACAAGACAAGAACCTTATTTATCATGAACAACGGAGCAAGATTGTGATTGTGCCTAATGGCGTTGATCAGGTTTATTTCTCGCCAAGTTCAGTAGAAAAAAAATACGATTTGGTCTTTACTGGAAATATGAATTATCCTCCCAACATTGACTGCGCTATTAGAATTGTAAAAGAGATTTTGCCCATCGTTCATCAAACTCATCCCAACATCAATTTATTAATTGCCGGTGCTAATCCGCATGGAAGACTTCTTCAGCTCAAGAGTAATCATGTTCAAGTATCGGGTTGGTTAAACGACATACGAACTGCCTACAATGAATCGCGCATATTTATTGCTCCAATGCGCATTGGAAGCGGGCTTCAAAACAAACTACTTGAAGCAATGAGCATGAATCTGCCAAGTATCACCACGCCTCTTGCAGCAAAACCAATGAATGCTATACATCAAGAAAACATTTTGATCGGCAATAGCAATCAAGATATTGCCATGCTCATCATTGAGTTATTAAAGAATCCCGAAGAGGCAAAAAAAATTGCCGCACGAGGACGGCAATTCGTAGCTGAAAATTTTGATTGGAGCAATACGGTCGGAATTCTTGAGAAGACTATTTCGTCACCTCAATAACTGCTGCGGCCATACTTACATTTTTTAAATCTGCGGTAACTGATAATTGATTTCCCCCTTGCATTTGCACTCCAGAATTTGAAATCAATGAACTTACTTTTTCTCCATAAGAACTTCCACGCGCAGCATTCAGTTTTTTCCCAAATTCTTCGTAATCTTGTAACTACCACTGCAAAGTAATCCGCATTTCCTACTTCATCGGGATACATGGAATAATCTCTTGGAAACAGGCGCTGGCCCTTGATTCCACAATAGGGCGAATGTTTTTCGGTATATGGAAAAAGCGTAGTGGTTGAACCATCGGCTTCCTGCGCAAAGATGTAAACATAGCATTCCAAATTGTTGACCACTTCCAATTTGAATTCTTCATTTGGTTTCATATTTCTTGCAGTACGAAAGGTGTTGGCTCCGGTTTGCTCCAAAGCAAGATTGGTTCCATTGCTGTTGAGCATAATGCCAAACTTTGCATTCAAAATTGTGGTAGCTGGTGCGCTTGCATCACCCATAGGATAAATACCATAAGCTTCTTTTACGAAATAATTGAAGTCATCATAACTGACCCACGCAACGCCCTTATTTCCCCATTCTTCACCCCATGAATTCATGATTTGGAAGCCACCCATATTCTGCGCATACTTGTAATCATCATAACCAATAACGCTCATGGCATGTCCTCCAAAGCCGCGCATAGCATAATCGGATTCAGTAGCTCTCCATGTGTCTTTACCCGCCATGTCCTGCATAAAACTTCCACCTACCATCATACCTATCACCACAGGCGCACCTTGAGCAATATTTTGTTTAATTGCAAGCATATTCACTTTTGAGATGTCTTCCCCATTTTGGCCACCTGTCAGTCTTTGATACCCATCTATTTTATGTTCTTCAGCTGAACGCAATTGCATAGAATTTGGGCGGGCGCTACAATCTTGATCGGTATATGGCATCTCATTAAAACGTGCAAGTCCTTTTCCTTGCATTACTTTCATAGCTTCTGCCAAATAACTTCCCTGACATCCTTCCAATGCAATTTGATTATATAAAAATGAGGGAGAGAACGTAGAAGAATTTGGATCAGCTCCGGATTCACGAGCTTCCATTATACTCCTTGCGCTATAAGCTGAAGCCCAGGCTACACATGATCCTTGCTGGCCTTGATTCAAGCGCTTCGGTGCATACTGAAGCAATGAAACTCTTTCTGGTAACGGATTTGTCTTATTATCTGACAAAGGTTCATAGATTTCGGTTGAAGCATATTTCTTCGCATCGAAATTGGCACCTGTTGAAAACAAACTACTAATATTTGTTCCACCGCCCTCACTCAACAAGCTTCCGCATCCCTTTCCTCCGGCAAAATAAATTATTGCACCAATCACCACAATAATGATGAGCAACTTTGGATTTTTTCCAAATAGGCCTAACAATAATGGCAGAAGATTGGTAAGCCCACCGCCCCCAGTATTTCCACCACCTCCTCCACTGTTACGCGGAGTATAACTTCCCTGATTTTCGTCTCTTTTAATTTTGATAGCCATAGTATTTCTTTTTTTTTATTTAGGTGTGTCACTAGCAGCACGTAATATTAGGAAATTCGTTTTATCAAGCGCAACGAATGCGTATAAGAATTTGTTTCTGTATTGAAAATTCCGATATGGTCGATGTTATCTATTCGAACCTTACCGCTAGCATGTATAATTTTTGTTTCAGTATCCTTCTCCTTGAGGATTATACCCACATGTGTTATTCGGCCTTCTTTATTTTCAAAGAATGCTAAATCACCCGTTGCGGATTCTTCTACGAACGAAACCAAACCGCCCTGCTCCGCCTGTTGGTAAGCATCTCTTTGTAGCTTAATTCCTACCAGCCTATATACGATTTGTGTAAAACCCGAACAATCAATACCCATAAAAGTGCGGCCGCCCCATAGATATGGGGTTTCTAGAAACATCAAAGCGTAATCGCTTATGCCTGATTTTTGATTTTCTTGATTTGGATACGTTTGAATTAATTCAATTTCATCGCCCGATGTTTGACTTAGAATTGCTCCAGCAGGAAGAACAAACACTTTTTCACCGCTTCTTACTAAAGAGTAAAGAGAGCTTAAAGGTTTTGTTTCATTTAGTTCTTGAGCATTAGACGTCAGAATAGACACTTGTTTTTTATCCACCCAACCTTCATAATGGTCATGGCTTAATCTCACCAAATACCATTTTTCCAATTCATCGAGGACTTGCATAGACTCACCATACAACACCTGGCTTACCATTTCACTTCTATCTGACGCCTCCCTGCGCAAGGGTGCTACAGCACATTCACAAACCAATTTATTCATTTATTGACAAATTAAAACACGCTAAGCGCATCAAAATCCAAAATTATTGAAGTGGTTAACCATATTCAAAATGTTAAATACCAAAACATAAAACACTATTTTACAAATACTTAAATATTGCGTGCGAATTTTTTAGTCGATAATATTTGTATTTTAGTCGATAGCTATCATACTTTTGTCGAACGAAAACAAATTCTGGTCTAAACTTCTACTGAGTACTGCGCTTTTAGAAATTGCTATTTAAAGTAACAATTAATGAATAAAGCTAACGGTACCAAGTCGCTAATGACTAAACCCTATTACCAAACTGCATCAATTGTATGCAGTCTTTCATCTTATTTCCTTTCGAGTTTATTAAACTATCAAGTGCGACCACTTGCGGTTCTTGTCACTTCCATTAACAGAGACTCTATTAAATAATCAAATCATATAACAACTTAAATTCTGAACAGAATGAAAAAACAAATCATTTTCAGTTCGCTGGGTAAGCAATTACTCATGCCTGTAATTCTGCTCTTTGCCGGGGTACTTATTTCGGCCGAGATGAAAGCTCAGAGCAAACCATCAGCCCTTTTAAGCGGCAACGGTGTGCTTCAGCTTCCTACTAATGTGGCTCTAACTGACAGTTACGAGTTCAGCACTGCTTCGTTTGGTTTTCAAAACGAAACACAAGCGGTTCAGTACTTCAAGAACAAGTCTCAAGCGGACTTCTATTTCCGTGTAAGACTTAACGAGAACAAAGCTTATGTCTATTTGAACAAACAAGCTCATCCAAGCTGGACTTTGACTGAGTGGAACAATCTGTTAAATACAAAAACAACTGCTTCTCCACTCCTTAATTAAGAACCAAATTACAAATCAACATTTTTTTACAAAATGAAACATTTTTATAATAACCTAAAGGGCTTAATCATCGCAATGGTATGTTGTATACCATTCATGACAAATGCTCAATTAATAGTAAACAATGCGGTAACAGGAACTGATTTGGCTAACTCCATTCTAGGTTCAGGTGTTACTGTTTCGAACGTTTCACTGAATGCTGCCAATGGTTCTTATGGAATCTTCAGCAATGGTGCAACGACTAACATCGGTATAGCGGAAGGAATCCTTTTAACGTCTGGGCAAACCAGTGCTGCAATTGGCGAAAACAACGTTATCAACGCAGGCAATGATAACCACGTTGCAGGAGATGCAGATTTGAATGCTCTTGTTGGAGGTGGTACTCAAGATGCTACTGTGTTAGAATTCGATTTCGTTGCAGAGAGCAATACAATCTCTGTTCAATACGTTTTCGGTTCTGAAGAATATCCTGAGTGGGTTTGTTCACAGTACAATGATGTATTTGCATTCTTTGTTACGGGTAACAATCCTTCAGGTCCTGCTTATAGCAATACTAACGTAGCGCTTATCCCAAGCTCGATTCTCCCAGTATCCATTAATAACGTCAATGCATCTGCGAATAACTGTGCTGGAAACTTCACTGGTAACAACATTTATTTCGTAAACAATGCTGGCGGCTCTACCATCCAATACGATGGATTTACTGTTGTTTTGACTTCTCAAGTTTCAGTAGTTCCTGGTGAGTCTTATCACTTCAAATTCGCTATAGCCGACCGTGGTGATGGCGTTCTTGACAGTGGTGTATTCATCAAAGGAGAAAGCTTCTCTGTCTATGAGTGTTTGGCTGGTAACCTAGCTTTCGAAACCCCTGTTCTAGGACCTTTGTGCAATAACGATGCTTTCGTTAATGTAACAAGTAATTCTATAGTTGGTGAGTTCTATCAATACCTTTTGGTTAATGCAGATGGCGAGATCCTAGCCATTAACAACAATGGAGAATTTAGCTTAAATGGCTTTGATGGTGGAATCTATGGTATCTCTTACACGGGTGAAGTCAGTGGTCTTGAAGTTGGTGAAGACATCAGCGACATAAGTCTTTCAAGTGAAGAAGGTTGTTTCGACCTATCTGCTCCACTCACTGTTGCGGTTGAAGTTTGTATCTCTTTTGAGTTAATCAATTGTGCTGATGCTGTAATTCTTGAGTGTGATGCTGACCTAGACGATCTTGACTTGGTTGGTCTTCCAAATATCGACATCATCTACGGAAGTCCTGAGGATGTTGATTTCACTTATATTGACGATATTATCACTTCTGGAGAGTGCGTAACTGTAATAAGCCGCACTTGGGTTATCACTTTGGGTAACACAACTGAAACTTGTGTTCAGATTATTACTTTGATTGATACTCAAGGTCCAGTTATTTCTGGCGTTCAGGAAGAAATCAACGTACAATGTATTGAAGGAATTCCTGCTCCAGATGCGGCTACTGCTGTTGATGCTTGCAGTTCTGCTTCTCCTGTATCTGTTTTCACAAGCCAAACAGGTGAATTGATTTCATCATGCTGCTTGACTACAGCTTATGGTCCTGGTTCTGACTGGTCAATTTGGTTGCCAGTTCTTTCACAAGGTTGTTGCTTCAATAGCTCTAACTGGTTGTTCCAAGACTGCGGTCATTTGGATCAATACGCTGACGGTACAGCTCACATTCATGGTACTGTTTACAACAGCGCTAACCCATCACAACAATTTATCGTTAGCATTTGGTTGCAAGCTAAAAGAGACTGGGCTACATGGAACGGTCTTGGTAGAAACTACAGAGATGATTTAGGTTTTGGTCAACCAAACAAATTCATCGATTGGAGCTACTTCGAATTAGTTGATGGTTTCTCATCTTTGACTGGTGCTGGTGACTTGGCTGGTGATATCCTTTTCTTATCACATGCTCCTGCTAGCAAATATTTCGGATGGCAAGCTGGTGAAGGTGCTAACAACCGTAACGGTAACAACGGTCTTTCTGGTGGTTTCACATACGTTGGTACTCTAGGTGGTGACCAAGTTTGTTGTCACCATGGTGACTTGAACGTTGACTTGAGCAATTGTCAAGACTTTGACGATCAAGAGTGTCTTAACAGCACATCTTTCACACGTTTCTACCGTTCAGTTGATGGTTGCTACAACGAAACTATCGTTGAGCAGACTATCAATGTAAATGATACAACTGCACCAACATTTGATAACTGTCCAGAAAGTTTGACTATCAGCTGCGAAGAAGCAATTCCTGCTTTGGCTACTGGTATCACAGCTCAAGACAATTGCATCGGTGAAGTAATCGTTGCTTACCTTGGTGAAGAAGTAGAAGGAAATGACTGTCACCGTACAATTACTCGCACATGGTCTGCTACAGATGAGTGTGGTAATCGTAATGATTGCGTTCAAGTTATCACCATCGTTGATGAAACTGCTCCGGTTCTTAACGGTCTTCCAGAACAAGAACTTTCAGTAGAGTGTGATACAATCCCAGCTGTTGCTGAAGTTACAGCCACTGACAACTGCGACCTTGAGGTTTCTGTTTCTTACAACGAAGAAATCATTGAAGGTTCTTGCGCTAATAATTATACCATCGTTCGCACTTGGTCATCAGTTGACGACTGCTACAACGATGTGTCTTTCACACAAACCATTCATGTTGATGATACAACAGGTCCGGTATTCGATGCCTATCCTGTTTATACTCATGTAGAGTGTGATGAAATACCTGGAGCTCTAACAGCTACAGACAACTGCGGTAATGCAGAAGTTACATTGACTTATCAATGCTTCTTAAATGGTGGTTGTCTTGGTATGTACTACCGTATCTACCAAGCCGTAGACGAGTGCGGTAACGTAACTACAGCCGAGCAATACATTGCCATTCTTGACAACACTGCTCCAGAATTCCAAAATATTCCTGCTGACGAAACGCTTGAGTGTTCTGAGGTTTCTTTGGGCGAAAATGGAAATTACTTCGGTGATGGTGATGTTTATGCTATCGACAACTGTGGATACCATTTCTACCTAGATTGTTTGTTGCCTATCACTTACACCTACAACGAAGAAGTTGTAGCTACTGATGACAATTGTCCACAATCTTTCGACATCATCCGTACATGGACAGCAACCGACTACTGTGACAACACAGCTTCGGCTACTCAAACTGTACATGTGGTTGATACTACTGCTCCAGTATTGTCTATTCCTGCTTCTTATCAAGCTAACTGCCATGATGAGCTAGTTTATGAAGAGGCTTCTGCAGAAGACAATTGTGGTGCTTCTACTATCTCTGTTGAAGTTGATACAGTTGCTGGTAACTGTCCTAACAACTATGTAATCAACCGCACTTTTGTTGCTGTTGACGAATGTGGTAACGCTTCTGAGCCACAAACTCAAGTTATCACTGTAGTTGACCAATACGCTCCTATATTCGGTGAAGGAAATGAATATTCATTCACTTACGAGTGTGACGAGACAATCGAATTGATTCAACCAGTTGCTTCTGACAACTGTAGCGAATTGATTGAGTACGCTTATAGCGACACTAACCATTGGGGTAACAGCTGCTATAGCGGTTTCACTCGCGTTTGGACTGCTACAGATGAGTGCGGTAACTCAAACAACTTCTACCAAAGCATCTATGTGGAAGACACAACTGCTCCGGTAATCGCTGGTGAAAATGTAATCAACCGTCCTTGTGATGATTATGCTGGTATCTATGTTACTGCAACGGATAACTGTAACACAGTTGAGATTGAAGCAGTTTATGATGAGCACGTTTCTGGCTCATGCGCTGGTACAGTAATTCGTCACTATGTAGCTACAGACTCTTGTGGTAATGCTTCTGCTGAATTCGTTCAAATTATTCACTTGACTGACGAAGTTGCTCCTGTTATCGTTTCTGAAACAGCTGACTTTGAAGTTCAATGTGGTAATGAGTACGGAGTAAACGCTCCAGAATTTAGCGACAACTGTGACGAAGAATTGGATATCGTTTCTGATATTGATTCTGAGACTGATGGTTGCACAACTTGGGTTACTTACACTTGGACTGCTACAGACCATTGTAACCTATCTGTAACTTCTACTACAGTTGTTACTATCATCGATACTACAGATCCTGTATTCTACGAATTCCCTGCTAGCGTTACTATTAGCTGTGAGGAAGTAGTTCCTGCAGTTGTTTATCCTATCGCTTCAGACAATTGTGATGAAGATGTAGAAATAGTATTGGGTGAGGTAGAAGAAGCTGGCGATTGTCCAAATGAGCGTATCATCTACCGTACATTCCGTGGTTATGATAACTGCGGTAATGAAGTAGTTGAAACTCAAACTATCACAATCATTGATGAAACAGCTCCTGTATTCGGTGATAATGAATCTCATTTGATTTACGAGTGCGATCAAGTTATTCCTGTGGTACAACCAATTGCTTCAGACAATTGCAGTGAGTTAATTGAGTACGCTTACAACGATACCAACTCTTGGACTCAAGGTTGCTATAGCGGATTTACACGTGTTTGGACTGCTACGGATGAGTGTGGTAACTCTTCAACATTCTATCAAAACATAGAAGTGCGCGATACAACTGCTCCTGTGGTTGATCCATTCGAAATTGAAATCGAAATGCCTTGCGATCAAGTTGATGAGTCTATCCTTATCACTGCTCAAGACAATTGTAATGAAGTTATCATTACAAAATCTGATGAGCACGTATCTGGCGGTTGCGCTGGTAAAATCATCCGTACTTACTACATTCAAGATGTTTGTGGTAACGTTACCGAAGGTATCTACCAACAAATCATCACGCTTATCGACACTGTTGCCCCTGTTGGTAACCAACCTGAGAACGTGACTGTAGCTTGTGATGAGCAAGTTCCTGCTTTCGATCCTCAATGGTCTGACAACTGCAGCGATGAGTTGACATACTCTCACAGCCTTCCATTGGCTAACGGTTACTGCAACGTAAGCGTTACTGAGACTTGGTCTGCTACAGATGCTTGTGGTAATGTTGCTACAGTTAGCCGTGTGGTTACTTATGTTGACGAAGTTGACCCTGAGTTCTACTACGTTCCTGCTAGCATTACAGTTCAATGCAACCAAGAGTATGCTCTTGAGCTTGCTACTGCAACTGATAATTGCGACCAAGACGTTACTGTAACTGTTGAGTCTTCTGAAGAAGCTGCTGATTGCCCTGCTGAAAGCGTAATTACTCGCACTTTCACTGCTACTGACGAGTGTGGTAACACTGCTACTGCAGTTCAAACTATCACTATCGTGGATACTTATGCTCCGGTATTTGATGAAGGACAAACTTCACAATACAGCTATGAGTGTGACGAAACACCTGCTCCTATTCAACCAACTGCTACAGACAACTGCAGCACAATTGAATACTCTTCAAGTGATTCTAACCCATGGATAGATGGTTGTTCAAGTGGATTCACTCGTACATGGACTGCAACTGATGCTTGCGGAAACTCTTCTGAGTTCGTTCAGTACCTTTCATTCCACGATACGACTGCTCCAGTAGTTGATCCATTCATTATCGAAATCGAAATGCCTTGCGATCAAGTTGATGAGTCTATCCTTATCACGGCTCAAGACAACTGCAATGAAGTAATCATTACTAAAGATGATCAACACGTTTCAGGTGGATGCGCAGGTAAAATCATCCGTACTTATCACATCCAAGACATTTGTGGTAACGTTACTGAAGGCTTGTATCAACAAATCATCACGCTTATTGATACTGTTGACCCTGTTGGTAACCAACCTGAGAACGTAACGGTAGCTTGTGATGAGCAAGTTCCTGCTTTCGATCCTCAATGGTCTGACAACTGCAGCGATGAGTTGACATACTCTCACAGCCTTCCATTGGCTAACGGTTACTGCAACGTAAGCGTTACTGAGACTTGGTCTGCTACAGATGCTTGTGGTAATGTTGCTACAGTTAGCCGTGTGGTTACTTATGTTGACGAAGTTGATCCTGAGTTCTACTATGTTCCTGCTAGCATTACAGTTCAATGCAACCAAGAGTACGCTCTTGAGCTTGCTACTGCAACTGACAACTGTGATCAAGACGTAACAGTAACTGTTGAGTCTTCTGAAGAAGCCGGTGATTGCCCTGCTGAAAGCGTAATTACTCGCACTTTCACTGCTACTGACGAGTGTGGTAATACTGCAACTGCAGTTCAAACTATCACTATCGTAGATACTTATGCTCCAGTATTCGGTGAGAACCAATCTTCATACACTTATGAGTGTGGTTCAACTGCATCTGTTGTTGAGCCGGTTGCTACAGACAACTGCAGCACTATCACTTATACTTTTGTTGATGGTTCAACTTGGGTTGATGGTTGTATTAGTGGATTTGAGCGTGTTTGGACTGCTACAGATGCTTGCGGAAATGCAAGTGAGCCATTCAGCCAATACATCACATTCGAAGACACTACTGATCCAGTATTGGAAGGCTGTCCTTCTGACTTGGTATTGGATTGCGAAGCTGAAATCCCTGCTCCTGTTCAAGTAACTGCTTCTGACGTTTGTGATACAGATGTTGAAGTTGTATTTGAAGAATTCATGTACGGTGATCTTCCAGCTGAAGGTTCTATCGCTGATTGTGATTTGATCACTCCTGTTCGTCCAGCTAACAACCCTTGCGTATATCCATACGATTGGGCAATGGCATTGTTCGGAATGGCTAACGCTCACAAATACTACTATGTATCTGAAGGTAGTTTGGTACAATATCCAAATGGTTCTGTTCACGTAACAGCTACTATGAACAACGTACTTGCCCCAGCTAATGGTTGGTTGGTTGATGTATGGTTCGAAGGTGGTCTTGATTGGAGCGATTGGAGCTCACAAAGCTTCCCAACAGGATTCAAAGCTGATTGTGGTGCTGAAGGTGCTAACCATACTGAGTGGTTGTACTTCATCCTACAAGCTGGTGAAGGTGCTGAATTGACTGGATTTGGCGGATATGCTGGTTCTGTGTTGAACTTGGTTCACGCTCCATCTAACCACTACTTCGGTTTCCAATTGGGAGACGGTGCTAACAACTACAACGCAGCTGACAATGGCTTCGGTGGTTGGTTCACATACAATGGTGTATTCAATGGCGCAAGCATTACTGGTGCTGGTGACTTTGCATTCGAATTGGATTGCTGCCCAGACTACTGGATCGTTCGTCAATGGACCGCTACTGACTGTTCAGGTAACTCAGTTTCTTGCTCACAAACCATTACCTTCGAAGGTACTGATTTGAACGGTGGAAACGTTAACAACACAACTGTAGATGTTCCTTCAAACGAATCTATCGGTACTGTTACTGTATCTCCTAACCCAGCTACAGACAACGCTATCTTCACATTCAAAACTAAAGAAGCCGGCAAAACTTCACTTGAAGTATTTGATATAGCCGGTGCTAAAGTGGCTGATGTGTACATGGGTGTTGTTGAAGCAGGTGTTGAGTACAAAGTGAATTACAATGTAAATACGCTAGCAACAGGTGTTTACATGTATCGCCTCAACAACGGTAACGGTTCAGAAATAGGCCGTTTGATTATCAACAAATAATTATCGTTCAGAGTCGATAGTTTAGATTAAAAAAGAAGCCGCTTCCTTTTGGGAGCGGCTTCTTTCGTTAAAGACGTTTGAATAAAGGGTGATGAAATAAAAAAGCCGGACTACATTGTGCAATCCGGCTATATTCTTTTGAAAAAGTGGTGGACCCGGTGGGAGTCGAACCCACGTCCAAACAAGGAATTTCAGAGTTTTCTACATGCTTATTCTGTAAATTAATTTTCGTCTTGCGGCCAGGCTACAGACAGCCAAACCACAAGCTTATCTTGCGTTTTTTAGCAACTCCTTACAAGCGTCAGTTGTTGCGATTTCCCTTCGGTTGAAGCCTCATTGCACACGACCAGGAACGGGGTATATGTGCGAGACATGCTCGTGGTTACCTATCGGTAAGCATAAAGCCAAATCACATACCGTGATTAGGCAGCAAGCGCGTAAGAATTATTGTCATTTCTGACTCGTTATTTGCAGATTAAAGAGCCTAATAACGAAAAGCTCTGCATGCTTGCCCAGCTATTCTTCTCGCTGTCAAATCCAAGGGTCGGGCCCTTGAAGTAAACTTCTTCATCGAAGTAAACTCAAAGAATAATTTCCAAAGAACTGGCGCAAAGATATAAACGACTGGCTAATCGTATTTGTTAGAGAATCAAAATGATTATTGCTTAAGTCGACTACTTTCAGCAATTCTCGGGTCAGGTTTTAGTTTCAATCTTTTTATATATGAAACTTCCAAACTGATTGCTCCAAAGTCTTCGATCAGTTTGCCTTGAATAAGAAATAATCCCCAACCTGAAAAAGAGAATTTCTGCGCGACATCGGGAAAGTGAACTGTGTCAATAAATCGACCTTCGACATCCAAAAAATTACCAAACAACATCCTTTCACCACGCTGCGTATGTGTTGTTTTAGAAGTGACTTTATATCCAATGGCCGTTACTTGCTTGCCTGTTTTTGAATACAAAAGACTTGGAAAATCTTTGGCTAAACGAATGTCTCCCACCTCCTCTTCCAGCAAATCGAAAGGGCTGCAAAGTGGAAAGCCTAACAATTCTAATTCATCATAAGCATCTTCTAAAGCATGATGTTCCAACTGTGGTAAATCAATATTCTTGGGACGAACTGAAAACAAAGAATGTTCTTGCAACGGTCTTTTGGATTTACCCAATCGCAAATGAAGTTGCCACATGAGTTCTTTCTTAGACAAAGAAGTAAATCTAAGTGCTCCTACACGAGCTAAAATCAAACATTGTTCCAGCGATATGTTTACTCTTTCCAGAAAATTATCCAACGATTTGAACGGCCCTTCCGCTCGAGCATGGATCACATGACCGCGCGTTTCGTCTGTTAGGTCTTTGATAATTTCCAAACCAAGTGTTATATCCTTTCCCCTTAAAACCGCACCATTGGCTGAAATATTAATACAAGGCGCATGAATGGTTGCGCCTTTCATCCGAGCTTCATGAATATAAAATTCCGTTCTATAGAAACCGCCATAGTTGTTGATGGTAGCGGTCATATACTCCAACGGATAATAACGCTTAAGGAAAAGACATTGATAACTCTCCACTGCATAGCTCGCACTATGACCTTTCGCAAAAGCGTATCCTGCGAAGCTTTCTACTTGTCGCCAAACATCAAGCACAAGTTTTTCGCTATGACCATTGTTGAGTCCACCTTGTATGAATTTCTTCTTAGCAACTTGAAACTCTTCTCTGCCGCGATATTTACCACTCATTCCTCTACGCAACACATCAGCCTCTCCTAAATCTAAACCAGAGAAATAATGCGCCACTTTAATCACATCCTCTTGATAAACCATTACACCATAGGTATCAGGCATAAGTTCCAACAAAGGCACAGGAGCTTCTTTTCTCCGTTCAGGATTGCGTTCACGCTTGATGTACTCAGACATCATTCCTGACGAAGCCACACCAGGTCGGATAACAGAACTCGCTGCTACAAGCCCGATATAATCGTGTGTCTGAAGCTTTGTAAGCAACATGCGCATCGCTGGTGATTCGATATAAAAACAACCGATGGTATCCGCATTAGATAGAAGTGCATTGCACTCCGCATCATGCTTAAATCTGTTGATATCATGGATGTCAATTTCGATGTCATCATTCTCTTTTAAAATCTTGAGCGTATCCTTTATTTTTTCTAAACCACGCTGAGAAAGAATATCCAGTTTGTTGATAGAAATATCTTCTGCCTGATGCATATCAAACTGAGTAGTCGCATAGCCTTTCGGTGGCAAAAAAGTAGCTCCATAATAGTTAACAGGCTTCTCGGTGATGATGATTCCTGAGGCGTGAATACTTATGTAATTAGGAAAGTTGTTGATGTAATAGGAATACTTAATGACCAATTGTTGGATAGAATCAAGTTTTTCAAAATCAACTCCCTCATTGCTGAGCATATCAATTTCTTCTTTAGGAAGACCAAACACTTTCCCCAGCTCTCTAACAGTAGCAGCATATTGAAATGTATTGAACGTACCTATCAGCGCGACATTATCAAATCTTTCAAAGATGTATCTCGTCATATCATCTCTATCGCGCCAAGAAAAATCAATGTCAAAATCGGGAGGATTCTTTCTAAACAGATTGATGAATCGCTCGAAGTACAAATCAAGCTCGATGGGATCCACATCGGTTATTCCAATCAAATAAGCGACCATACTGTTGGCACCACTTCCTCTTCCAACATAGAAATAATCTTTGCTGCGCGCGTAGCTGACAATGTCCCAATTGATAAGGAAGTAAGGAACAAAACCTTGTTGCGCAATAACCGCTAACTCCTTATCCAAACGCTTCCACTCCTTTTCTGCAGCATTCGGATAACGATACTTCATTCCTTCAGTACAAAGTTTTTGAAGCATCATCAAATCATCCTCCGCAGATGAATTGTAATGTGGTTGATTTCTGGACTTCTTACCATCAAAGTCAAAACTCAACATACAGGATGAAAGCAATTGCTTTGTATTCTCTATCAAAAATGGAAACTCTGCATACTTCAACTCCAACTCTTCAAGCGATAAAAATTTATCGTTCTCATTGCCCTCTTCTTCCTTTGGCAATTTGCTTAGCAATGCATTGTTATCAATTGCGCGCAATAATCGATGCGCGTTAAAGTCGCGCTTGTTGCGGAAAGTGGCGGTATTCATTACCACCAACTTCTCTTGCTTTTCTTTTAAAGATGAAAATTTTAATCGCACCAAATCTTGTGGCGCAATACCTACGAACTCATTCTCTCTGAGTGATTCAACATTGATGGAAGAAGAAAAAGGATAAACAACAAATGCGTTATCGAGAGGTGGTGCAATGTTTTCAAAGTCTTTTTGCGTGTGAAGATGATTTGAAAGGTGTTGATTCAATTCAAAAAAGCCTTCTTCATTTTTTACAATACCGATATACTTTCTATCTACTCCATTGCGAAAATCAATACCTGCCACAGGATGAATGTTTTCCTTTTCTGCTAAACGAAAAAACTCGATGATACCCGCAGTGCAGTTAATATCAGTCATGGCTATGCTTTCATAACCACCATCTATGGCTAACGACAAAAGCTCTTCTGGGTTTATAGTTCCATATCGCAACGAAAAGTATGAATGATTGCAAAGCATAACCTCATTGTCTTCTGTTGGCCAACAACGGTGGTGGTTCGCCTTTGAAAGGATTGAATCTGCTGATGGAGCGCGCTTCCATTCCTGCAGCGCTCATCACAATGCGATCCCCATAGCGGTCGCGCATTTTGTCCATTGCTTGATAAAGATTGATACGCTCTTCGCTGTCTTCAAACAAATTGATTTGATGACCACCATTTACAAGATGGCTGTATCTCACGCCAATCAATCGCACCAGCATTCGTCTGTTATAAATCTTATCAAAAAGCTCCAACACTTTTGGTATCAAAATATGGTCTGCCGCTGTGTATGGAATTCTGCATTGAAGTGTTTGTGTTTGAAAATCGGAATAACGAATTTTCATAGTAACACAAGAGGTTACTTTCTCGCCTCTGCGCAACTGAAATGCAAGGTTCTCTGCCATCGCCAGCAAAAGCCCTTTAAGCTTTGCTACATCAATGGTGTCTTTATCAAATGTTCTTTCAGTAGAAATTGATTTGCGCTCCTGATATGGAATGACGGGCGAGTTATCAATTCCGTTCGCTTTTTTCCAAATAGAAATTCCATTTTCACCAAAGGCTTTGGCCATCAACTCCATCTCCATTTGTTGTAACGTATGGATGTACTTCACGCCCATGTTGCGAAGGGTTTGGCCAGTCTTATCACCCACCATCGGGATTTTACTTACGGGAAGAGGTGCAAGGAAAGGCTTTTCTGTTCCCACATCCACCTTAATACGATTATTGGGCTTGGCTTCACCCGTAGCAATTTTCGAAACTGTTTTATTTGCAGATAAACCAAAGGATATGGGCAAGCCTGTTTCTTTGATAATCTTATCGCGCAATTCAACGCTGTACTTAAAGCATCCAAAGAATTTGTCCATTCCTGTAAGGTCGCAGTAAAACTCATCTATCGAAGTTTTTTCAAAAACGGGAACAGCTTCACGTACTATTTCAGAAACCTGATTCGAATATTTTGTATAAGTGCTTGTGTTTCCTTTAATGACAATGGCCTCAGGACAAAGCTGCAAAGCCATTTTCATGGGCATCGCACTGTGAACGCCAAATCTTCTTGCTTCATAACTGCACGAGGCTACAACGCCTCTGTCAGTCGTTCCACCAATTAAGATAGGTTTATTATTCAACCGTGAATCCAATAGCCGCTCGCACGATACGAAGAACGTATCGAGGTCCATGTGTATGACAGAGCGCTCGGACATGCTATTGAAATTTGTTTGCAGATATGCCGTAATTTATCGTCCACTTTGAAAAAGCGGGACAACAAGTTTACCACCTCTTTTCTTAAAATAATCGATTGTTCAATGTTTTATTTTGGCAAGAATGGAAGGGTTGGTTGTAAGGTATTTACAATACATAACGAATTAGCAAAATGCCAACCTCACTGATTTACAGAGCTATAAAAAGTCAGCTTCTTTTCTGACACTACGACCTAATTTCGCCACCGCAATTTTTGAAACCTGCAAGATGAAAATCAATAAAATAGGAATAATAAAAGAGGGAAAAGTACCGGCAGATTACCGTGTGCCTCTAACTCCCACACAGTGTGCTGAACTAAAGAAAAAATATCCTCATCTTGATGTGGTTGTTCAACCAAGTGACATACGTAGATTTAAAGATGAAGAATATCAAGCCGCAGGAATCACATTGTCCAACGATTTATCTGACTGCGATTTGTTGATGGGTGTGAAAGAAGTTCCTGTTGATATGCTTATCCCCGAAAAGACCTATATGTTCTTTTCTCACACCATCAAAAAACAACCATACAACGCCAAACTACTGCGTACCATTTTAGATAAAAAAATCCGACTCGTTGATTATGAAACCTTAAAAGGAACTGACAACAAACGCCTGATTGGTTTTGGAAAATATGCCGGAATAGTTGGTGCTTATGAAGGTTTCCGTGCCTTTGGAAAAAAACATAATTTGTATGAGTTGAAATCGCCAAGTGAATGTGTGGATAGAAAAGAGATGGAACAAGAGATGAAAAAAATTCAGCTTCCTTCTTCTACAAAAATTGTGGTGACAGGTTTTGGTCGGGTCGGCAACGGAGCCAAAGAAATCTTCGATTTACTTCCGATTGAGTTGGTGAACGAAGAAGATTATTTCTCTCAAAAAT
>Ga0209572_1001131_pt1 | contig 22442 bp, 18 predicted proteins | sample EBPBio232012_DNA_FD_185867 | JGI IMG/M metagenome (GOLD analysis project Ga0209572, IMG submission 185867) | Wastewater treatment Type I Accumulibacter community from EBPR Bioreactor in Madison, WI, USA - Reactor 1_1/23/2012_ DNA (SPAdes)... | ecosystem: Engineered > Bioreactor > EBPR >...
CAAGTAAAAGACGCGAATCCATAACCGACCAACCCGAGAAAGGCATGTGTCAACAATGTCCTGTCTCGGAGTGTCAAGGATGTCATGTCACAGCACACTTGACTCGAGGAGGGTGCCCAAAGGGCGGGAGGGGCCGCGTACCACATACTCTCAATCGACGCGCCCAGATCGAATCCCCCACCATAAGCCTAAACCCGGGTCTCGTGAACCCACTAGGTATCCTCCCGCCATGTCTACCTTCCCTGGCCCGCGTGATTGGGGACGCTTACTCACCGCGATGCTCACACCGTTCAATTCCGATGGATCGGTGAACGAAAAAGAAGTCGCCCGCATCGCCGCCCACCTGGTAGACGACCAAAAGAACGACGGTCTCGTCGTTGCTGGAACCACGGGAGAATCCCCGACTCTCAGCCACGAAGAGAAGCTCCGACTCCTCGAAATCACCCTCGATACCGTCGGAGATCGCGCCGCTGTCGTGATGGGGGCGGGAAGCTACAACACCGCCGAAAGCATCGAAATGACCCGCGCGGCGGAAAAGCGTGGCGCCCACGGCATCATGCTCGTGAATCCTTACTACAACAAACCTGGGCAAGCTGGACTCTATGCTCACTTCTCCACGATTTCCGCGGGGACCGGGCTCCCCGTGATGCTTTACAACATCCAGCCCCGAAGCGCGATCAACCTGGAGACCGATACGCTCCTCCGCCTTGCCGAGATTCCAAATATCGTCGCGGTGAAGGAGGCCAGCGGCGACCTCAACCAAATCAGCGATGTCTGTGCCCGCAAACCCGAGGATTTCCGGGTCTATAGCGGCGACGATGGCCTCTGTCTGCCGATCTTGAGTGTGGGGGGACACGGTCTCGTGAGCGTCGCCGCGCACGTGCTGGGCCGAGATTTTGCCGAGCTGATCTCTGCCTATGCAAGCGATCCTGCTCGGTCAACCGAGATCCACCAGCAGGTTCTCGGCAAAGTTCGAGCCGTCTTCTCCGCGCCCTCTCCCGTGCCGATCAAGTACCTCCTGGCCAAGCAAGGGTTCGACTGCGAAAGCGTCCGCCTACCTTTGGTTCCCCTCAGCGATCAAGAAAAATCACGGATTGACCAAGCTTTCGCCTAAGTCGCCCCGGGTGTGTGTCGCTTGTTGAGAGCCTATCCTTGGGTGGCGTCAACCACCATCGCGTCCATCGCCTCTGCAACTTCGTCCGCGATCTGCGCCGACTTCTCGCCTTCGTAGAACTCACCGAGCATCTTCGGGTCCAGCCAGGTGATGAGGGTTCGGCCTTCGCGCTCGGTGATGGCAATTCGACAAGGGAGCTGACCCAGCACACGAGGATCCTCCGCCAGCATCGCGTGGGCATGAACCGCGTTGCAGACCCCCAAAATCACCGTCGGGGGAGCCGTGAGGTTCTTCTTCGCGAAGTTCGCCGACAGATCGATCTCGAACTGGACACTAAAACCGTTGTCCACGACGGCTTTTTTCAGCCTGGTGACCGTTTCCGTTACGGAATAAGGCGAGATCGCCTCCTTCTCCATCTGAGGTCGCGTTTGATTCATCTCTGAAGGAGCAGAGACATCATGACCAGAAAAGGATTCCACGGAAGTCGCAACGAGACCGGAAACGCCAAGAATCATCAAGAGGAAGGGCATCCGCATGGAACAACAGAGCCACCCATGAGGCGAAAGGATTCGTGGCTTAGGCCGCAAGGAGCCTTCCCGGTAACCTTGCGGAAGTATGCCGAAGCTCATTCTCGTTCGCCACGGGCAATCACTGTGGAACCTTGAAAACCGATTCACCGGCTGGGTGGACGTTCCCCTCACCGCACAAGGCGAAGCCGAAGCCCGCCGCGCGGGTGAGCTCCTCAAGGGCCATTCGATCGACGTTGCCTACACCAGCGGTCTCCGACGTGCCCAGGAAACCCTGCGACACATCATGGAAGCGGGCGAAATCAACGTCCCCGTCATCCGAGATGCTGCTCTCAACGAGCGGGACTATGGCGATCTCGCTGGCCTGAACAAAGACGACATGCGCGCGAAGTACGGCGAAGAACAAGTTCACATCTGGCGCCGCAGCTATGATGTCGCCCCGCCGAACGGCGAGAGCCTCAAAGACACCCGCGAACGCACTTTGCCCTTCTTTGAGCGAGCGGTTTTGGGCGATATCAAACAAGGCAAGGATGTTCTCGTGGTCGCCCACGGCAACTCCAACCGAAGCATCGTGATGGCCCTGGAAAACCTAACGCCGGATGAGATTTTGGCCAAGGAACTCGCTACCGGCGTGCCCCTCGTCTACGATCTGAACCTCGACGGAACCATGAATTCAGTCGAGATCTTGAAGTAAATCGAGCGATTTTCGACGAAAATTCGATCAAAAAGCACCCCAAATCCATGCGATTTGGGGTGCTTTTTGTGCCAATTCAGGCCGCTTCTTGCCCGTCGAAGCCCGGGAAAGCCTCTTCCCCACTCGGCATAAACCCTCCTCGACCAGGGCGGAGTTCCTCGAATTTCGGGGCAAGGGCGGGGATTCCGAGTTGTTTGAGAAGGGTCTGCAACCGCGTGATCTCCTCGTCCTCAATTCGCCGCAAGGCTCCCAGTTGGGTATCGAGTTGGCGATTGAGGTGATTGAACACGTCGTAGCTCTGCTTCGTCGGTCCAAATTCGCCGCCCTGGACCACACCAAGAAGCGCGGCGAGCTTGTTGTTCAGCCGGATCGGGTGGTTCAGGAAGTCCTGCCCCGATTCCGCCTTGCCCTGATGCAAAGCATCTTCGATCATCGTCAATCGAGCCGCGATCTTCTCGGCCTGCTCGGCGATCTCCTTTCGATCCGTCGGAAGGGAGGCGAGCGCGGTCTTCCATCCTCGCGCACGGACGACACCCTCATGCGCCGCCGTCACTCGATCCGCGATCTGCTTGGAGAAGCGGAATTGCTCGCGCAAGTCCGCCTCGGATGCAGGGGTCAGAGGGTGCTTTTGCCACTGAACCATCGCGGCGAGAGTCATTTCACCTTCGGTTTCCAGGGTCACCGAATACTGCCCCGGAGGTGCCTTCAGAGGGCCTCCGAAGCCGGACCACATCCGCAAATTTGCGAACGATTTGTATCCCGGATAGCTCGGGTTCAGGGCAACTCGATTCAGACCAGGTTTTGCCTGCTTCACCACAACTCCGGCAAGCTCGTTGGCATCGCCATCCTTGATCTTGATCGTGATATCGCGCGGCTTATCGACCAAAAACTCGACCACGATCCCGTTGAGCGCAGGGTTTTCCCCGACCGGCTCCGCGATCTTGGTTCCCGCACCCACCGGCCCAAAGCGGGCGGGGTTGGCGGGCTTCGGGGTCAAGAGTCGCAGGGCCGGAGTGGCTGGCATGTCGCGGAGCTGACGGAGAAGATGAAGCTCCTCCATCACCCAGAACGACCGACCGTGAGTGCCAACGACGAGGTCATTGCCCTTGAACACGAAATCGTGCACAGGAACCTCGGGGAACTTGCCGCCCAAGCGCTGCCACGGCCCGCTCGGGAACCTGACATAGAGACCATGCTCTGTTCCGGCATAAACCATGTTTGGGATCACGGGATCTTCGCGCACCACTCGAACAATGCAATCCTCGGGAAGCCCGGAAGACCAGGACTGCCAAGTCTTGCCATTGTCGCGAGTCACGAAGATGTATGGCTTTTGGTCACCATTCTTATAGTTATTTGCCGCCACCCAAGCGGTCTGCGCGGCATGGGGCGAGGCGTCGATCATGCTGATCAACAATCCACCGGGATTCCCAGCACTGGAGGAAGGGGTGACATTTCGCCAAGACTTCCCTTCGTTGGTTGTCACTTGGACATTGCCATCATCGGTGCCGGCCCACAGAGTTCCCTGCTTCAGGGGAGACTCCGCGATGGTGAACACGGTGCAGTAGTACTCCACACTTGTGTTGTCTTGCGTGATGATGCCGCCGCTGCTCTGCTGCTTGCTCTTGTCGTTGGTCGTGAGATCGGGGCTGATGACATCGTAGGATGCGCCCAGATCCTTGCTCCGCAACACGTGCTGCGACCCCACATAGAAGACATTGGGATCGTGCTGACTAAAGACAATCGGGAAAGTCCATTGGAATCGATGGGTCATCGGCGCAACGCCATCGCCCATCGGATTCTCCGGCCAGGCTTCGATGCTTCGACCAATTCGAGTTCGATGGTTTTCCATCTCCAGAAGCCCGCCGTAGCTGCCGCCGAGGACGATGTCTGGATCATCCGGCTTGGCGACGACGTAGCCGCTTTCCCCACCCGCTGTGCTCGTCCAGTCTTCGAGTCGGATGCCCGCGAATCGCGTTCGGCTCGGCAGGCGAACGGTGGAGTTGTCCTGCTGAGCGCCCAGAATGTTGTACGGGAAGGCGTTGTCCACGCTGACGTGGTACATCTGCGCGGTTGCGAAATCCTGCTCCGTCCAAGTGCGCCCCCGGTTCACGCTGACGGTTGCCCCGCCATCGTTCCCCATGATCAGGCGGTTGTTGTCCGCCGGATCGATCCACATGTCGTGGTGATCGCTGTGCATCGCGCTGCTGGGAGCCAGAGTCTTGCCGCCATCGGAGGAACGGTAGTAGAGAACGTTGAGGACATAGACCGTGTCCTTTTCCGTCGGGTCGGCGTAGACGCGGAAGTAGTACCAAGGCCGTTGCTGAATGCCGCTTCCTCGGTTCACCGCTTCCCAGGTTTCGCCGCCATCATCGGATCGGTAGAGGCCACCTGCGCGGGCTTCAATCATTGCATAGACCCGATTGGGATCGGCCGCGCTGATGCTGACGCCCACCTTGCCCCAGGGCTGCATCGGGAGCCCCGGGCGATCAGAGATGTTCTTCCAGGTCTCTCCACCATCGGTGCTCAGATGCATGCCGCTGCCCGGCCCACCAGAGTTGAGCGAATAAGGGGTTCGGTTAACCTCCCACGTCGCCGCGATCATCACGCTGGGGTTCTGCGGGGCAAAAGTGAGATCATTCGCACCGGCTTTGTCGCTGATAAACAGGGTTTTCTTCCACGACTTCCCACCATCGGTGGTCTTGTAGATTCCTCGGTCGGGTGAGCTTCGGAAAACCGGACCAATCGCCGCGACCCAAGCGACTTCGGGATTGGTCGGATGGACATGGACGCGGCCGATGTACTGCGTTTTCTCCAAGCCGAGGTGACGCCAGGTTTTGCCGCCATCATCGGTTCGATAGACGCCGTCGCCGTGGGTGATGTTGCCTCGGAGAGCATGCTCACCCATCCCGACATAGACGGTGTCGGTTTGGCTCGGGGCAACCGCGATGCCTCCGACCGTTCCGGTTTTGAAGAAACCATCGGTGATGTTCGCCCAGCTCTGACCTTCATCCAGCGACTTCCAGAGACCGCCCCCTGTGGTGCCCATGTAGAAGTCTTTGGGCTTACCGGGCACACCGGAGACAGCGACGGATCGGCCGCCCCGGAACGGGCCGACCTCCCGCCAACTCAGAGAATCGATGAGGGATTGCGGAGCCGATTGCGCAAAACTGGCGACTGCCATCGCGCACAGCGCAACGACCGAGAGGAATCGCGGCATCCCAGCGTTTTACCTAACCGCACATGGGAATGAGGCTTGGGGGCGATTTTCTTGGAAATCTTGTTCGGGACGCACCAGTTGAGAAACGTTTCGCGTAGACTGGAAATAGCCTTTTCATGGTGATTCAATGATGATCAGCCTGGTAGCCGCCTTTGCGATTGGAACGACGATTCCCGATGTTGTTGTGAGGAAAACGGAGGGCCGAGTTCAGCTCACCGTCGACGGGAAAGCCTTCCCCATCAAAGGAGTTGGCCTTGGGAATGCCCCGATGTCGATGCTGAAAGAGGCGGGCGGGAACACGATCCGCACCTGGGGCACCGACCAAACCGACAAAGTGATCGACGAGGCCGAAAGACTTGGCCTCAAAGTGATTGCGGGCATCTGGATTCAGCACGCCAATCACATGGATTACGGCAACGCCGCAGAAGTCGAGAAACAGAAGCAGGCCGTGCTTGCGGATGTCCGTCGGCTGAAGAACCGCAATTCGATCATCGTTTGGGGCATCGGCAACGAGATGCACGGTTTTGGTAAGCCCGATCCGCGCGTTTGGAAAGCGGTGAATGACATCATCGTGGAGATCAAGAAGATTGACTCTCGCCCGACGATGACGGTGATCGCCGAGCTTGGCAACGACCACCTGAACTTTATCAAGAAGGATGTCCCGGCGGTCGATATCATTGGCGTGAACAGCTATGGCGGAGCCTTTAGCCTGGCGGAGCGGTATCGCCAGGCGGGCGGCGACAAGCCGATTGTGTTGACCGAATTCGGCCCGCTCGGCCCGTGGGAAGTGCCCAAAACCGGTTGGGGAGCCGCTCAGGAGCATTCCTCCACCGAGAAAGCCGACTTCTATCGCCGCGCCCAAGCAGAAGTTGAAAAGCACAAGGATCTGTTCCTCGGTTCGTGCGTGTTTCTTTGGGGAGATAAGCAGGAAGCCACCGCGACTTGGTTCGGCATGTTCCTGCCGGGTGGCGGTCGCACAGCGTCGGTCGATGTGATGCAGGAGTTTTGGACGGGCAAGCCGCCTAAGAACCGCGTGCCGGTGGTGAGCAAGCTGAGTTTGCCGGAAGGAATTGTCGCCGGGTCGTCCGTGCGGGCGACTCTGGAAGCACGCGATCCGGAAGGGGCGCGACTTCGCGTGGTTTGGAAATTGAAGCAGGAGGCTGAGAAGTATGGCGAGGGTGGGTTCCCGGAGGATAAGCAGCCCGAGTTTCCTCAGGCCATCAAGGCTTCCACGCCGAGTTCGGTGACGTTCGAGGTTCCGAAGTCCGGGGCGTTCCGGTTGTTTGCCTACATCTATGATGATGCGGGCGGAGCGGCAACGATCAACGTGCCGTTCTTTGCGGGTGCTCGGTAAGGAACGGGTTGACGGGGCTTCCTTGATAGTGGGGTCGCCGAGGAGAGAGTTCCCGACCCTGAAGGGTCGGGGCACCCTGAGCGAGTAGTTGGAGTCTCTGGCCCCGGGGCCGCCGCGCGGGGCGGGAGAGGCCCGCTGCTTGCGGAGATTCATCGCTCGTTTTCTCGGGACTCGGGGGAGTGGCCTTGGGCCGCGCGGCGGGCTCGGTCTCTCATTGTTAAGGCGCGAATTCCGTCGTCATAATGGGATCCATGAAGGTTCTCTATGTGTGCGTCCACAACGCCGGTCGGTCTCAGATGGCGGAGGCGTTCACCAATCATCTTGCTCGTGCGAAAGGACTGGATGTCGTCGCCGAATCAGCAGGAACCGTGGGGGGCAAGGTTCTGAATCCGATGGCGGTGGAAGCGATGGCCGAGTTGGGAATCTCCATGGAGGGGCATGCGCCGAAGCTGCTCACTCAAGAGATGGTCGAGGGTGCGCGGGTGGTCTCGATGGGCTGCGGCGTGGATGCTGAGGCCTGCCCGGCCAAGTTTATCCTCGCCGAGGATTGGGAGCTGGAGGATCCGGCGGGACAAGGATTGGAAGCGGTTCGGGTGATTCGCGATCAGATCCGGCAGCGGGTCGAGCAGATGCTCTCTGAAGTCGGTGGTTGATCGGGGTGGGAGATCCCGACCCTCCAGGGATCGGGGCATGCTGCGCTCACCGAAATGAGAAGGGCGGGGTCGAATCGACCCCGCCCTCGGCGTTTGCGCGAGTAGTCTCGCTTAGTTGAAGAACCCGACGCTGCGTGCGAGGCGCACGTCGTCGTTTCCGGTGAGCTCGTCGAGATCCTTGAGGCTGAGTTCCTTGTTCGCCTTGTCCTCGACACCGACCTTGAGACAGAGCGAGCGAAGCTCGTTGACCAGAATCTTGAAGGATTCCGGAATGCCCGGCTCTTGGATCGACTCGCCCTTCACGATCAGCTCATACGCCTTCACGCGGCCCATCACGTCGTCCGACTTGATGGTGAGCAGTTCTTGGAGGGTGTACGCGGCGCCATAGGCTTCGAGGGCCCAGACTTCCATTTCACCGAATCGCTGACCACCGAACTGCGCCTTACCACCAAGCGGCTGCTGGGTGACGAGCGAGTAGGGGCCGATGGATCGGGCGTGGATCTTTTCGTCAGCCAAGTGCTCCAGCTTCAGCATGTAGATGCATCCGACGGTGACCGGGTTCGGCAGTTCGTCGCCGGTCAGGCCATCGCGGACAAAGCTCTTGCACGACTTCGGATCGAGACCTGCGCGGTGGAACACGTTCGCTTGGATGCGCTCCATGATTCCGCTGTAGACGTCTTCGCTCGCCTTGAATGCCTTGCCTCCGACCTCGTTGACTTCTTCGATTTCGAAGTCATCAACGCTGACGTTGGCCAGTTCGTCCACCGACTTGGTGGACGGAGCCGCGACGATTCGGCTGACGCGCTCCAGAGAGTCTTGGTCGAGGGTGCGAAGCTTGGCTTCGACCATCGCCATCATCTCCTCGAGGTTTGCGTCGCCCGGGAATCGGATGTTCAGGAACAGTTCGGTGTTGACGTATCCGTTCAGAGCCTTGGTGCGCAGGTGAACGGCGAGCCGCTCCACTTCGCTCAGGATTTCCGCCTCGGTTGCACCTTCGAATGCCGGGCACTCGTAGCGCAGATCGAGGTGGTAGCCCACGTAACCCAAGTGGGTTTCGAGGATCTGACCGATGTTCATCCGGCTCGGAACACCGAGCGGGTTGAGGATGATGTCCACCGGGCTGCCGTCCATCAGAACCGGCATGTCTTCGACCGGAAGGATCCGGCTGATAACACCCTTGTTTCCGTGTCGACCGGCCATCTTGTCACCCACCATGATCTTCCGCTTTTGGGCCACGTAGGCTTGAACGGTCATGTTGGTGCCAGCCGGCAGTTCATCGCCTTGAATCTGCAGGAGAGGCTCTTCGGTGCGGTCGCAGATCAAGCGATCGCGCTTCTTCGACTCCTTGTAGATGTAGTTGATGCTCGGGCTGAGATATTTGTATCGGCTGAAGACCTTGACATCGATGACGGTTCCCTTTTCACCGTGCGGAACGGTGAGGGAGACGTCTCGGGTCTCTTCGGCCTTCTTACCAAAGATCGCGATGATGAGCCGCTCCTCGGCGGTCATTTCGGTTTGACCCTTCGGGGCAACCTTACCGACCAGGATGTCTTCCGGTCGGACTTCGGCACCGACGCGGATGATTCCGTTCTCGTCGAGGTCGCGCAGGGCGTCCTCGCCGACGTTGGGAATGTCGCGGGTGATTTCCTCGGGGCCGAGCTTGGTATCGACGGCTTCAGTTTCGTGTCGCTCGATGTGGATCGAGGTGAACACGTCGTCCTTGACCAGTCGCTCGCTGAGGAGGATGGCGTCTTCGTAGTTGTAGCCGCCCCACGGCATAAAGGCAACAATCAGGTTCTTACCGAGAGCCAGACGACCTTGGTCGGTGTTCGGGCCATCGGCGAGAGGGTCGCCCTTGAGGACGTATTGACCGGGCACCACGATCGGCCGGTGGGTGAAACAGGTCGATTTGTTGCTTTGGTACATGTGAAGAAGCGGATAGTGATCCTCTTCTCCCTCGTCCGTGGTGATGACAATCTTGTTCGCGGTGGAAAGGGTGATCGTTCCGCTGCGCTTGGCGATGATCGAAGATCCCGAGTCGATGGCGGCTCGGCGCTCGTGGCCTGTGCCGACAACCGGAGCGTCGGATCGCAGACACGGCACAGCCTGTCGCTGCATGTTCGCACCCATGAGAGCGCGGTTCGCGTCGTCGTTTTCGAGGAACGGGATGAGCGAGGTCGCGACCGAGATGATCTGCACCGGCGAGACATCCATCAGATCCACGCGGCTCGAAGGAACTGCGGGATAGCTGGCTCCGCCGAACTGCTTGTCGCCACCTGGGCAACGGACGGTCACCTGGGCGTTGACGATCTTGCCGTTCTCGTCCAGCAGGGTGTCTGCGGGAGCGATGCGGAGGTGGAAGTCCTCTTGAGCCGTCAGGTAGACGACTTCGTCGGTGACGACACCTTCTACGACGCGGCGATACGGAGTCATGATGAACCCGAACTCATCCACGCGGCCGTGAGTGGTGAGCTGGCTAATGAGACCGATGTTCGGACCTTCCGGCGTTTCAATCGGGCAGATTCGACCGTAGTGGGATCGGTGCACGTCGCGGACTTCGAGCTTTGCGGAGTTGCGCTGCAGACCACCAGGGCCGAGGCTGGAGAGACGTCGCTTGTTCGTCAGCTCGCTCAGCGGGTTGGTTTGATCCATGAACGTGCTGAGCTGGTTGCTGCTGAAGAAGCTCTTGATGCTCGCACTCACCGGCTTGACCGAGAGGATGATCGACGGGAGCAGGTTGTCCTGATCGGCCGACGTCATGCGCTCGCGGGCCACCTTCTCCATTCGGACGAAGCCGAGTCGGAGTTGGCTTTGCAGAAGCTCGCCGACGGATCGGACGCGCTTGTTCCGCAGGTCGTCGATGTCGTCGTGATCCGCTTCCTTAGTGAGGTACGGCTCCATCTCGATGATCACGCGGGCGAGGTCATCGGAAGTGAGGTTGCGCGTGTTGATCGGCACATCCAGGCCGAGACGCGTGTTCAGGAAGCGACGACCGACCTTGCCCAGATCGTAGCGGCGCATGTCGAAGAACAGGCTGAAGACGAGCTGCTTGGCGGCATCGTCGTTCGCCGCTTCGCCCGGTCGCATCCGCTTGTAGATATCGAGGATGGCTTCGCGGGTGTTCGCCGTCTTATCGGCAGCCAAAGTGGCTTCGATGTGCTCCGGAATGCGGATGACTTCGATGGTCGCGAGACCCATGTCAGCGATCTTGACGGCGGTTTCGTGCTCGATCCGCTGCATCGCGCCGATGATCGTCTTCTTCCCTTCCTTGATCTCCTCGATCGGGCGGGCGCCCTCCAGGTCGATCACGGTCGGGGTTTCCAGCACTTCGCGCTTGCCGAAGTAGTGGTACATGTCGTCGGTCGAGCCGAGCGGGCTCTCCATCAGACACTCCAACGCCTTGTGCTCGTCGCTCAGGCCGTTGAAAACGGACTCCGAGAGGATCGTGCCGCGCTCCAAGATGACTTCGCCGGTATCTGGATCCACGAGCGGATCGCCGAGGCGCTTGCCGAGGCTGTTCGCGATCTTGCGCACCTGTCGGTCACGACCTCGATCAAAGCCGTGGAGGGCCTTGATGAGCTGCGTGATCGGCAGTTTCTTGGTTTGAGAGATTTGGGTGTTGACGACCTGGTTTGCGTCGTTCTCGACCTCCAGCCACGGGCCTTCCATCGGAATGATCCGGGCGCGGACGATCATCTGCATCGACGTGTCAACGTCTTCTTCAAAGTAGAGACCAGGAGACCGGCTGAGCTGGCTGACAATGACGCGCTCGCGGCCATTGATGATAAAGGTGCCCTTATCGGTCATCAGCGGGAGATCGCCGAGATAGACCTCGGACTCGATCACTTCGCGGTCTTTGCCACCGAAACGAACAGTCGCCTTGATCGGGGCCTCAAACGTGAGGTCGCGGTCGCGGCAGTCGGTGATCGAATACTTCGGCTCGCCGAGGACGAACTCGGTGAACTCGATGTAGTTCGTTTGTGTGAAGTCCCAAATCGGAGAGAATGTCGTGAAGAGCTCAGGAAGGCCCTCCTCAACAAACCACTTGTAGCTGTTCAGCTGGAGTTCAATAAGATTGGGGACCTCGAGGAATCGGCCAATTCGTTTCGAGGATGGTTGAATGACTCTCATAGCGCAATAAGGAGGCAGACGGGAAGTCCCTTACTTTACCCAGGTGAGCGTTTTTGATCCTGGGAAGTTTCGGAATCCGTGGGGCTTTTTTCGTCGTGATCGAACCATCCCGCCCCCGGGTGGAATCGGGGCACACGGCTTATTCTTCCGGTGTCGGCGCTCGGCTTGCTTCAGGGGCCGGAGGTTTGCGACCTGGGCGGATTCTGGCCCTGAATGGATCGGGGCACCCCAGGTCAGTAGCTGGTTAAGGCTGAATCCGTTCGCTCAGCGGTTCGGCGGATTCGGCTTGGCGATCTCGCTCAAGGCTCCAGACGAGGCCCTGGACGACCTCTTTCAGATCTGCCACCTCGCGGCGCAGGCTCTCGATTTCTTGCGTGGGCTGTTTGGCCACCGCGCCCTTCGGGAGCTTTTCCGTTCCCGCGCGGATACGGGCGAGGCTCTTGATGAACTCAAAAATCATCGCGAGACCGAACAACCCGGCGGAGACCGAGAGACCGATGATGGTGACGATGGCTCCGCTTTCCATGGCGATCAGGCGTCCTGACTGAGACGTTCACTCACGGCGGACTCGGTCGGGAGTCCTCGCCGAAGGTCGTCCACGAGGAGTGTTTGCTCGTTGAGCTGTTCGCGGAGCTTGGTGACCTCGGTTCTGAGCATCTGCACTTCGTGATACAGCGCGGGAACCTGATTATTCTCCGCGCTCTTGCCGTGCATAAACTCCGCCATCTTCTGCTGGTGCTTGGTCAAAATCGCAATGATGGGGATGCCGAAAATCATGAGCACGGCGGCAAGCGGGATCAATAGTTCGAAATCCATGACGTTTGCGAGTGATACCCGCTAACTCAGGCGCTCGGTATCCCATTGCGCCGGGGCAGGTTGGGGTGTGGTGTGGGCGAGAGCTTGGCGAAGATCCTCGATCTGCAGGGCTTGGGTGGTCACTTGCTCCCGCAAGCGCATGAGCTCGTGAACCATCAGATCTTGGTTTTGAGCGGCCTGACCCTGCTGTTGCTGCGCCTTGCCATGAATCATCTCCGCCATTTTCCGCTGGTGATTCGTCAGGATCGCGATGATCGGGATCATGAAGAGTAGCCCGAACACCAAAACCGACGCGACTTCTTCACTCATGCGCTCACCTCGTGGCTTCCTTGACGGGCCGTTGCCCGAAGCTGCCGAACCTCTTGCCGAAGTGCCGCGAGCTCCTGCTGGAGAACCTGCTCACGCGTGGAATCGACGTGGCGCTCTCGAATGAGTTCAGCCATCTTGCGCTGGTGGTTGAGCATGATGCTGACGAGCGATGTCAGTCCGACGAGCGCGCATCCCAACAGTGGGATGATGATGAGAAAGTTGGCGGCATCCATGGCGTGTTCCCTGCCCTCAGGCGGAAATCATTCACCACCGGTCGGTGGGCTTGCGGTCCCCCTCGCGAATCTATCCTGCCTTCGAGATGAGATGGTCTTGCGGTCCCATCCATGCCCTCATCGGAAAGCGGCTTGGCTTGCGAGTCCTACCGAACTCGGTGGTGTTTCAATAATTTACACCAAAGTTCCGGTTAAACATCAATTTATGGGACTGTTTTCTTGATAATTTTAAGATTTTGCCAAGACAGACTCAAGATTCTTGATCGCATCGGCCACTGTGAGCTTGCCTTCGTAAATCGCTTTGCCGACGATGACCGCCTCGCAACCGGTAGAGCTGAGGCTGAGAATGTCCTCAACCGAGGCCACGCCGCCGCTTGCGACGACGGGTCGAGAAAGCTCGCTGGCCCAGGTGCGCATCATGTCGAGATTCGGCCCAGCCAGGGTGCCATCGGTGGAAATGTCGGTTACGTTGAATCGCTCGCAGCCGAGGCTTTCGAGTCGCTTGGCCAGATCCAGGCCGCGCTGGGTGGAGGTTTCTTCCCATCCATGAACGGCGACGAGGCCATCTTTCATGTCGATGCCGGCGATGATTTTGTCGCCGTACTTTTCAAACCAACGAGCGGCTTCGAGGCAATCTTGGGTGAGTCGGGTGCCGATGACAACGCGAGCCACTCCGGCACTCAGAGCACGTTCGATGGCAAGCGAGTCCCGGAGACCTCCGCCGAACTCCACCTGGATGTCGACTTTGCGAACGATCTCTTTGACGACGTGCAGGTTGATCGGGGTGCCCGCCTTGGCTCCATCGAGGTCGACAATGTGGATCCACTTGGCGCCTTCCTCGGCGAACTGCTGCGCCATCGCCACGGGATCTGAATCGTAGACGGTTTTGCGTGAATAGTCACCTTGGGTGAGACGGACGCACTGACCGTCGATGATATCAATGGCGGGGATTACGAGCATTTAAGGAAGTTCTCCAGAATTGTCAGTCCAACGTGACCACTCTTTTCGGGGTGAAACTGGGTAGCCCAGATCGCCCCTCGTTCAATCGCCGATGGGTAGCGCAGACCGTATTCCGTCCAAGCCGCCGCATCGCTGGCATCCGCGCAATCGGTGTAGAGCGAGTGCACAAAGTACACACGATCTTGCGGGGCCACGCGCTGCATCAAACCCGATCCCTCGCGGGGTTCCAGGACGTTCCACCCGATCTGAGGGGTCTTGAGTCCCAGGTGTTTGGGGAAGTACTTCACGTGTCCCCCGAGGATGCCGAGGCCCTTGGATTCGCCAAACTCCTCGCTGGATTCAAAAAGCAGTTGCTGGCCCAGGCAGATGCCGAGAAGGGGTTGACCTTGGCTGGCCCAGGCGCGAAGATCGTCGGCAATGGGAGCCAGGTTCTGCATGGCTTGAGCAAAGGCTCCGACGCCGGGGAGGATCACTTTGGTGGCGCCATCGAGGTTTGGTTGCACCCGCGCCTCGTGACCCAGGTGCTCGCAGGCTTTGAGCACACTGCGCAGATTCCCCATTCCGTAGTCGAGGATGACGACCATGATTTTGGTTAGAGAACGCCTTTGGTGCTCGCCGGGCCTTGCCGGTCCACCGGTTCGGCGGCGCGGTTGAGCACGATCCCGAATCCTTTGAAGAGGGCTTCGCAAACGTGGTGATCGTTCTCGCCCGCGACCTTGTGCATGTGGAGATTGATCCCCGCATGGAGCGCGACGGACTTGAAGAACTCGCGCACGCATTCGGTGCTCATGTCGCCGATGGTTTCTCGGGCGAAGGGCACGTTGAAGCCAAGGGCTCCGCGTCCGCTGACATCAATCGCAACCAAGACGAGGGCATCGTCCATGGGAACGTGCAGGCTGGCGAATCGGGCGATGGGGGAATCGTGGAGGGCTTTGCGGATCGCTTGGCCGAGGGAGATGCCAACATCTTCGATGGTGTGGTGGTCGTCGATGTGGAGATCGCCTTCGCAGCTCACGCCGAGATCGAGCATGCCGTGGAAGCCGAGCTGCTGAAGCATGTGGTCGAAGAATCCGACGCCTGTTTTGATGTCTTGCTTCGATCCGCCATCAAAACCAAGATTGATGTAGACCTTGGTTTCTTTGGTTTCGCGTTCGATTTCCGCGTGGCGCAGGCCCTGCGACGACTTGCTCATAACTGTGTGCATTGTATCGGTCGGGGCCGGTTGAACCAAAGTCTGGGCCTAGGGGGTCTTTACCTGGTGGTCGCCGTCCGATCACAATAGAGGGGCTCTCTTCGGAGGGTCTTGGCGCGGAGCGGTGTCCGAGCGGTTGAAGGAGCACGATTGGAAATCGTGTATAGGGCAACCTATCGAGGGTTCGAATCCCTCTCGCTCCGCCATTTTTTGTTTTAGCGGGTGAGGAACCTTAGTCTTTTTCGGCTGGAAACTCAGTGTAGATTTTGTTCCACTCGTCAAGACTCATCACGATGAGGCTGGCTGGAGAAGTCCAGGGAAGCCGCTTTTGAAGGAATCCGGCTAGTTGATCGCTCAGTCCCAGAAGGAGTGCCTTATCGACTGCGCGGGGCGGCTCCACGATCGCCACATAGAGAATGGGCTGTCTTTCGAGGGTTCCAGTCAATCCAAGGTAAGCGGCTGTTCCAAGAAACTTGTCTCGAATTTCGCGGGCCAGGGATTTCGAGCTAATTTTGCCGACGTATTCCCGCTGTTTTCCTCCCCGGAATCTAGGGGGAAAACGAGACAGGTCGAAGTTCTTGATTTCGATCCAGAGGTGCTCACCAGTAGCCGTGACGCACCGGAAGTCAATGCCGGACCAGCACTCGTGACCGCCGTCGGCCTTTGAATCTTGCCGGACAACCGACTTCATCTCTGCGAAGTCGAAGGTGATGCCGCTCTCCCTCATCTGTCTCATTGGGCTTTCTTTCGCCCCGTTTTTCGCGTGATCTCTCGGTCGTATAGGTCGTTGTATTGCTCCAAGATCGGGTTGGGGTGGACTTCTGCGAGAGTATCGAACGGAGTGACCTTGGTGCCGCTGGATTCGGTGGGTTCAAAGAGGAAGTAGCGGATCGGGTCGTCCTCGGCGATTTGCAGGTCGAGTTCCTTGAGGATCACGTAGCTGTGGGTGGTCAGGAAGATTTGGACACCGGAGCGGGCGAGGAGGATGAGGGCTTTCACGAGTTCATCCATCAGTTTCGGGTTCAGCCCGACCTCGGGCTCGTCCCAGAAGAGAGTGGTGCCTGGTTCGAGGGCTCCAACCCGAAGTAGTCTGTCAAGCGTGGCTATCTTTTGCGATCCTTCGGCCACTAGCGGCATCGAAAGAAGGCTTTTACCGACTGAGACGAAAAATCTCTCGCCTTCGAGGACTACATTCCCGGGAAGCAGAGCTTGTAATTGATTCGATATTTCCTCCCAGATGAATACCTCGGAGCTTCGCAACTCCGGCGAAAGCAGGTAAACGACGATATCCCTGGTTGTCCGATCAAAGTCGATATCAAACCTCTCAAATGTGCTGAGAAACCCCTCGGTGTGGGCAATCATGTTGATCGAGGGGATATACACTGCGGATGCCCATCCTGACTCAAACAGATCAATCGGATGAGTGCCGAAGAACGCTGCTAGTTCAGCGTAAAAGGAAAACTCACTAGATTCTGGCGAGAAGGGATAGGCCCAGTTCCTGCCGCCAAATGCACCGGCGATCTCTCCGACTCTGTCCTCTAGGGTGTCCGATACTCTGAACAACTCTTCCTGCGAATATGCGCCGAAGACCTCTGTTAGATCCACAGACGATCTGCGCTTCCTAGCTCGGAAATCGCTTACCAGTGTTTGAATGCCATACAGCACCTTCATCACATGTGTTTTCCCCGTGCCGTTCTCGCCAATGAAGACGTTGATCCCTGGCACGAACTCGAAGCTGGCTTCCTCGAACGCGGTGAAGTTCTTCAGAGTCAACGACTCGTGGTAGGGGTGGGGGTGCTCCGTGCTCACTGACAGCTGTCCTTGAAAATCCATGCTACCTGACGGCGGTTCTCCCTCATCATCGGCAGAAAATGTTCCGGAGACATGGGTAACACCCGACTTCCCCACGGGTCGCCCGGGGTTTCCGGCTTGCAGCTTCTTGACGGCTCGCTGGCCCGGCCGAACTCTCTCCGCCTCACCCCTGCCTCCCTTCCCCGCTCTCCACGAACCACCGCTGCCGAGTCGGCGGCCGGGGCGGGAGAGGCTCGCGGTGCTCGCTCAGATTAAACTGCCACTTGCCTCGCGAGACTCGGGGGATTGGCCTTGGGCCGGGCGCCGACTCGGCGTTTCGCTCACCACTCGTTGATCGCGATCTCCACCGAGGCGGCAACGAACGCCATCACGCGCTCCCGGCGTTTGATGTCGTAGGCAGGAATCACCCCCAGGACTGCCTTCCAATCCGACTCCAGGCTCATGATCCGCATGTTGGTTTCCTCGACCGCCGGGCCGTAGTTCCGCTCCATCATCTCGGGAGAAATGCGTTTGAATTTCGCCTTCAGTGCCGCCAGACGCTCCCAAACCAGAGCTTGGGTGGCGCGAGGAGTGTGCTTGGGAGGGTTCATCAACACGCCGATGACATCATCCACTTCGCTCAGGGTCGAGGCGTGGCTCAGATTCCAGATCGTGCCCCCGCCCGAGAAATCGCTTCCGATATTGATGGAATGAGTGCGCACGCCGGAAATCAGTTCACGCACGTTCAGGATCCGCTCTCGATCCGTTTTCGGCATCTTGGCGATCAGCTTGTCGCGCTCTTCGGTCTGGGCGACTCCGAATGTCCACGCCGCCATGGTCATCGAGTGGGTCGTCTCGCCTCCTTCTTTTTTGTACACCAGGGCGAACCACTTTTCGGATCCCATTTTCACGACTTGGGCGCTGGTGTAGCCGTAGGAGTCCTTGAGGTCCAGTTTGGTCTGGCCGAGACCTGTCTCTTGGGGGTTCGCCAGGGCGACAAGGCAGACGAGGGCGGAGAGTGCGTGCATAGATACCTTCCAGACGCGCGAAAAGGCCGCAAGAGACATCAGTCCCTTGCGGCCCTAGGAATTCAGTTGGGCTCTTAGCTCTTGAACGGCTTACCCATCAAGGCTTCGAAGCGGTTGAGCTGGATGGCTTTCACGGTTTTCTTCACGGTGATGATCCAGTCGTCGCGGAGTTTCTTGATCGTCGGCTCGAGCTTCTTGCTGGCGGCCTCGGCTTCCTTGGCAGCATCCTCTTGGAGCTTCTTGGCTTCTTCCTCGTTCGCCGGCTTCTTGGAGTTGTACTTATCGTAGATCGGTTTCAGCACCTTTTCTTGCTCGGCGTTCAGCTTCTTCATCATCGCCTCGAACGTGGAGCGGAGGCGTTGCTTTTGCTTGTCGGTGATCCCCACCTTTTTGGCGACGTCGTCGTTCATCAGGGCGGGGAATCCGACCGATTGGATGGTCAGCTCACGAAGGCGGACGATTTGCTTGTCATTGAGCTCTCCCATGACCCGCTTGGCAAATTCTTGCTGCAGCTTTTGGATCTTGGCTTCCGGGGGAGCGGGTTGCTTGCCCGATTGCCGTGCTTCTTCTTGGAAGGCGTCCTGGAGCTTCTTCATTTCGCCATTGAACCAGTCAGCATGCTTGTTCAGCTTCGCGCGCATGTCTTCGCCGATGCCCATATCCTGCTGAACTTCTCGCTGCTGGAGCAGCGAAATGTTGGCGTTGTTGCGGTCAAAGGCGTCGGCGGCCAGGGCCATCGTGGCACCAGCAAGGGCGAGAATCGCCACGGCAACGGTTCGGAATTGGGATGGTGTGTGGGTCAAATCTGAACTCCTGTGGTGATCATATCGCACCGCGTCGCCCTTCTGCTCCCGGCGACCGGGACTTGTCGACCTCTTGGGTCAGGCTGGCTCCTGGACTTCTTCGGCCATGACTCCAGCGTGGGTGATGACTTCGACATCGCAGTCGGCGAGGCTTCGCTCGATTCGCCGAAGGAACTCTTCGCTCGGGCGAACCCGCTTGAGCATCACCATGGGCGAGGCATTCTTCGCCTTCTGGAAATGGATCACGAGTTCGTGGTAGCCGGGGTGCTTGTCGATCCAGCCTCGGAGCCATTTGAGCTGGGCTTCCGTCGCGGATCGGATGCGGACCATCACGCTGCCCTCGACCGACTCATCGTCCGAGACCTCCATCGGCGCGCCCATCTCCTCGACGTCAAAAATCTGCAGCTCGGGAGTGCGCTCGGTGGCCTGAGATCGCTCATCGAACTTCACGCGACCCCCGATGATGACGACCTTGTCTTTCTCAAGCAGGCTCTGATACTTCGTCACGGTGTCGCCGAAGGCGAAGCAACTCACCTGCCCCGTGAAGTCCTCGATGGCGAGGCGAGCGACGAGGTTGCCGGTTTTTTGGCTTGGACGGATCGAGACCTGGCTGAGAACCCCCGCGACCTTCACACGGATGGGCTCCTCTTGCTCGAGCACCGCCGCGCAGGTATGGGTCGCGGCCTGGCGCAGGGTGAACTCGTACCCACGCAGAGGGTGGTCGCTCACGTAGATTCCCATCGTTTCCTTTTCCATTTTCAGGATGTCGGAGCGGTCGGGCATTGGGGCGTCAGGAAGCGTCGGCAGCTGGAGTTCGAGTTCGGCGGATTCGCCAAACAGGGAATCCTGCCCGACGATTCTCTGGCGATTTGCATTGTCCGCGAAAATCAGCGCACCCTCGTAGGCTTGGAGGAGCTTGTTCCGGTTTTTGTCGATGCACTCCAGGGCTCCGGCGCGGATCAAGGCTTCCAGCGAACCCTTGTTGAGTCCGTGGGGGCGCAGACGGTCGCAGAACTCGAAGAGGTGGGTGAAAGGTTCGTTCTCGCGTTCCTCGACAATCGCCCGCACGAGGCCAGATCCAACACCCTTGATTGCTCCCAAGCCAAACCGGATCGACTTGACCGTGCGCTGCTTCTTGCCCGATCCCACGGTCTGGGTTTCAATCGTAAAGTCGAGCCCGGAGAGGTTGATATCCGGCGGCAAAACCGCGATCTTGTTTCGGCGACATTCCTCAATGAAGGTCGTGACCTTGTCTTCCCTTTCCCGGAAGACGCCGAGCAAACCGGCGAGATATTCGACGGGGTAGTTGGCCTTGAGGTACGCGGTTTGGTAGGCCAGGATCGCGTAGCAGACCGCGTGGGCTTTGTTGAAGGCGTATCCGGCAAAGGGCAGGAGGAGCTCCCAGACCTTGTCGGCGACCTCTTGAGCGACGCCATTCTCCAGACACCCGGCGATGAATTCGCCCTGCATCTGATCCATGATGTCCTTGTCCTTCTTCCCCATCGCGCGGCGGAGGATGTCGGCTTTTCCAAGACTGAATCCGGCGAGGGCCTGGACGAGCTTGAGAACCTGGTCTTGGTAGACGATGATCCCGTAGGTTTCCGCCAGGATCGGCTCCATCTTGTCGTCGAGCACTTTGATCGGCGTACGCCCGAATTTATTGCTGACGAACTGTGGAATGTGCTCCATCGGGCCAGGCCGATAGAGCGCCACCATGGCCGCGAGTTCCCGCACGTTCTGCGGTTTGAGTTCGATGATATTGCGGCGCATGCCGCCCGATTCAAGCTGGAACACCCCGACGGTCTCGCCCCGGCTGAGCATGTCGAAAGTCGGTTGATCCTCGAACGGGATCGCCATGTGGCCGCCGTCGATGACGGGGTGGTCGCTGATGACCTGATCTTTCGGCAGATCGGCGTGGGTTTTGCGGATGTGATCGATGGTTCGGGCGAGCACCGTCAGGTTGCTCAGACCGAGAAAGTCCATTTTGAGGAGCCCGATTTTTTCGAGAATCCCCATTTCGTAGGCGGTGACGGCTTGGCCATCGTTGCCGCGATAGAGAGGGACATATTCGCTCAGCGGCTCTTCGGCGATCACGACGCCAGCAGCATGGACGCCGGCGTGACGGCTCAAGCCCTCGATCTTGAGGGCGGTATCGACGAGCTTCTTGATCCGGGGATCTGACTCGACGACCTGCTTGAACTCGGCGACTTCCTTGAAGGCCTTGTCGATGCTCCAGCCTGGTCCGGTGGGGATGGTTTTCGCGACTCGGTCGGCCTCGATCGGCATGAAGCCCATCACTCGCGCAGCATCGCGGATCGCGGCTTTGGCGCCAAGCGTTCCGAAAGTGATGATCTGAGCGACCCGCTCCTCGCCGTACTTCTCGGTCACCCATTTGATGACTTCGTCGCGCCGGGCATCCTCGAAGTCCATGTCCACGTCGGGCATCGAGACGCGTTCCGGGTTGAGGAATCGCTCGAACGTGAGATCGTAGTTCACCGGATCGACATCGGTGATGCCCACGGTGTAGCTGACCAGGCTCCCCGCCGCCGACCCCCGCACCCCGAACATGATGCCCTGGTTGCGAGTGAACTGGGCGAACTCTTTGACGAGGAGGAAGTAGGTGTCGTAGCCCGTTTTTTCGATGACACCCAGTTCGTAGTTCAGGCGCTCGTAGTAGGAATCGTCCGGGTTTTTAACGCGCTCTTTCAGGCCCTTTTCGGCGAGGTAGCGGAGATAGCTCGTGGGGTTGTGGCCCTCTTCGAGCTCCGGATTCGGCATGATCGCGCGGCTTGATCCGAGTTGCAGATCGACCATATCCGCGAACATGAGGCTGTTTTCCATCGCCTCGGGATGCTGCGGAAAGAGGCTTGCCATCTCCTCGGGAGTCTTGACGTAGAACTCCTCGCCCGTGAACTTGAACCGCTTCTCGTCGGACATCTGGCTGCCTGTGCCGATGCAGAGCAGGACATCGTGGGGTTCGGCGTCGCTTTTGCAGAGATAGTGGGCGTCGTTGGTGCAGACAAGCGGGAGCTTGAGCTCCTTGGCGATTTTGACGAGCCCTTCGTTGCAGAGCTTTTGCTCAGGCAATCCGTGATCCTGGAGTTCGACGAAGAAGGAGTCGGGGTCGAACATCTCCTTGTACATCCCGGCGATGTACTGCGCGCGGTCGTAGTTGCCCTCCAGCAGGGCTTGATTGACTTCGCTCCCCAGGCAGGTCGTGCTGGAGATCAGACCCTTGGCGTGCTCGCGCAGGATCTCGTGGTCGATGCGCGGGCGGTAGTAGAAGCCTTGCAGCGCCGCCGCTGTGTGGAGCTTGCAGAGGTTCTTGTACCCGTCCATGTTTTTGGCGAGCAAAAGCAAGTGGAAGGAGTCTTTGTCCTCCCCTCGCTGCTTGTTCTGCATGCCGTTCGGGGCGACATAGGCTTCCATGCCGATGATCGGCTTGACGCCCTGCTTTTTGCACTCGAAGTAGAACTCCATGCAGCCAAACATCACCCCGTGATCGGTGATGGCCATGGCGGGCATATCGTGTTCTTTGGCCCGTTTCACCATGTCCTTGATCCTGGTGGCCCCATCGAGAAGCGAGTACTCGGTGTGGTTGTGCAGGTGGACAAAGGGGC
>Ga0209572_1001133_pt1 | contig 22370 bp, 19 predicted proteins | sample EBPBio232012_DNA_FD_185867 | JGI IMG/M metagenome (GOLD analysis project Ga0209572, IMG submission 185867) | Wastewater treatment Type I Accumulibacter community from EBPR Bioreactor in Madison, WI, USA - Reactor 1_1/23/2012_ DNA (SPAdes)... | ecosystem: Engineered > Bioreactor > EBPR >...
ATTCTTTCTGGAAGGCGTATTGGAGCAAAGCTCCGGATTGGCATCTACTTTTATTTGCCATTCTTTGACATCACGGAAATTACCTAACGCACCATCAGTAACAATAACACGAACTTCAAAGATGTTTCGTGTACAACTCAACGGTGTAAATTGGATAGAATCCACATTGCCGGCATAAGGAATACCGTTGACGAACCATTGATACTGCGGCACGAATCCTTCGGGGGCGATGGCTTCATTTACTCTAAAAGTAATGGGCTCTTCCTGAAAGGTAGGTTGAATGAAATAGTTTTCCGGTGAGGCAGAAATGATTTTGGGTGAGGCAATGCCTTCTGTTATTTCAACAAGGTGATAAGCTAAGGCGACCAATCCATTGGATAAACCAACATGATGCCGCACCAAGTCATACCCTGGAAACATGGGAACATAGCTCATCATGGAACTTGATAGGCTTTGACCACTGCGATATGAATAAAACTGATGTGATTGAATAGCTGTTCCTGTTTCTTGAATATCATTATACTGAAGATTGATAGAGGTGCCTGGCGTAGAATGATTTTGTCCGGTAGCAACAGTGTTACCTTCAATAATAAAATCAGGAACAACTGGGAGAATTGGGCTGATAGCTTCGAAGTTATTTACTAAAGCCATCAGCGAGTCGTGTTCTGTCAACAACAATTCATTGCTTGCATTTTCAGATGCAATGATTTCATCCATCAACTCTAAATAAGTCCGACCATTATATTGTTGAACATTTGAATTGATAATGGTGTTCCTTACTGTTTCCACCTCTTCCGCTGTAAATGACATGGCTTCGAAATAGTCCTGATGTGCCTCATCAAATCCATTGTTGACAATGCTGTTCTTAATAGCCGAGAATTCATCCGTTGGTATTTCACCTACAACATTGCGCGCAATCATATAATCTCTCAACATATCCCATTTGGTCAACTTCGCTGTTTTTATTTGTTGTTTGAGGCGGTTTAGATTGAGAAGATTGACGGTTTGTAAATATCCGCCAACCCGGTTACTATCTATCGTGGCTCCTTGAAGTCGTTCCAAAGAAAGTAAGTCAGCCGCAAGCACTCTGCCTTCGAGTTGAGTAAGATTTTCCAGAGCGTTTATGAATAATGATAAACTGTCATTAAAGACATTATCGTAGTTCATATCGAGCGAGTCGATAGTTGCTATGACACCGTAGTCAAACCTTGGTGGGTCAGCGGCAATGGCATTGTACCTCGCTTTAGCATTGTTCAGAGCTATATCTGCCGCTTGCGATGCAAAGTACCCATTAGGAGTGCCAACAGTTGCAGCATCCGCACCTGCAAATTGCCCTAGCATAATTCCGCCCGGGCGAAGGTTTGAAAGACGGTTGATACTGTAAAAATGATTGACGATAGCTCCAGTGGCAAACTCCAACACAAAAAGTGCATAACCCATGGTGGTATATTTATCATGAAGCTCTTGTAACTCTTGGGCTTCTTGCGCAGCGTTAGCTTTTATCTGATTGACCAAAGGGTCGGTGCCGAATGGCCAGTCAAAGTTTGTCCCTTCACCTCCTCCGGTGTTGTTATCATAATCTGTAACTACTGGAGGAACAATGATGAACGCGTATTCTTCACCGGGATTGAGAAAGCAATCTATTCCTGCATCAAATACCTCATTCATATTGCGGTCAATGATGATGTCATATTCGCCATAACTTAAAGAAGAAGTAGAAGCAATCAGTTCATCTTGGACATAGCCGCAGGATATGAAACTGGCCAACGTATTGGCACTACCCGATAAATCGAACAAAGCTGTACCATCAAATGAGTTCTCATCCACGCCACCATCATTGCCTATAATAAACAACTTGGAGGCAGCGAAGGGTGAAGTATAGGTGCAGCCCGTAACATAAATCCCCGTGTTGTAGTTGGGATATTTGACAATGCTATTCCCAATGCTCTCGCCATAGCCATCTGTTAGCCAAACAAAACATCCATGAGAAGGCAATGAACAAAAAAGGGAACTGACAAAGAGAATAACTTGTAGTGTTTTCATTTTCATACTGATGTTAAGTTATTATATGAGTATGAAGGGCGAATCGGAGGCTTTATCAAAAGGGACTATTTCCTTTTGACTACCATGCTTCGTCTTTCAACATTTCCATCTTTACTTACCTGAACATGATATACTCCATCTGCAAATTCATAAACATCAATGCTTGTTTGCATTGCATTGACGGTGGATTGAAAAACCACTTTACCAAGCATATCAGTAATAGTAACAAGAGAGCCACTGGCGATATCACGTATTATCACTATGTCCTTAGCCGGATTGGGGTAGATGCTTATTGAATGGTTGGCTTGAGTTTCATTAATACCTACCACCTCAAACTCAACGCAATCAGAAGTCACATTGCAACCGTTGATAGTTACCTGCACAGCGTATATACCATCTTGCTCGGGCGTAAAGGTTTGTTCTGTTTCGTTAGGGATGATCGTGAACTTGGAACCACAATCCAACCAAAGGTACTCAGCACCGTCCTGAGTTGCAGTCAAGGTATTTCCATTCACTGTTACTTCATCGCTTAGTTGCTCCAGCATCAGGTTCAAAGTAACCAATGAGTCGCAACCTAAACTTGATGTAAGCAGATGCGTAGCTGTAGAGTTATTACTTGTATAGGTTATTCCATCTATCCAGGTGTAGCTATTGCAGGCGCTTATCACATCAGTTCCTGTGGTAGGCAGGCATGAAAGGGTATATGTGTCCGAAGCAGTGCAGCCATAATAGCTAACAACCACTTCATAGTCACCTGCAACGGATGGAACAATAGAACTTCCTGTTTCGCCTTCGATTTCCTCACCGTTTAGAAACCATTGGAACGAGGCGCCATCTACATTGGTGGAAGCAAGGAGGCTGACAGAGCCATATACTAATTCAACAGTGGGTGTTTCAAATGGTGTATCGGTAAATATTGTGAGGTAAGCGTTTGTATAGCTTTCAGTGTAGCAACCATAGCTTGCCTGAGTAAGAGTTGAGCCATAAGACAGACCCGTGATGTAGTATTTGTCATCCTGATTCGTCAGGCTGTATGGTCGGGCTGTTCCTATATGCAGACCAAAGGCGGTAGCATAAACAACATTGCCTGTAACATTGTCTAACTGAGCAAGAAAACTACTGCCATATTGTGAAGATGACATGGGATAGGTTCCTATTGTAGCATTACCGCCATAAAGACCAATTGCTGTTATTTTTCCTGAAGCGTTAACCACAATATCACGCATTTCCATATTTCCGCCTGTATGATGAACTTCCGTTACCCATTGTGGTTCGAGATTGCTGTTAAGTTTTGCGACAAACCCATCATTTGCTCCTGTCGGGCTGCCCAATGTATGAGTGCCGATTAACTGACCACCTATAGCGTAAGGAATTGCTACAAATACATTTCCTTCTGAATCGGTGGTGATGCGAATGGCAGGTAAAGAAAATTGTGCTTCTGCCAAATGATAACCTTGCAACACATTGCCGTCTGTATCCAGCTTAAAAATGATAACCTGAGAGTTGTTACCTGGCGAAGGCGGCATTACGCTGATACCTCCAAGTGTAACCCCGTCACCGACAAACTGATTGCTGTGATAATGCCCTATGACATAAACAAAATCGTCTGATGATACGGCTAAGTCAAATATTGCATAGGTTGTTCCTGTCGGTGTTACACTCCACAGCACCGTGCCCGTATTATCGGTTTTGGATATAACACTGTTATAGCCGTGTGCGCCATAAAGGAATCCGTCTTTTACCACTGCCGCTGTGCCATAAGAATTTCCACCGGGAAGGTTCTTTTGGGATACAAAGGATAAATCGGTGTTGAAGCGAAGGACTGCTCCATGGGCAAGCGACATTAAACTGTCCTCTTCAATGCCATTGCTCAACAAGGTTATTTGCATTCCATAGTAATAGGAACTTATCGTAAGGAGAATTTCTCCGTTCACTTCATCGAACATCAGCCCTTGCGGGTCAGGATTGCCATTGCCCGACCAGTTAGCAATGTGCCTATAGGCAAGTGGCTCGCCATCGGAGTTCCATTTGGTTATTAAAATATCCGGACGATTCAAATTGCCTACATGATACAACGTGTCGTCACCTACAACAATAGGGTCATTAAAGACAGCTACGTTATAAATGTTACCTTCGTTGTCGGTAGTAACGGACAAACCACCGCTGCCGCCATTTGCATTGCCAGTAGTAAGCGGTGTAAATGATACCCAATCGAAGCGTTGGGCAAATGATTGAATTGAAACTAAAGCGATAAGTAAAGTAAAGAAGGTTTTCATTCGGTAATTATTTTTTACAAAGCAGTACCAAATGTTCCTTGCTATCAATCGCTAATATTTGTCATACTTGCTTGTGCCACAATGTTCAAAACCATGTGAACCACTTTCCTGATATAATCTTTTGCCCGTTGGGTATTATGCCACATCTTGCGCCTCAGTTATGGCACTGATAGAAGAATTTGACAAATCGGGCAACTGGCTATTCCGCTGGAGAAGCTTTTTACCACTTGTACTCTATGTAATGGCGGCTGCGGTTATCCTGCTGGGCGGTGATACGCACATGGACCATTTCGACCGCGATGGTGCTATTATCTGTTTGGCAGTTGCCTTGTTTGGTCAGTTGATACGTGCCCTTACTATTGGCTTTACACCCAAAGGAACCAGTGGACGTAATACGAAGGAAGGACAAGTGGCCGAGCAATTGAACACCGTGGGCATCTATGCAACGGTTCGCCATCCGCTTTACTTGGGTAACTTCTTTATGTGGCTAGGCATTATTATCTATGTAGGCAACTGGTGGTTTAGTGTTGTATGCTCATTGCTTTTCTGGTTGTACTATGAGCGTATCATGTTTGCAGAAGAGTTCTTCTTGCGCAAGAAGTTCGGTCAGCGTTATTTGGATTGGGCAGCAGGTGTGCCTTCTTTCTGGCCCAACCTTGCGTTATGGAAAAGCACAGGAGTAGGCTTTTCTATGCGCAATGTATTGAAGCGTGAATACAATGGCTTCTTTGCCATCTTCGTTTCGTTCGCCTTGTTGGATATGCTGAAGAACTATGTTCACTTTGGCTTTACCACATGGAAGGAAATCATCACTCCATTTTGGCTTTATGCCTTGATAGGCGCATTTATCATCTTCATCGTTCTTCGTTCACTGAAGAAATACACCAAGGTGTTGGATGTGGAAGGAAGGGAATACGTGGGGGAGTGAAAAGGTAAAAGTGAAAAGCGAATAGGAATGGTAATCGCTTATTTCTTCTCCGGCAAATAGAACCTAAACACACAATCCACTCTAAACAATAAACCATCGGCAAAGTCGGAGTTCAGTTGTTTGCGGTCGTCACCAAAGCGAAAGGCACTGAGGGCCCAAGCCACTTTATCATCAATATTATAAAGCCTATAGTTGCGGGCAATACTGTAACCAACATTGGCCTTGAACAAAAGGCCTTTCACAGGTTCAAAACCTGCATAAGTGTAAATCTCGTTGCTTGTTTTAGCAAGGTATTCACCGCGCTCGTTGTAGTAAGGTGCGTGTAAGTTATAGGTTCTTACAAAGGCTTGAAACCGCAGTCCGGCAAAGGTCTTAGGGCTCATGCGGTAGTTCATATCGCCCATCAATGGCAGCGACAGGTCTAGCTCATACTTATCATTGGGGCTTTTATAATACAAGCCTACAATGGGTGTGCAGAAAGGACCAAAGAGCTCGGAGTTGTAATAGAACCCCAACTTGTACTTGAAGGTAGGGCGCTTGGCGTATTTAAACATCATCAGGCCGCCCAGTTGAAAATCATTGTTACCCAAGCTGCCTTTGAAGTCCGATGCCAAGCGGGGCAGCACCACAAAGCTGCTTGTCCACTTATCGTTGAGTTGTTGATTGATACCTGCCTTGAGCAAAATGCCCGTAACACTGCCATTGTCGCCTGATGGGGTTAAGGCCGCATACATCCATTCGACATCCAGGCCGGTAATGATGGCCGTCCTATCGTTCAGCTTAATGGGCACAGTGGAGTTGAAAGTGAAATCCTGCACCCGTGTTTTGTTGAGCGAGCTGTCAAACTGATTCAGCGGTGTGTTGGAATAAAACACCTGCATCATATCCAGATAGTTTTGAGCAACGGCAACGCTGCCATTGAGCATCAAAATAAATGAGAGGAGGTAGAGGTGTTTCACGGTGATTTTATACTGCGCAATGATAAAAGGAAATGAGATCATTTAAAATTCAGATTGTGGGTCTTGTATATGGTAAGACACTTATTCTGAAACTACTCTTTGTTTCTACAACCTGTCATTAAAAACGGGATCTTCATTTCTCCAAAAGATGATTAAACGAAGAGTATCCGATTCTGTAAGAGGTTTATCGTTAAAAACACATTCTTCATAAAACTTCTTGAATTCCGGAAGGTCACAATGAAATTCAGTCATAACAATAGATTGAAGTTCTCTTTCCTCATTGTTTGGTTCAACATCGAGATAAAAGATAATCCTAAACCATTCATGGTTATCATTCCAGTCGCAGCAAATGCCTCGAACATGCTCGCTTATGTTTCCTATTAAAGCTCTTTGAAGAGAAAGCCGTATATCAACGGATAGATTTTCTGTCATTGTTGTAGATCACCATCGGCACTTGAAATGCCTCTATGATTAATCGCTAAATTATATAAGCTCTGCCTTGAAAACCTCAACGCTTACTCAAATAAATTTAGGTTCAAACGGTGAAGCAATGCTGAAAGCCGCGAGAGTATGCTGTAGTGTTTCAACCGCATTTTTATTGTGCGCAATGATAGAATAAAATTGGAAGTTTCTCTTATTGCAAAGTCTTCTCCGCACTTTTCGCCTTTCTCTTCGCTTTATAAAATGCCTTATTCGCTATGTATATCACCTTTTGTATTTCACTATAGACCACGGTTCGCTCTTTGTCGGTGATGAGGAGGTGCATGGTAAAATCAGTCTCGCCCTTTTCTTTTACTTCCGCTTTTATATGTTCAAGGTCTGCATGTTTTATTTCTGAATAAGCATACACCTCATGGTAAGCAGGGCGCTTGAAACGAATGGTAGAAGACTTGTCCCACACGATAAAGTCGTTGCCTAAGATGCGCGCAAACTGCACCATGCATATAGGGTCGGTGGCCGAGAACAGGCTGCCTCCAAAGATAGAACCCGCATAGTTGCGGTTGCGATAGCTGATAGGAATACGCACTTTTACCTGCCGCATATCATCGGAGATGGAGACAATGCGCCCTGTAGTTCTGCGGTACATGGGCGACAGATTGAGGCCATGTTTGAAAATGGAACTTGGCTTGAAATATCTTTCCAGTATGGAAAAACCTTTTTGATAGACAGACATATTGCTACTGCATGATTGCGCAGCAAAGATGAGACGAATAACAAGAACAGAAGACTACATCGTGTTGATGATATGTATTACTTCTTACTATCTAAAAAGCGTTGAAGGCTTCCCAATGTATTGGGCATAAGAAGGCAATCAATATTAGGACTCCACATGCCTTCACCATTTGGGTTCACAGCTCGGTAAGTTATTTTTATTTCTTGACCCAGTGGTAAATTATCAATGAATGCATAAGGCTTGGTAGAAATAACGGTTTGCTCAAAGCCTATTGATACGGCTCGTATTTCATAATAGTCACGTCCTTTGATACCACTGTAAAATATTTTTACTTTACCTTCTTGCTCCAATGGTTTGAAAGAACTAATTCTACCTTGTGCCGGAACCGGGCGCTTACCTTGTTCTTTGTTCAAGTCGAAACCACTTCGGCTCAGTAGAACAAGGTTTCCTTTTGCCAAGGCATTAACTGCAACGCATTGAAAGCGCAGCATATCTTCCAATTGAGTACGTAGTTGGTTGCGAACAGGAATACCCTGATAGTTATGCTTACTGCATTGACTTTGGGCGTCACTTAACTGATTTATAAGTGTCATTACTTCTGAAGGGGTCGGAACAATGGTCACGTATTCGGGTGCAGATAACTGATCTTGTATCAATTTGGCCTTTTTAATCAGGTTATCCACTGTGAAGTTCTGCATGCCATAGATACATCTTCTTTTTGTAGCCATAATAGGTATGAGTTTAAATGACTGTAAAATTGATTTTCAATGCCATTTTACCTCTTTTAGTAGTTTAAGGTTACACTTCCGTAGAATAATCTTCGGGCTCAATTCAATAATGGATGACTTAATAGCTTTAATGAAGCGTTTTATTAAAAGTTTTAACGGTGTCATTATGCGTTTGGAAAGGAGGGGTAAAAGAATGGAAACAAGCATTAGTGAATTGCACATAGTCATTAGCAAAGAGCGTGATTGCCTTAAAGTAATACCCTGTATCAGTAGTCCATTGATGCACGGCATTAGCCTAAGCGCGTTGCGGTTGTGGGTAGTTGCAGGTATCTTTTGCGCTCGTTCTTTATGTCAATAGTCAGAACGCCTCTATATGGTCCTTGATGGATGACACTGACAAGAAAAAGGTAATGGAAGAGTTGGAGAAGGAGAGGAGGTGAACTTTAGTTTATCACTTTTCACTTTTCGTTCTTCACCTATCACTCTTCGTTTTTCACTTTTCACTTTTAGTTTCTCACTTATCATTTTGATATGTGGTTTGCAGTCTGAAGAAAAAAATCTTCCATCAGTTTATGGAATTCCATCGTGCATGGCATCCTTATTATACCTTAATTAAAAAACCCTTTAAAAGAAGAAGGGGTATAGTGAAAACATTAAACAGGTATAAAAGGGGAAAAGCCGAAACAACCAACGGCCACTCCAATACACCTGTGCTACCGCTTGCTAACAATTAATACTCTATAAAAATCAATGAGAACAAAAACCATTCTAACAGCTTGCCTTGCAATAGTGGCAGCGACAATCCACGCCCAGAACTTTGAATGGGTAAAAACCTTAGGATCCGATTCGGACGATTATGGTGCTAACATCAGAATAGATAACCTCGGAAATATTTATACCACGGGCGGTTTCTATGAAACTATTGATTTTGATCTAGGTCCTGAAACATATAATCTTACATCACTAGGAGGTCGTGATGCTTTTGTTCAGAAACTAGATGCTTCAGGTAATTTTCTTTGGGCAAGATCTTTTGGAGGAATGGAGGATAACCATTCACCACTGATGACTATAGATGACGTTTCAGGAGATATTTATTTGACTGGTGTATTTAGCGGAACAGTTGATTTTGATCTTGGAGTTGGAACTTACAATCTTACTTCGGCAGGTATGGGAGACCTTTTCATACTAAAAATGGATACTGATGGAAATTTTCTTTGGGCGTCCGCGTTTGGGACCTCGTCTCAAGGCACCGCTCATTCCAGCGATGTAGATGCATCGGGAAATGTCTATACCACCGGTAGTTTTCAAGGAACCGCAGATTTCGATCAGGGAATAGGGACACACAATCTAACTTCTGCGGGTGGCGATGATATTTTTATTCAAAAAACAGATGCTTCCGGTAATTTTCTTTGGGCTTTCGCTTTTGGAGGATCTTCCATTTCTGACAGCGGGTATGCTATCTGCACAGATGCATCGGGAAATGTTTATACGGTGGGGGCCTTTAATGGAACTATAGATTTCGACCCTGGAGCCGGGACATACAATCTCACCACAGTCTTGGATATGGCAGGCATTTTTATCCAAAAACTGGATCCTGATGGCAATTTTGTTTGGGCTAAAAAAATGGAAGGGCCTGATATGAGGTCTTACTTCATTACCGCTGACGACTCTGGAAATATCTATAACACCGGTTATTTTATCGGACCTTTTGATTTTGACCCAGGACCCGGAACGGAGTTGCTGCAGTCATCCAGCGAAGGTTCTAGCGGCTTTGTTCAAAAATTGGATTCCTCAGGAAATTTACTCTGGGCAAAAGCTTTTGGTGCCGCTGCAGATAATGTAGAAGTCAGCATAGATCCTTTTGGAAATGTCTATTCAGTCGGTTCGTTTTATAGCACCGGAGATTTTGACCCGGGACCTGGAACTGCTATTCTGACTTTAGAGGAGGACGGTCAGTATCATGCCGGTGGTTACATTCATAAAATGGATGCCTCCGGTAATTTTCTATGGGTGAGAGGTTATGAGGGAAATCCTAATGGAGAGGCAGTCGCTGAGTCTATTGCCGTGGACGGCTTAGGAAATATTTATACCACAGGGTCCTTTGGAGGAAATGTCGATTTTAATCCCGGACCTGGAACTAATAACATCACCTCTAACGATAGTAGGGACATTTTCGTACATAAGATGATAGAAGGTACCGAAGTGAACGGTTATGTTTTTATTGATGCCAACGATAATGGTGAAATGGACGAAGATGAAATTCCTGTGCCTAACCAAAGCATTAGTTATTATAATGCAAGTGATGTTGACGTCACCAACAATGAAGGCTTTTTCAGAGCCTTTCCTCCATTGGGCAATCAGGAGTTTAACTATCAACCTCCGACTTATTATACCAATACAACTCCGCTTTCACAAACAGTAGATGTACAAATAGGTGTGATTGATACTTTGTATTTCGGCATTGAACCCGTCTCGGACGTGAATGATTTGATTTTGGACATTCATCCTTACACTTCTCCAAGACCGGGCTTTACGAGAAACTATACACTCAGTTATCAAAATGTAGGAACAACCGCATTGAATGATGTGACACTGAAGTTTTTGAAAACAGAAGAAGATGAATTGGTAATAGCCTCCGGTGCTTACACCGTTTCCAATGATACCCTTATATGGAATCTTGGTACACTAGAACCATTTTCTAATGGCAGCTTCACGATAACACACACGCTTTCTACTTCCGCTGTGCTAGGAGATTACACCTATACACAAGCTTGGATTCTTCCAACAAGCAATGATGAAACACCTCTAAACAATGCAATCGCATTGGAAGAAGAAATCATCGGCTCCTACGACCCTAATGATAAATCGGTAACACCTGAAGTTTCAGAACCAACAGAAAACGAACCGTTGGAATATACTATTCGTTTTCAAAACACGGGGAACTTTCAAGCAGACTTTGTTGTGGTAAAAGATACGCTAAGCACGCTTTTAGACTTAAGTACCTTCCAAATAATAGCGGCATCGCATCAGTATGAAGTGGCTATTGAGAATAGAATTGCCACATGGACTTTTAATGAAATCAACTTACCCGATTCTCTCAGCGATGAAGCAGGTTCACATGGTTTTATAAAATTCAAAGTGCAACGCATTGATGGGTTAGGAGTGGGTACTCAAATACCCAACTCCGTTGCTATCTACTTTGACTACAACGAGCCTGTGATAACTAACACGTGCATCTATAGCATTGAAACTTGTGTTGCAACAATTGGCACCACGCTCAATGGTGTTACTATCACAGCCAACAATGATAACGCTACCTACCAATGGCTCGATTGCGATAACAACAATGAACCTATAGAAGGTGCAACAAGCCAAACATTCACCGCTACAGAAAGTGGCAACTATGCGGTAGAAGTAACCGAAGACGGATGTACCAATACTTCTGCGTGTGTTGCAGTAACTATCATCGGTATTGATGAATGGAACAATGAATTGCTAGCAGCGGTTTATCCTAACCCATCGCAAGGCAATGTAGAAATCACTTTAGGTGGTGCAATGAAAGATGTTGAACTCATGCTCACCGATATACAAGGCAGAGTCATCTTCACGCGTAACTATCCATCGTTGTTTAAGACCAACATTGAGTTGCCCGATGCAAAGGGTGTGTATATCTTGAAGTTGAAAGCACAAGACAGTACAAGCACGTTGAGGTTGGTGAAGGAATAGGATTAATAAGAAACCTTTTTACAAATCAGCCTCAGAAGGGAAAGTATGTGAATAGTTTGAGAATAAACTCTTGAAAGGCCTTATTAATGCAATGCCGTTAATGAGGCCTTTTCACTCTTCGCTTTTCACTTCCCTATATGCACTTAAAGTAATCAAACGGCTCCAGGCAATCGTTGCACTTGTATAACGACTTGCAAGCTGTAGAACCAAATTGCGAAATCATGTGTGTATCGTGCGAGCTACAGCGTGGGCACTTTACATCGCGAAGTCGGCCCATGATTAAGGCTTTGTCCGCACTTCCTATTTGTGGTGGAGCTATGCCTTCTTTGGTGAGTTTCTCTCTGGCTTCATCGGTCATCCAGTCGGTAGTCCATGCTGGGGAGAGTGCCGTGGTGATGTGATAATTGCCAATGAATTTCTCTTTGAGCACCTCTTCAATATCCTCTTCTATGGTGCGCATGGCAGGGCAGCCACTATAAGTAGGAGTGATGGTTACTTGAACTTTACCATCTTCAATGGCAACATCTCGCACAATGCCCATCTCCACCACATTGAGCGCAGGTATCTCAGGGTCGCTCACTTCTTCCAGCAAGCGCCAGATATCATCAACAGATATTTCGACAGCGTTAATTGACATTAGATAATTAGCCTATTAGCCAATGTGATGATGTAATAATGAATTTCCAACTCGCAAATCCTCTCATAAGCTCATTCAAATATTAACTAATTCTCAAATCGGCTAATTAGCACATTTGCTAATTGTGTTTACCACTTAGCTCCCGGATAGGCACGTTGCAAGAACTGCATTTCCGCAAGGATATAACCAAGGTGTTCGGTGTGTTTGCCTTGCTTGCCACCCTTATGCCCCCAGCCTTCGGCAGGTATTTGCAAGGTGGCTTCTGAGAGGGTTTCTTTTATGGCCTTCATCCATGGCTCTTTAATAGCAGCAAGTGAAACACCATAACCACTTTCGGCAGCAGCTTTGTCCAGGTCATCTTCCATAAAGAACTCAGGGGTGTATTCCCACAGCGCATCTATGGCGGCTTGTATGCGCTGTTTGCTTTCTTCAGTGCCATCGCCCATGCGCACCACCCATGCAGAGGCGTGCTGTACATGATAACGCACTTCTTTGATGGATTTTTCTGCAAAGCCTCTTAGGAATTCATGACTAGACGAAGCAAGTTTTTCTAAGAACAATTCATAGAATTGAGCAAAGAAGAATTGCTTGGCAATCGTAGTAGCATAATCACCATTGGGCAACTCCACCAACAACAGGTTTTTGTATTCAGATGCATCGCGCAAGAAAGCGATTTGATCTTCATCGCGGCCTTTGCCTTCTACCTCGGCAGCATGTTTCAGCAGGTTAGTCGTTTGACCCAATAGGTCCAATGCCGTATTGGAAAGCGCAATGTCTTCTTCCAGCACAGGCCCGTGGCCACACCACTCGCTGATACGCTGACCATGGATAAGCACATTGTCTGCAATGCGCAACAGGTATTCAAATTGTTGTTCCTTGTTCATGCTTCATTAGAAAATCACATATGGCCCACTTCCGGTGGAATATCATAGAAGGTAGGATGGCGATATACTTTATCGTTAGAAGGTTCAAAGATGATGTCCTTGTCTGCAGGCGAAGAGGCGGTGATGGCACTGCTGGGCACTACCCAAATGCTTATTCCTTCCATGCGTCTGGTATATACATCGCGCGCATTCTGGATGGCGGTTTCGGCATCGGCTGCATGAAGGCTACCAACGTGCTTGTGCGATAAGCCGCTTTTGCTTCTTATAAATACTTCCCACAAGGGCCAGTCTTTCTTACTCATAATCTCGTTGTTCTATACTAAAGAAAAATGCGCATTGCATGCTTGAATATCAAGTTTGCAATGCGCAGTAAATTTAGGAAGCAAATGGATTATTGCCCCATTAATGTCTTCGCCATTTCCTCTTGGGTAACTACACGGTAGCCTTCGGGCATTTCGAATAGTTTGGCTGCTACTTTCTCTTTTTTAACTTCTGTCACATACGTGTGCAATTTGATGCCTTGCATAGTAAGGGTCATATCCATCACCATACCCGGAATCTCACGCATATCTGCTTTTGAGTTAGGAATCTCCTCGGTGTACCAAACTTCCATCTCTTGTTTCATGCCATTGGCTTCGGAGATGTAGAGGCCTTTTTTGCAGGTATAACCGGCAACTACTTTGGTACCTTCTTGCTTTTGGAATTTAGCATTGATGTCTTCGGGTGTTTGTTTGCTATCGTCATAAGCCACTTTGGTAGCCATCTTTTGGCCCATCATGTCTACGCAAGTAACCGACTCGCCTTTGTCTCCATCATTGATCGTAATGGTAGTACCGGTCATGGCAGTAGTAGCTTCCAAGCGCGATTTTTTACCTTTAGCATAGATGGTCATTGTGCTTTCGAACATCGATTTCATGGATTGGTATTCGGCAGGCAATTCGGCAGCTTCCATTTTCATGGTCATTTTACCTTCGAACTGTGCAGAAGAGAAAGAAACAAAGCATACTACTGCAATAGCGGTAGCACATAGTTTGGAAAACATTTTCATGTGAATTTTAAGTGTGTGTATTTGTTTGATTGAATTAATAAAGCAAAACCTCTTGCATTTTTTGGGCCACTTTTTCTGCATTGGGCAACATAGTGGCTTCAAGGGTCGAATTTAGTGGAATTGCAGGCACATTTACCGAGCCAATAGTACAAACGGGCGCATCCAAGTATTCGAAGCACTTTTCTGCTACAAGACCGGCAAGTGCGCGTGCAAAACTGTTCTCCGGAATGTCTTCGGTTACTATCAGGCAGCGGTTGCATTTCTTCACGGCTTCAATGATGGCGCGTTCATCCAAAGGATTGATCGTGCGCAAGTCCACAATCTCCACTTGACCGGGGAAATTCTTGGCCGCAGCCTTTGCCCAATAGACGCCCATACCGTAAGTAATCACTGCCACCGATGTCTCTTCAGTTGCAGATAGAACGGTGCGCGCTTTGCCAAATGGAATGACATAATCTTCGCTTGGCTCAATGGTGCGGGCATCTTCCGTGCCTTTCACTTTGCTCCAGTATAGTCCTTTGTGTTCAAGTATGACTACGGGGTTGGGGTCGTAATAAGCCGCTTTGAGCAAGCCTTTCAAGTCCGCACCCGTAGATGGATAAGCCACTTTGATACCTCTGATGTTGGCCAATACACTTTCCACCGAGCTACTGTGGTATGGACCACCACTGCCATAGGCTCCAATGGGAACTCGGATAATACAGCTCACCGGCCATTTGCCATTGCTGAGGTAATAGCTGCGGCTCACTTCGGTGAATAGTTGGTTCAATCCCGGCCAGATATAATCGGCAAACTGAACTTCCACTATCGGTTTAAGTCCCGCTGCACTCATGCCCACGGTACTGCCTATGATAAAGGCCTCTTGTATAGGTGTGTTGAATACACGGTCATCGCCAAACTTCTCGGCAAGGGTAGCCGCTTCGCGAAATACTCCGCCCAAGCGTTTGCCCACATCTTGTCCATACAACAATGCCTCCGGATGTTTGGCTAAAATCTCTTGCATCGCAAACAAGGCACTGTCGACCATCACGGTAGCTTCTTTGCCTGCGGGTTCACGGTCTCCAAGCTCTTCAGTAATAGGAGTAGGAGCGTAGTCGTAATCCAATAAGTCTGCAGGACGCGGGTCTTCAGCTTGCAGTGCTTGGTTGTATGCCTCGAGCACTTCTGTCTTTGTTTCTTCTACTATCTTATCAAGGTCGCTATCGGCAAAGCCAAACGACTTGAGTTGTTTTCTAAATTTTGGATAGGGGTCTCTGCGTTCTGCTTTTTCAAGATCATCACGATACCATTCTTTGCGCACACCGCTAGTATGGTGGTTGAGCAAAGGCACACGGCAATGCACCAGCCAAGGTCTGCGCGTGTTACGTACATCTTCTATTACCTCCTGAAACGCATTGAAGCATTCAATAAAATCGGTACCATCCAATGATTTCATCTTCATGCCAGGAAAGGCACGGGAGAAAGTAACTGCATCACCAAAACGTATTTCAGAAGAGTGCGCACTTATGTCCCATTCGTTGTCCTGCACAAAATAGATGATAGGCAACTGACGCAGCGTAGCCATGTGAAAAGCTTCGCTCACTTCGCCTTCGGTCATAGCCGCATCGCCTATGGAACAAACCACAACAGGCTTGTCCTCTTTATCTTCAGCAAGCCCTTGCGCTTCTTTGTATTTGATGCCCATCGCAATGCCGGTGGTCGGTATGGCTTGCATACCTGTGGCAGAGCTTTGGTGTGGAATCTTCGGCATATCCTCTCTTTTCAAAGAAGGATGTGAGTAGTAAGTACGACCACCGCTAAAAGGGTCATCGCGCTTGGCCATCAATTGCAACATCAACTCATAAGGAGTCATGCCAATGGCAAGCAAGGTGCTATCATCGCGGTAGTAGGCACTCAGGAAATCTTGCGGCTTTAATTGTAAACCAAGGGCCAGTTGGCAAGCCTCGTGGCCGCGTGAAGTGGCATGTACATACTTGGCTGTCACTTTCGCGTTCTCCTCATACAGTTCCGACATGTTTTTGGCTGTGGCCATCAGTCGGAAGGCCTTCAGTAAGGTATCGCTGCTCAGGGCAGAATTCTTTACAGGTGCCATTTTCTCTATCGTTGACATTGAATGTAGTAGTTGTCTCTAAGGAGCGCAAGTTAGTGCAAGAGCAGGAAAGTGGTTTTATGTACGTTTGTTTTAAAAGACTGAAAACTGTTTTAAGTTTATTACACAAAATCAGATAATTGAATAAGCATGTATAGTATAGAATTTACGGAATTCGTGAATAAGGATGTGGTACATGACGGAAAGAAATCCTATATCGGAATTGGAAATCCCAATTCCAAAATATTACTGGTAGGGAAAGAGGCGGCAAAATCTAAAAATGACGAAATAAAGCACTTCAACGATAACGTAAATCATTGGTGCTGCCAAATTGCTAATGCTGTAAAAGAAATCATGGAGTACGAGGTTCATGAAAATCACGATTTAAGGCCTGGATGGGGAAGAAATACTTGGAGCAAGTACCAGAAACTCATGGAGAAAATTAGGGATGAGAAGTCAACGCGATTTTATGTTGATTTTCTTAAAGATGCCTTTACTACAGAAATAAATAATTCAACTAGCAAAAGGACTGCTTCGGTTGATAAAAGTAGCCTTGTATGGAGAAAGCAAATGTTCAAGGAGTCAGCATTCATTCAAAGCTTTCCGGTTGTGATACTGGCATGTTCAAATTACTTTACTAATAACGATATAATCAGAGAGATTGACGAGGTATTTGGTGTAACATACGCGGGTCACGATAAGGAAAAATATTGGTACAATCAGTCAAACTGGTTTTATTTGCATTACAACAAAGACCAAAGCAGGCTTGTGATTCATACGCGACAGTTAAGTGGGGATGTACAGAATTCGCTGCTAAAAGACATGGGAACTATTATCAGGGAACATCTTTCGAAATTGAATCATTTTCCATTTCGCAATTGATAAAGATATTCGAAGGTTAAGCCACATTTATTTTAGCCCACTTTCTATAAATGATGAAATCACATTTTTACATTCTAATCCTACTCACCTCAATACTTTTCTCTTGCACTCCAAAGGAGCAAGCCTTTGACAAAGAGAAGTGGAGCACAAAAGTGTTTGGTGCCTATCACTACCGTGAAGCTATGCTCAAAGATGTAATGGAGAATCAACTCAAGGAAGGTGATTCTTATCAAAGCATCATAGACCGACTAGGTGAACCTGATAACAGAGAGGCTCTTGCAGATGGCAGTACTTTTTGGTATGAAATTCGGAAAATGGAAGAAGGTGATGATTCGTCCAATAAGATGAAAACTCTATTTATTAGCGTTGGTGCAGACTCTCTGGTGAAAGAGTTTAGGGTTGAGGAATGGAAGTTTCAGTAATTATCTATAAATGGAAAAAGGGCAGTATTGCTACCACCCTTGTCCCCTCAAAGTAAATCAGCCTTTTTGCTTTTAGTACAACAACAGTTTAAGGCATCAAAACTGTATCTATCACGTGTATCACTCCATTGGATTGATTCACATCGGCAATGGTTACTTGTGCCTTGTTTCCTTTTTTATCGCTTACCCAAAGTTTGTTTGATTTGTCCAGTGCAAGAGTTAACTCTTCGCCTTGTACTGTTTTAATCTTTGCTTTTGAGCCGCCTGCTTTTGCTTTATCCATCAACTCTTTGCCACTGTGGTTACCTGCTACTACATGGTAGGTAAGCACACCACTAAGGGTTTTTTTGTTCTCTGGTTTTAATAGATTATCCACGGTTCCGGCAGGCAGGCCGTCAAACGCTTTGTTAGTAGGAGCGAATACGGTAAAAGGCCCCGGACTTTGTAAAGTCTCTACCAATTCAGCAGCTTTCACGGCTGCTACCAGTGTAGTATGGTCTTTAGAGTTCACCGCATTCTCAATGATGTTTTTAGAAGGATACATAGCGGCACCGCCTACCATCACTGTTTTTTCTTTTTGAGCAAATGTTGCTGTTGCAGTAAGGAAGAATAATGCCATAATTCCAAACGCTTTTTTGATGTTCTTTTTCATAACTGTTTTTATTTAAGTGTTGTTGAAATAGACATACGCACACTGTTTCGTCTTGGATTTTATGAGCATAAAAATAATTTGTGCTTTACTCTGTATCTCTTTATTGACAAAGCATTCAGCTATGAAAATATTTTTTAAGTCAAACAACGGAATATGGGAAAACTACAATTAATGCATAGGAATTCTATAAGATAAAATAAAGGATTGGCTAATGCATTGTTACCAGGTATATAATTAAAATAGAAAAGCCCACCTTGAGGTGGGCTTTTTGAATGGGAATTTCTTTATATAGATTATACCGGACCGGCTACGATCATTTGCTCGAGAGTAGGTGTAGCGCTGCCACCTGCCTTTTCTATCGTAATGGCAAACATCTGAGCGCCTTCTATGTTCTTCATTTTTTGCATTGCTGCACCTGTTTGATAGACACCGAGGTCAACAGGTTGACCACCTACTATAGCCCAAAGCTGATATTGTTTATCGCTTGGCAGGGTTTGCATTTGGTGCAGTTGCAGATAGACTTCTTTCGATTCATTGTTCCAAACAACACTGGCCAAGTTGCCTTTGAAATTCTCCGTGCCATCCAAACGAATGTGCTTGCTGTTCGGATTATTGAGTATTGCAAGTTGTTGTTTGGTATCACTCAGCTCTTGGTTTATCAATCGGTCTTTGGTGTTGAGCGAGTCTATGTTGGCTCTTAGGCTATCCACTTTACTAATCAGTACAAAGTTGTATATAAGACTACCAAGTAGAACAATCACGCTGGCAGCAGCAAGGTATTTATAGATGGGTGAGGTAGGGACAGCAGGTAATTCTACAACTTTCACTACTGGTACTTCTTCTTCTTCTTCTTTACTACTTTCCAATAGACCAAGTTCTGACCATAACTTATCCTTCACCTTTGCAGGTGGAGTTTCAAGATGAGACATAGCGAATCCTTCGATAGTGTCTTGCACTTCTTGTATAGCAAGCTCTATTTCCAGATGCTGCTTGCGCAGGCTCTCCAACTCCGCAACTTCGTGCGGGGAAGCTATGCCTAGCAAATAGGTCTCTATAACTCCTGACGATATGTATTCTTTAATGTCCAATTTTCTCTTCGTCTTGTCTATAATTTCTGCCTAAGCAGGATAAGCGTATTCCTGATTTTTGTTTTGACACTCCCTAGCGGCATTCCCAGGGTGTCTGCTATTTCCTCTCGCGTGTAGCCCTTAAAATAAGCGAGGTCTATAATGCGCTTTTGGTCCGGGTTCAAGGCATCCAGCACATGGTTCATACCCAAATGATCTACCGGGGTATAATCAATTGGTTGCGATGCTCGGGCCGATTGATTTTCTATCGCTACCGTCATCTTCTCTTTGCGAAAATCGGCTGAACGTGTTTTATCAATGGCCGCATTGCGCGCTATGTTCAGCATCCAAGTGAATAGTTTCCCTCGTGAAGAATCATACAAACCCATGTTGTTCCAAATTTTTACAAATACTTCTTGCAGGGTGTCGTTTGATTCGTCTTCCGTAGTAAGAACTCGCTTAATGACACCGTAAAGCGCTGCACTGTAGTTATCGTAGAGATAACTAAATGCTTTAGCATCGCGATGCTTCAGTTGGGTTATGAGTTCTTCTTCGGTATAAGACATCTATGCTTTTATAGGATGACCTGCGACCAAAGTACACCATTTTATTTTAATCCATGTGATTAATAAATAATACAACCAATCATTGCCTCGGGTTGAGATGTTCTTATTAAACATTGTTGTACTTTGAGTCTGTTCTTATCTACGATGTTTTGTTGAAGATGGATTTTCAACGAAGAGAATTAATTATCATAATCTCTTTTAAATCTGCCAGACCTTTAATACACAATACCAATCTAATCTCTCGGCACAGCTACATTTACACTCTCAAATAATTTTAAGGAGCATGAAAATTCTTATCATATCTGTGATTATCCTATCGGTCATTGCCGTAGTGTTTGGATTTCGATTTTTTTCATCCACCAAGCGTGTGGTGAATATTGACAATATTCCGAAAGCCTTCCATGACTTGACCTACAGCTCTATCGATGGTAAGGCCGTGAAGATGTTAGATTATAAAGGCAAATACGTGTTGGTTGTAAATGTGGCCAGCAAATGTGGCTACACCAAGCAATATGAACCGTTGCAAAAGCTTTATGAAAAGCATCAAGACAAATTGGTGATAGTAGGTTTCCCGTGCAATCAGTTCATGGGGCAAGAACCGGGTGGTGAAGAAGAGATAGCCGAATTCTGTTCTAAGAATTATGGTGTTAGTTTCCCACTGTCCTCCAAGATAGATGTGAAAGGCAAGAACCAGCATCCTGTCTATACGTGGCTTACTACCAAAGCGCTCAACGGTAAGGAAGACCATACCATCAGTTGGAACTTCAACAAGTTTCTAATCTCACCTGATGGTAGCTGGCTAGGCTATTTCGATAGCAAAGCAGAGCCGCTTGGTGGTGAGATAGAAGCGCTAATCAAATAATATAGCGTGTGCTTTTCAAACGTTCTGAGTTGTTAAGTGGTCATAGTGCTGCTGTATATGGAATAAGTGCAGGTAGCAAACCTGAGACTATTCTTTCTGCGAGTGGTGATCGCTTTGTGGTGGAATGGGATATTCAAATGGCACAACAAAATGCGCTTGCAGTAAAGTTTGAACAACCGGTTTTCTCGAGTATCTATATTGAAGGTGAAAATTTATTAGCTGCTGGTACAGCCACCGGAGCTATCCATATCATTGATTTGAACGAGAAGAAAGAAATTCATCACCTCGCAGTTCATTCAAAAGGGGTTTACGATTTTCATTATAGAAAAGAAGACAAGCAACTCATAGCTCTTGGTGGCGATGGTTTGCTTACCATTTGGTTTGTTCCATCTTTTAAGTTGTTGCGAAAGATTCCTCTTTCATCAGAGAAACTTAGACAAATAGCGGTTTCCAAAGAACATGGTTTGATAGCTATCGCCTGTGGCGATGGAACTTTACGATTGCTTGAGCCTAACTTCTTCAGCGAAATAAGAAGTATAAATGCGCATAAACAAGGTGCTACATCGGTGGCTTGGCATCCGTTCAAACCGGTGTTGCTATCCGGTGGTAGAGATGCTATGATTCAGTGTTGGAATATCAATGAGCAATACCAAAACGTACTTTCAATTCCTGCGCACAACTATGCAATTTATTCCATCGCATTTGATGATAGCGAAGAATACATGGCCACCTGTAGTCGTGATAAGACAATCAAAATATGGGATGCCCACTCGCTGGATAACCTTCAACGAATAGATGTAAAGCAAGGTGGTCACACGCACTCGGTCAACAAAGTGCTTTGGTTGGATAAAACGCTTGCCAGTTGCGGAGATGATCGTAAGATAATTTTGTGGCGTCAATGAAGACTCATTTTCTACTTACTAATAATGTATTGTCCGCTCAAACGGTTCAAGACTTCTTGCAAGATGACGAGGCAGGTGCGCAAGTCCTGTTTGTTGGAACGGTGCGCAATCACAGTAAGAACAAGCGAGTAGTAGCTCTTGAATTCGAAGCATACGAACCAATGGCCATGGCTGAGTTGGAAAAGATTGCAGAAGAGATAACTGAGCGTTGGTCTGTAAATAAAATAGCCTTGCACCATTCCTTGGGCAGGCGAGAGGTAGGTGAAATTCCTGTTATAGCGGGCATCAGTTCCGCTCATCGCAAAGAGGCATTTGACGCCTGCGAGTACCTCATGAACCGACTAAAGCAAACCGTCCCCATCTGGAAAAAAGAAATATTTGAAAACGGAGAAGAGTGGGTGAGCAATACACCATAAAAAACCCGTTCTTCTCTTTTTAAAGATGGGAACGGGCTTTTTTGCTACTATTAAACTATATAACCAAACTAAAAACTAATCACACCAAATCAAAACGGTCAAGGTTCAT
>Ga0209572_1001141_pt1 | contig 22314 bp, 23 predicted proteins | sample EBPBio232012_DNA_FD_185867 | JGI IMG/M metagenome (GOLD analysis project Ga0209572, IMG submission 185867) | Wastewater treatment Type I Accumulibacter community from EBPR Bioreactor in Madison, WI, USA - Reactor 1_1/23/2012_ DNA (SPAdes)... | ecosystem: Engineered > Bioreactor > EBPR >...
CGAACGGGCGCGTGCGCCCGCAGGCGTTGGGGCTGAGCCTGCACGGCTCAGCCATTTTGCTCGAAATAGGTTCGAGTTTCGTCGTATATTCGCACCAAGAAAAATGACTCATCTACAAGATGGGTCATTTTTCTTGGCTGATACTCGCGCGACGAATCGAACCCGAACTTTTGCGAAGCAAAAGGGGTTCGGCAAAGCGAGTGAGGCGAAAAAGTGTTTACATTTTTTCGCAAGCGAGCGGAGGAGCCAGCTTGCTGGCGATTTCCCACAGTAAGCTCATCGGCATTTGATGGGCCTTTGTTGGTGTCTACTAAGGTGTATAATGTAAATTATGAAAAGACTATTCTTAGCATCAAGCGGATTAGAGTATATAAAAACTTTTGTCGGCAAAGATCCTAACCAGGTCAGAATGTTATTTATTCCTACGGCGGGTAATTTAGATGAGGATGTCTGGTGGATAGACAAAGATCGTGATGTGCTGAGAAAAATGGGCTTTCAAATCACCGAATTTGATATTTCAAAAGAATCTCTTGATAGTACTGAAGAAGCTTTAAAAAACACAGATATAGCATACGTGGCTGGCGGTAATACATTCTATTTGTTGAAGCAATTTAGACACACGGGTTTTGACAAGTTGCTAACCAAATACATTGAAGACGGCGTTCTTTATGCAGGTGCTAGTGCAGGGTCGCTTATAGCAGGATTGGATATCGAACCTGTGGCCACAATAGATGAGCCAGAAAAAGTTGAAGACCTAGATTCAACTAAGGGCTTAGGCTGGGTAAGCATAGTACCGATACCACACTATGACATGGCCAGTAGAACTAGTGCCATAGATGACATAAAGGAAAAGTACAAAGACAAATTTGAGATAGTACTACTTACCGATGACGATGCGATCGTAGTCGAAGGTGATAGCTGGAAAATAGTTGAGTCAAAGAGAAATGCATTAGAGCGCAAATGGTTTCACGATAACCATGACTCTCTCGTATAATATAGAACTATGCCTCAGAACTATACACAGCGCAGCAGTGGCGCACAGTTACCATCAGCAGACGAACTGCTGGATATTCTTAAAAAGGAATCGCCCCGAAAGGCAGTCCGGTATGATTTTATACAAAAAAACAGCTCACTATTTGCCGCTCATCGCACACTTTCGCGACTTGCCGGAGCCGACGATAGTTGGATTGACACCTACCCCACCCTAGACCTTGCCACGCTTGTTGCCAACATAACCAAGACCCACTCAAAAATAGCCGCATACATTACTGCCCACCCTAGCAACTCTGCTATTTATCAAGCGCTCTATACATCGCTCATTCCCCAAGATGATTTTTCCTCAAGCGAAGCACTTTTCGTTTTTGGCGCTACATCAAATGCCCGCATTGAACGTGCTGTTCAGCTCTACCAGCAAGCCATCGCGCCAAAAATCATCATTAGCGGCAAGGGTCCACACTACACCAAAAACCTACAGTCAGAAGCCGAAAGAATGGCAATTTACGCTGCAAATAACGGCATACCTACAGCAAACCTTATACTGGAAGATGCCTCAGTTACTCTGCCAGATAATGTCAAGCGTTCCATCGATCTGCTGGAATCTATCGGTTGGCACCCCAAGTCTATCACCCTTGTTGCTACCAATTTTGTGCTTACAAGAGCACTGTTTGAATGGTATAAATTCTGCCCCTGGGACATTACTATCCGTACTGTCATGGCCCACCCACAGTCGAGTGCATTCACGGTACAAGGCTGGACAAACCACAAAAATACAGTAGCGCTGGTACTTAACGAGTATGCAAAACTGGTGTTAGAGTCAAAGATCGACTGCTGCCGAAGGAATGGTGAAATTGCCTATTGACATAATAGTATTTATGTGATAAAATGAAAACAGGTAGGCTGACCGCTAGCAAACCGATTGATACCACCCTTACATTATGGGTGGTATTTGCGTTTAATCCTCTATTACTTTTGGTCCAGGAGGCGATGACAACTTCTTGATTGGTAAGCGAAAACCAAAAGTACTCCCCTTGTTCTCGCGTGACTCAAATACCAACTTACCACTATGACCATCGATTACCTTTTTAGCCAGGTATAGGCCAATACCCGTACCATCCGGTCGTTGCTTGCGTGCATTTTCAGCTCTAAAGAACTTAGTAAATAACTTCTTTTGCACTTTTTCCGGTACACCCATACCCTTATCGGTCACCCGTAGTACCGCGTCACCTTCTTCTATAGTAAGCGATACCCTGATTATTTTACCCTCCGGGGAGTAGTAAATTGCATTATCGATGAAGTTCATAATCACCTGACGGATCTTACCTTCATCCACAAACAGCCGCGGAAACCGTGCGGGCGCTTTATACTGCACGGTAATGTCATGCGTTACAGCAATCTGCCGTATCTGATCCACTTCTTGCTTCACAACCTTAGCTAAATCAACTTCGTTTGGATCAATAATGAACTTACCTGTCTGTAGGCGGTTAACATTCAAAAAGTCACCAATTAAGTGCACCATACGTTCACTACTGGTATATGCCTCTTCCAGCAACTGACGCTGAGCCGGCGTAATATCGCCTACATCCCCTTCTAACACCATGCTTATATAGCCCTTAATGCTGGTAAGCGGTGTGCGCAGCTGATGGCTTGCCATACTCAAGAACTCGTCTTTGGTTTCATCAAGCTCTAGCAGCTGCCTGTTAGTACGCAGCAGTGCGCGTGTAGCCTGCCCGACCCGCTCTTCTAGGTGGATATTGAGCTCTCGCACCGCCTCTACCGAACGAGCGTTCATGATAGCGATTATTAGCTGATTAGCAATCGTCTCCAGCACCCGCAAGTCCCTTGCCGAATACTGCGTACTCATTGGCTCGCCCAGCAGCAAGTGCCCAACTGTCTCGTGCGCACTCTTTAGCGGCAGCACTAGCGCTATATGTCGTTTGGCGAGTATCTGGTGCAGCTTGCGCTCGTCCGGGTCACTATAAGGGACAAAACTATTTACAATAAGCAGCTTAGACCCCCTAATATCTACCAACCGGTGCAGTAAATCATATTCTTCTTCGGTGAATTTTTTATACTTGCCTTCGCTCGTAATCGCATCATCATGGTGATCGCGATACACTACAAATAGCCCGCTACTACTTTTTAGCGTTTGGGTAATTTTAGCAAGTGATAGCTCGAGCACCTCATGCAAGTGCGTCGTGCTAGTAAGTAGCGCTCCTAGGCTGGCGATAAACTCATCGGCATCGTAGGTATCGCGGTAGAATAGGTGATTAGTAAGACGGTCAAAAAAGCGCTTGATGGGCTGGAATGCAAACGCTAATACGAGCGCTAACATGATATTTACTGGGCTCACACTAACCGCCGTTGTTGTCTCCCCTTGGAATATAGCTACCGAAGTAACGTAAGCTAAGCCATAGTAAATACCCGCTAGGGTAATAAGCGCCAACACGTAAGCCGCACTACGTACTACTGCCAAGCGGATATCAAACAGGCCATGCCGAATAATAGAGTACGCTACCATACCCACCAAAATCACGACCACCAAAGGCCCGAGCCGAGTCGTCTCCCAGCTGGATGCCACCAGCGGGAGGATGGCATTTAGCAAAAGTCCCAATACAGCACTTGTACAAAACGCCATGAGCACCAATATACCCTGACGTTTTTTGATACCATGCTCTTTACTGATGGCAATCACAAGGTTTTTAGCCAGTAGCCCTACTAAACCCAAAAAACCTAGGGCATAAAGCCATAATAACGGCCCAGCCGTAAATCCAGGACTATCCTGGCCTATATAGTGCACTGTGCCAGCCACCAGGCTAGTTGCCGATAAATAGAGTATGGGAACCGACAGCACCAATAGCAGCATCATCTCTGTGTACCCGGTACGCCGATTGGTGGGGAATTTGTAAGTAAATAGCGTGCCGGCAACCACAATACCGTAGCCTGCCACAAACGCAATTCGGTTAGCTATATCATTAACAACCAACGGATAACCGTAGTTATGATTGGTAATCAGATTCGCCAGCACCCACACATTAATAAGCAGGCTCATCACCATAAAAAGCCTGGCGGGCCGCGACGAACGATCACGCAGATAAACCATAAGGCCTAGTGTCGTATTGATAACAATTACGATGATGGCCAGCAAAATATCCATGTTTTTATTTTAGCGTAAGCGCTATTGATTTGACAGCCGCTCGTCCCACATAATCGTGTGGTCACGCGTGCCCACCACCAGTTTCTCCCGCGCCGCCCGCGCTAAGTAGCGTCGGATACGAGCCAGCGGCCACTTCGGTTCAGCCGACATTTTATCGTAAAATTCATCAACACGTCCGTAGACCGCCCGACTATTCTCTGAGTCAATATAGGAAAATGGCGGCAAGCCAGCCAGCGGTACAAATGGCACGCCAAGAAAATTAGTAAGCTTATCGTGTGCCTTGTGGTCAATCACTGAAATCATATGTTTGACCTTATTATTCATGGCATCCAAGTATAAGGCTCGAAATAGCTGGATACTCGCAGCCGAGCCTTTACCCTTTTTGTCGCGATATTCCGGCAGCACCGCCACTGTACCAACATCCCATACGTCATCGCCCTCGGCAATACCATGCTCGCTATAGATCTTTTCCAGTGTAAGGTCGGGCATCATTTCTGTCAGATCATTGAGGGTTTTGAGGCCAGCTTCGCCCTGCTTGATAACCCGCAGTACGCCAACCGGCTTCTCGGCCTCTCGGTCAATCGTAATATAAAATATACTATCGTCCTCATATGCGCCGTATTCTTTTTCCATTCGCTCTGCATCGTTACCAAATGTTTTTTCAAACACCACACGTTCAACATATCTTCCTATATCTGACAGGCTATTTAAGCCATCTAGCTGGTAACAAACGAAATTATCACCTACTGTCGGCGGGTGCTCGGCCAGCAGCATCCTTGTCATTTCTTGAACCTGCTCAATACTCTGGCTGTAATGGTTACCCTTACGACCCCCTGTATATTCGGTCTCAATGTTAGCCATTAAAATTCCTTGTATACGATACGTTCAGCATCAAAAAACGCTTTAGTAAACTGGACGGCCGCTTGCGGATCAAACTGCTTGCAGGTATAGATATCAACACTAAAAAACAGCCGCGGCTCATCCCAGGCGTAAAAATGCGCACCTGATGTTTCCCAATGTATCCAACCCGCCCAACCGTAAGTAGGACTACGGTGTGTCACTGGCTCTATCAATGAGCGCATGTCAATCACCGTTGAAAGCTGGCTTAAATAAGCCTTAATGTCGTCGTCAGTAATTGGCTGCCGGGGGTACCCCTCAACGACAAGGCGTTGGCGGTAAATATCTGGCGCTAGGTCTTCCATTTTTTTGTTTCTTTATTTTTACTAGTTTTCATAATTATACCATACCTGTACATAACTATGTATATCGGTTATGATAAGTGCATATGACCAAAATTGCCATCATTGAAGACGATACCGTAATCAATCAAATGTACCGTATGAAGTTTGAGGCCGCGGGGTTTGAGGTAGCGACGGCAAGCGACGGCGAAGCAGGCGTTGCAATGGCAGAAAAGTTTAAGCCTAGTATCATTCTGTGCGACTTGCAGATGCCCCACATGGATGGCGCTACGGCAATTGCCTACATCCGTAAATCAGCTTGGGGTGCTAAAATACCCATTATTGTACTAACGAACTTAGGCGAAGAAGAAGCACCAAAAGAGCTAAAAACGCTTAGCATTTCTAGCTATATTGTAAAAGCCGAGCTCACCCCCAGCCAAGTAGTTGCCCGCGTTAAAGAGACGCTAGGTATTAACTAATCATAATTTGCCTGCGCGGCGCAGGCAAGCTTCAATCAGGTGATCAAAAAGTACCGTATAGGTAAGCGGCCCGACACCACCTTTTACAGGGGTGATCGTTACATCGTTGCGTTCGCGTACACTAGGGTCAACATCGCCCACTATTACGTCATTTTCGCTGGCGGTACCGGCATCAACCACAACTGCACCCTGTTTTACCTGCTCAGGACTGATTAATCGTGGTACGCCAGTAGCCGATACTATTACATCGCTTGCCTGCAACACTTCGTTTATATTGGTAGACGCATCGTCAAGGATAGTCACTAGCAACCCGCGGTGCTTCCACATGCGGCCTAACGGGCTACCCACTAGCTTGCCATTACCCACAATGGCAATATGCTTGCCCTCTAGCTCTATGTTGTAGCCGGCCAACAGCCAATCGATGGCTTGCGCGGTAGCACTTGGGTACAGTGTATCTTCGCCAAGACCGTCTACATCTTTACTTGAGTCAATAGTATTACATATTTCATTTGTTTGACTAGAGTTTTTTAGAGGTAGTTGGACAATTATGCCTTGTATATTTGAGTCAATATTTGCCTGTGCTATATAATCTTTCATATCTGCTTCGGCAACCGTTTCTACCACTACCTCTACCATAATATCTTCAGCATAGCGGGTCTTCATACGCACATAGGTATCAATAACCGGACTTGCCGACGGACTTTTGATGATAAGGAGCTTAGGAATGATTTTATGCTCTTGGCGCAGGTTACGCACCTGGCGCAGCTGGCGCTCCTTTATAAACCCTTGTAACTCAAGGCCATTCAACTCTTTGCCCATCTATATTTTATCCTTCCTATCATCAATAAACGCACCCCACTGACGAACAAGCCGCAGCACCGTTTTTAGTGGTAGTTCAATTAGCATATCAAGCACTAGCGCCACAATATTCACTTTGGCGTACTTTTCGCTCATCCAGCGCCCCACCACTACGAATGGCAAGTATATAAAATCGCGGATAAATGTTAGCCCATTACTGGCCGAACGAACCACCTCGAGCTCGCGCACCATACGGCTAAGCCGGAAACCAAGAAAGCTTGCGGCAGATAGAAACGCCAAGAATATACCAATATGAACAAGTGAAAACCCAAGCATAAGGAGCAGCCACATTACTCCGGCAAATACTGCCAAGCCCGAAATAATGTACAGCCCCGAGAATATCGGCCCGTAGCTGCGCGCGTTGCTGCGTGATTTTGTAAGGCTTACACGGTCACCATACAATATGACATCTACCCGGTCTGTTAGCGCCACAGTGTTAGCGTAACCGGGCATCGTAAGTGTAAGGCGCAGCAGTATCATGTATATCGGCGGGAACAGCAAGTTAATAACCAGTGGTAACCATACGATTTGGCCATGTGCCCATATGTCGTACGGTACCTCAACGGCAATTCCCACTAAAAATTTGGTAATTATCAAGAAAATAACACTGCGTACAATGGCGCGGTTTACCCTACTAGCGATATGCCGATACTCTTTGTCTACCTGCTGCTCAAAAGCATCCAGAAACACATCACGCTTAGGTAGTAGCTGCAAAAAGTCTGGCCTATCCTCTATCATCCGGCGGATAATACGCATAGGTGCTCCGCGGCGATCGACAATTCGGTACACTTTATCGGCCGTAGGCGCAGCAAGCAGCCGATCAATATGCTGGTTATAAGCAATGTAGCGCTCCGACTCATCAATTGTTATTTGGTAACGTTGCAGTAACCCAGCGCGAATTGTTGCTACATCAGACTTAAGCAGCGCCTTATGGACTGCCGCATACAGCGCTACACCAAGCTCATCGGCATCAGTGGTAGCCAGCGCCTTATCATCTTGCGCAACTGTCTTTTCGAAATATAAATAGGCAACATCTACAAACACCGCGTCTTGCTCATTAGGCGCTAGAATGCGTGCCACGCCTACCGATAACGTATCCAGTAGCCAGCTGGTAGAAGTATCGGGATTGACGCCGCGACGTTTTTGCAACACCTCGTAGCCCTTATAGTGGCGTACCGCCAGCGCTGATATTTCATCCAATTGCTCGCGCACCAAGGTGTTATTTAGCAAGTAACCTGCCAAGGTAAGCTCAACCGCTAGCTCGTTACCGCTTTCAGCAACCAAGCGTTCATCACGAGTAACAAACAGTTGCTTATAAAAGCGCCTGATAGCGTTCTGTAGTAGCAGGTGCTCTTCGGTGTTTTCGGCAGCGTTACGCAGCTGCTCGTAGGCAGCAGTGAGCGCCCCACCGGCACCCACAATATTCACCTTTTCGGTGTGTGCAGTGGCTTTATCGGCCACCTCTTTGGCATATATCGCTCCCGCCAGCCCTGCCTGCAAGTGGTGGCCTATCGCATTTAACTCCGGCATATCACTGTTAATTATAGCACTTACTGTTTACTTTTTCGCCTGTTTGCGATATAATTTTTTGAGTTACGTTCCGTTTACAATTTTACTATGGGCCAGTAGCTCAGCTGGTTAGAGCACCTGCCTCTTAAGCAGGGTGTCGAGAGTTCAAGTCTCTCCTGGCCCTCCATAGAAAAAATCCCACGCTTAATCGCTTGGGATTTTTTCTATGGAGCATAGTATCTATAGTAAAATGACTACATAGCATAAGGAGTACCCAATGACACAATCCACACCACCGGCGGGCCCAGCTGCTGCCGCTCTACCAAAAAGGCGTTATTCTACCGCAATTATTCTTAGCCTTGCCTGTGGCACACTCGGCATCGACCGTTTTTACCTTGGCTATGTTGGCCTAGGTATCCTAAAGTTGCTCACTGCTGGTGGGCTTGGTATTTGGGCGCTTATTGATTCGATTTTGCTGCTGACCGGCAAGCTGAACGATGCGGATGGGCAACCACTGATGCAGGAAGTCAATGACAAAAAATACATGAAGGTGGCCGTCATTACTTACTACGCCTCAACTGGCCTAGTAATGCTTGCCTCAATCGCCATGGTTGCCGTTATCATCGTGGCCTATATCGCCGACCCCGCTCGGTTTGAGCAATCATCAAGCAAGCAGACATCGACAAACCGTGAGGTGTATAGCGACCTGCGAGTGGGTATGGCGCAATCTACGGCGCACCAGCTGTTAACTGACGCCAACTACACTAGCACCTGCTCTAAACGCACCACTAGTACAGGAACAATCGAAGAGTGTGTATACTCTCGATTTACTTGGACTTCGAGCGACGAAATTACGGTGTACTATAGTAACGGCGAAGTATCTGAAACCGTGCAACGCAATCCTAACAATTACAGCAACCAGCTATAGAAAGGTAAGGGTATTTTTATGACATCCTCAACATCTTCACAACCTATTCCACCTACCACGCAGTCACTCCCTACTGATGGCGAGCGTAGCTATATGGTGGCTACAATGCTTAGTTTTTTCCTTGGCTACTTTGGCGTCGACCGCTTTTACATGGGCCAAATTGGCCGCGGTCTAGGCAAACTATTTACCTTTGGCGGGTTTGGTATTTGGTACACCATCGACTTAGTACTCATCGCCACAGGTGCAGCTCGTGACGCAGATAATCGTACACTTGTAGGCTATGGTCGCAACCATAAAACGGCGTGGATAATAATCGGTGTTTTATGGCTCTTGAATATGCTCGGTGCACTACTGTATATTGGCGTAGTAATGTTGATTTTTCTTATCACCGCCCAAGCAACCTAGTCCCCTCTAGAAAAAAGGTGCTTCTTCTGTTAAAATGACTACTGTGCAAATTATCTGCACCCGTAGCTCAGTGCCAAGGCGAAGCCGGTCATCAAAATAGAGTAAGCTCTAATCCACTGACGGGCACCTATACAGGGATAGGAAATGCTGCATATACAAGTACCTTGCAAAATTATACGCACCCGTAGCTCAGTGGATTAGAGCGTCTGTCTTCGGAACAGAAAGTCGTACGTTCGAATCGTACCGGGTGTACCACGAAAAATGACCAGCTTATATGCTGGTCATTTTTCGTGGTCTATCTCGATATGCTTGCCTTACATCTAAGAATAAGCTTTAATGTAAGCAAAATCATTCACGTCAAAGGATTTATTTATTCTATGAAAAGGCAATCCGGTTCGGCACACGTTATCATTATCGTAATCTTAGTTCTTGTAATCCTTGGCTTGCTGGGTTTTGTTTTTTGGCAGAATTTTCTCAATAAGCAACAGGATAAAGCATCGCAAGCAGAGACATCTAAAACTGTAGCAAAGAAAAAACAGGGTAAAGAGCTGCCTCGTTCGGCAAACTGGCTAGTTTATGAGTCTCAGAATAAAAAATACAGTATCGCCATACCCGATGGGTGGCATTTGATGGCGAGCCGAGATGGCGACGACTTATATGCAGTTAGCTCCAAATGGGTCACATTCACAAGCGGGGTAACCGCTCAAGTCAATCTAGTGGAAGGCGGCGGCGAGCCAGTCTTTTGGCTAGTGTATGGCTATAAGGGTAATAGTAATTTCGATCCTTCTTATAGACTTGATAGGGCTCAAAAAGTAAAAACGTATACCTCGAGCAATGGAGTTACGGTTGATAAATACAGTTACACACAGACAACAGAGCCTGAAGGTATGGACATCGCAAAGGGTACGGTGGAATACATTTATGAGCTAAGCCGCGGCAATGCTAATGCTATAATTTTTTATGATGTTCGCCCAGGAGAAAGCGATCAGAGTCAGTATATCGAGGAAGCAATTGACACATTAAAATTCTTATAAATCCTTTTTCTGCGGCTGGACTACTTCCTCTTTGATTAATAAATACAAAAGTTAGTTGGGTGGAAAGTATCGTTAACCCCTACCATACCACTACTGTTTCCTAGATTGCCAAAACATAAGCATTAGGGCTATAATGCGTCCATGGCTAACAAACAGAACCGCTTGTTACAGATACCACTGATACTATTAGCCGCAGTCGCATTGGTTGTTATTGGTGGAATTGTTACAGTGATTCTGCTTAACAGGTTCCACCCCGACCTCGCCCAAGCATGTGGCGAGAAGAAGGGTGGTATACGAATCTGCTTATCTGCATCAAAGTCGCATGCTTCAGCCGCAGATGAGATTACACTAACAACCGTTATTATGAATAGTTCCCTAACCCCGGCAAAATACACTTTTAGTTCGGGTTGTACTGGGCCTGGCATAACCTACAATGGTGATGAAGAAGCTAGGTTCCGGAAATCACTATCAACTATGTGCACCCAAGCATTCGAGGAGGTGACGATATGGCCCCTCTCATCAAAGTTATATAGCAAAACAATATCTGGCTCCGAGCTAAAAGACGGTTCCAACACCGCTCAGGCCGACTGGCAAAATTACACAAGTAATACAATTACGATTGTACGCGAGCCCGTATCTAGCGAGTCGCTAGCCAGTCAATTTAAAACCTGCCAAAACCAAAAAGACGATATAGAGTATGACCAAATACCCAGTTACTGCGAATCAATCAGTATCATACAACGGGACTACCTAGAGCAAGATATCGGCTACACCTGCACCGAGTGGAAGACTATCGTAGCGAAGGCTAACCTAACCTTGCCGTGCACTTCGGTTATGGACATCGGCGTTGCCTATGTATATGTACCGCGTAACGACCCAAAGCTAGATGAATACAAAAAGTCCTTGAAAAATTTACCAGAGATCGCAGACTAAGATAAACAACCAATCATTTGCTATAATCAGACGCATGGACGTACATACAAACATCCCTCTAAAAAACTACGTTACCATGCGCATTGGCGGCAACGCGCGGTTTATGACCGACATTCATGCAGCCGGCGAAGTTGCCGGCATTGTCACAAAAGCAAATGAGCAAAACATCCCCATCTACATACTAGGTGGCGGCAGCAACACTATTGTGCGCGACGAAGGGTATGCCGGCCTGGTGCTGCGTAACCGCATCCCAGGGTTTGAGGTTGTAGCCGATACTCCTAGCGACACCACCATAAAAATTGGTGCTGGCGAAGACTGGGACGATGTAGTGCGCCGCTCAGTAGAAATGGGCCTAAGCGGTATCGAATGTTTATCAGCAATTCCAGGCACCGCCGGTGCAGCACCAGTGCAGAATATCGGTGCCTATGGCCAAGAAGTCGCTGAGACACTTGTTTCGCTAGAAGCCTATGACAGCCAAACAGGCGGCATTATTAGCCTGGCGAACGAGCAATGCGGCTTTTCGTATCGTCATAGTATCTTCCGCGGTGAGCAGGCAGGGCGCTTTATCATTACTTCCATTACTCTGCGGCTATTCAAAGCCGCCCCACAGCCACCATTCTACAGGGCCGTACAAGAATATCTTGACAAACAAAACATCACTATTTACACTCCAAACACCCTGCGCGATGCTGTTATTGCTATCCGTACAGATAAGCTGCCCGACCCGCGTGAGCGGCCAAACAACGGCTCATTCTTTAAAAATGCAATCATAGAAAACTGGCAACTCACAGATCTCAAAAATGAATACCCCGATATGCCTACCTACGATATGCCAGACGGCCGTTTTAAGGTTCCTACTGGTTGGCTTATAGAGCAAACGGGGCTAAAAGGCCAACTACTCCATGGTATGCGCGTTCACGACAAAAACGCCCTAGTACTCATTAATGAATCAGCTACTGGTTATGCTGACCTAGCGGCGGCACGGGACGAGATTATCGGCGCGGTACGCGATAAATTCCGCATTCAGATTGAGCAAGAACCACTCGAAATGTAACCAAGAAACTATTGCCAATCCTTAGCGTAACGCTTATGCTAGGTATATGTATACGCGGCGTGGGTTTACGGTCGTTGAGCTGGTAGTTGTTATGGTCATTATGGCCATATTGCTTGCAATTGGCGGGTTGGCCATTGGCAGCTCCCGTGCCAATGCTCGCGATGCCGAGCGCACGTCAGATATCGAAATACTAGCCCGCGGGCTAGAGACTCGCTATACACGTGGCAAAATTAACCCTGCTGTAACTGCCGTACCGGCCTATGTAAAACCTGGCACATATCCTTCTATTAATGAAATGAATCATATTATCGGCCAGTCAGTAACAGGCTTTACTCCTGCACAAATTACCACTGGCTATGGCCCCATTGCTTTGCCGGGCACAAGCGTAGAAGCATTTTCACCTCCAGGCCAGTTAAACTATGCAGGGTTTACTGTTTCTAGTTGTAGCGCAGCCGTTGAGGTTCTTACTGCTGCGGCCTGTTTAGACACCCTCACCACTAAAGATACCTACGTGTACGAGCCAATCGACGCTAATGGGGCTTTATGCGTTGACACCGCCGAGGGCTGTGTTCGTTTTAACCTATACTGGAAACGCGAAACTGGCAATACCGCACTACAGCAGCTAAGGAGCAAGCACCAATGAGCAATAAACGCAAGAATGAACAAGGCTTTACGGCAGTAGAACTAATCGTAGCATTAGTAGTGGGGGTACTGCTACTCGGCAGTGCATATCAGCTCTACACATCAGTTACTACCTCGGCAGGCGATTCACAGCGCCAAGCCCAAGCCAGCAATGCTGCTTACTTGTTAATGCGCCAATACCAAGCTGACCCTAACTATGCAAAAGATCCATGTACCCCTAAAGCCGCCACAACCGTTACAATGCCTAGTGGCATTACATTACCCGGGGCCACAGCCACCGTAACAGTTATTTGTCCTACCGATTCCGCCGAAGCCGATATAAGTAAGATCAGCGTTACCGTTAGCTACAACAACACTAACTCTAGGGAGTCCGTCAACCGTGCGATCTTTACCGAATCACCATAATCCCGCCCGCTCCGTAAGCCGAGGCTTCACCCTAGTAGAGATGCTGGTGGTAGCACCAATTGTTTTATTAGTAATTGCCGGCCTGGTTGTTGCTATGGTGTCCATGATAGGCGACTCGCTTGCCGCAAACGGCCGTGCCAATGTGGCATACAATATGCAAGACGCACTCGACCGCATAGAGCAAGATGCCCGCATTGCTACTAACTTTATGCCCACCTACGGCTACTTCAATTCACCGCAAGGGCGCGACGGCAATAGCGAGAACTTTAGCTACGCCACCTACAAAGACCTCATTTTTACCCAGCAAGCAACTAAATTTAGTCCCTACACCGCCGAAACACAGCAACTCATTTATTATGCTAATCGCCCTGCCGGGTGTAACCCTACTCCTATTGGGAACGCAAACCTTACGCTACGCGTAGTATATTTTGTAAAAGATAATAACCTATGGCGACGTGTCCTCGTGAACCCATGGACCCTCACCTCCGGAAGCTCCACTAGTGTGTGTGAGACACCTTGGCAACGGAACACCTGCCCTCCAGGCAGTACCGTAGGCCCAACCTCCAGTGACACCTGTAACGGCATCGATGAGCTGATTCTAAAAAATGTTACCAGCTGGAACCCTACCTTCCATAACGGTAGCGATGACGCATCGGTGGCACCAGCATCAGGAAACCGAGTAAAAGTATCTATCACCACTTCACAGAAAATCGCCGGCGAAACAGTTACCGAAACACGCCAGCTACGTGCCGCTCGCCGCAACGACATTCCCACTCCACTTCAGCCACCAACACCTACCGTAGAATCGCTCAATCCGGACATGGAAGATTTTAACAATGCCCGGCTCATTTCTATTACATGGAACGCCGATAATGCCTCTTCGTATTCTTATCGCATTAGTACCGATGGCGGTACTACCTGGGGAGCATGGGTACCGACAGATGAGTCAAGCGTATCACTTAGCGTACCGGCAGCAGGAACAACACGTAGCATACAAGTGCGCGCTCATAACGACCAAGGCACCTCCGGCATATCTCCAACCACCCCCTTCACGTCGCGCACCTGGGCATCATGCACTCCTACTAACGACTGGGAGAACTACTCTGTTGCAGGTGGTAGCGTTACCTACGCAGACGCCCAATTCACCTATTCGTCTACTAGCAAAATAGTTAAGCTACGCGGCCTTGTGCGCTATGGAGATGCCACTCCAGGTACCATCATATGCGTTCTGCCAGAAAAGTTTAGGCCGGCAACCCGCCAGCTATTCAGCGTCGCCACAAGTGGTACTACCGGAGGGCGCGTAGATGTACTACCTACCGGTGAAGTTGTGGCATTTTCAGTCAACCCTGCATGGGTAAGTCTAGAGCAAATTACTTTTATGGCAAGCGACGCAGGATATGCGTGGACGAGCGATTTGTCTGGAGCTAGTAGCTGGACTCACTTTAACAGCTCGGATGTATCTAATGTAAAAGTATCCGGGGACGGTGCCTCACGTAAGCACATACGCGGAGTAGCCAAGGGTGGCACTGTAACATCTGGAGCCAACGCATTTGGCCTTCCGGGTGGCTACGGCGTATCGCTCCTCGACATGTATAGCGCCGTAAGTGGTAGTGATATTGACACTGACTATCAATACAGCGCTTTCGAAATAGCTAGCACCGGCTATATACGTAGTCGCGGCGTTGGTGGCAATGGCTACTGGGGGCTTAACGCTATGTGGTATCCATCTACGGCTACAGGCTGGACAACTATGACTCCCTTGGCTACTGGCTGGTCTGCATACAATACGGCTACCTGGCAGCCACCTCGGTACAAAAAAGGTACTGACAACCTCGTAACGTTAAGTGGACTAATTAAAAAATCTACTGCCGCTGTTAACCCGGAAACAATATTCACCCTACCTGCTGGGTTTAGACCGGCCCGCGATGTTATCTGCGGGCAACCCTCAAACCCAGGTACCAGCTACGCACGCGTAGATATATCCCGTGCAGGACCGATAGTGCTACGCGAGGGAGGCAGCAATGGCTTTGTTTCACTGGCTGGCTGTGACTTCTTTGCCGAAGCGGTCTTGCCATAAGCTTGCCAAAAGCATAAGCAACTTGCTACCATACTACTATGTGCACAGTACCCCGCTCTTCACGCCACGGTTTTACTATCGTTGAAATTATGGTGATACTTGTAATCCTTGCTATCCTTACTACTATTACCTATGCCAGTTATACCGGCATCCAAACCCGTTCCCGCCAAGCAAATGCCGAAAACAGTGCCAAGCTGCTGCAAAAAAAGTTGCAAGCCTATTTCCAAGTAAAAAGCGAATACCCTACCCCATCTACAGCAACTACCGACCTTAATTCACTAAAAGCTTCTCAGCTTGAAGGTGTTGTCGCCCTAGGCACTCCTACTACAAATAATGGTCAATCCACCGTGTTGCTGGCTATTTGCACTGCGGGTGGCACCGGCTACCGCATTACCTACTGGGACTATCCTGCCAATTCACTGCCAGGCACACCACAAATCACTGGTGGCGCTACCGTTTCATCGTGTACCACCTGGGCCACAGCAAGCTAAACATATAAAGTACTTGCATAAGCATAAGCGCTTTGGTATCATACGGTTATAAAATAACATCATAATTAGGGGGCATCTCTAAATGACAACACAAACTAAATCACGCGGATTCACGATCGTAGAACTCTTGATCGTTATCGTGATCATCGCGATTTTGGCAGCAATTACTATTGTTGCTTATAATGGTATTACGAACCGAGCGAATCAATCTAGTGCCAAAGCTGCTGCTAACTCTGCAATCAAGAAGATTGAGGCATATAACGCAGATGATAAAGGTGGTAATGGTAGCTATCCTACAACCACAAGCACATTGACGGGTGCTGCCGCGACTACCACTTACCAGTTAACTGGAGTGTCGTTCACTACAAATGCTACTAATCCAACCGTAGCTCCTGCCTCAACCACTCCCGCAGATGGCGGCCCAAGCCGACTTAAGTTCTATACATGCACTAATGGTAGTGCCGTAGCTTACTGGGACTATACCTCATCAGCTACTGATAAGTGGACTCAGGTCTTTACGGGTGGCGGCACCTCAGCAACCTGTACTTACGCAGCGGCTTCTTAGCTAGTTTGTCGCAAAATAGCTCTCGATACTATCGAGAGCTATTTTTTATTTAGATAATGAAAAAGCAGATTATACAAACCATACTGTACTAGCATAAGTACTTTTGCTATTATATCTTTATATACTAAAACTAGGGGGCAGGGCTGCATGACATCAAAGAAGAGAGTGCTCAAAGGGTTCACAATCGTCGAGCTTTTGATCGTTATCGTGATCATCGCGATTTTGGCGGCGATTACTATTGTTGCTTATAACGGTATTACGAATCGAGCGAACACCGCAAGTGCTAAAGCCGCCGCAAACAATGCAATCAAAAAAATCGAAGCTTATGCTAGTGAAACCGGCACGAATGGAGGGGGCGACGGCAGCTATCCGAACCGAGCAAAACTACTAACTGATACTACTTCAGATAAGATCTACCAACTAACGGGCGTTTCATTCACTACAACCGTAGGTACTAACGGCACAGCACCAAGTTCACCTAGCACCCTAAATTACTATAGTTGTACGGCAGGGGGCGCAATTTCATACTACGATTACGGAACCAAAACTTGGATTCAACTATTCACAAGTGGCGCTACATCAGGAACGTGCACCTATAAGTCAGGAACAGCTACCTCATAAGGCTTGGTCTGCTACTGAAAAACACTCTTCATCGAAGAGTGTTTTTCGGCTTCACGATTACACAACTAGTCAGTATAGCAACGGAAAGAATGCCAAAAACTCACGCACTCTTTACCGCGGGTGGGCAAGCTTACTTTCACTATCTCAACTCAGCGATTACCCATTTTATTCCCTCGACAGACTGTCCTAGCTTTTTTAGGACCTTACTCGAGAATAATAAGGCCGAACACTTATACATTTTTGCTATAATTAAATAGTTATTCAGGGTCATATCATAAGTATCTAAGATTTATTCGCCCAATATAGATTAGGAGGTAAAATGAAACGTGTTTTATTAAGTATAGTAGGTTCACTCGTCTTCTTACTATTTCCTTATCAACAAGTAAGTGCAGCGAGTGCTTACGACGCCGCAATCGATCAGGTGGATGAATTAACGGTCACATACAGCAATACTGAGCGAGATCTTACCGATTCGTATAGCGGCTACATAACTGGCTACGCATCAGACATACATTATTCAAATTGCGATTTTTCAAATGTGAGAAGTATATATAGCAATATGAAAAATTGGTTCATTACGCAAGCTATGACAAATGATAAGGGTGTATGGATGTATTTTACAACTAAAAGTAGCCCTGCACCTTTAGAATTTAGCTCTAGTGGCAACTACAAACTTCTCTCTACTCCTTCCGATATGGAGCTCGACGCGTCGGATGTACTAATTTACATTACCGCTTACAATAGCACCCAGGTCAACGTATACTGTAATACTTTTAATTCAAACTGGAATACTGGCGCGGTTGCTATGACTTACAACGACGGTAGCGGGAATATATACTTAAATAAACCCTTTTCGGCCAACTATCCCATCAACTACCCCAGCAATTATGAAGGTGAGTATATAGCTAGTGTGCCACTAGAGCTAGAGTTAACAACCTACAACGGATCAGTTGACTGCGGCAACGACACGATCGAATACCTATTGATAACTCAGGATGGCGTTACCAATCCGATACCATTGATCTCCACATCAGCCTACAGTGCAGACTGGAGCTACCCCCTTACAGAGAGTCCATACGTAATTACCGCAGGCTGTGGATATACGTCAGCCGCTTCATACAGCAGCGTCGCACCTACGCCACCTACAAGTAACGATTGGATATGCGATACTATGAACGATCCACACTACTGCGTACTTAAATAGACGTCCCCAAAAATAAGCAGGTTTCTAGTATGGTAGCGGATAGCTCTTCAAAAACTCATGTACTTCTTCTTGTAGATGATCGAGTTCATCTACGCTATTTCGAGCACTAATCGCCTGGGCGATCCAATCGGCAATTTGCTCCATATGCTCCTCTTTTAGCCCACGAGTTGTGGCTGCAGGCGTGCCCAGGCGTATACCGCTGGGGCGGAACATTGGCAATGGGTCGTCTGGCACGGCATTGGCATTTAGGGTAAGTCCTATTTTATCTAGAGCTATTTCGGCTTCTTTGCCATCTATTCCAAAGCTTTTATACACATCAGCAAGTATCAAGTGATTGCTTGTACCACCAGTTACTAGTTGGAAGCCGCGCTTTTGCAGCTCTTCGGCTAACCGTGCAGCGTTTTTTACTATCTGGGCAGCATAGTCTTTAAACTCTGGCTTTAGCGCCTCACCAAATGCTACAGCTTTGGCGGCAATCACATGCATGTGCGGGCCACCCTGCATACCAGGGAACACGGCGCGGTCTATTAGTGTTGGAATATTTTCTATCGTCTTTTCTGGCGCCTTTAGCGGGTTGCCCACCGTACCCATACTCAGGATCAAACCGCCGCGGGGGCCACGCAATGTTTTATGCGTAGTAGTCGTCATTACATGGAACCCATAATCTAATGGGTTTTTAGCTACCCCACCAGCTATTAGGCCGGCAATGTGCGCCATATCTGCCATTAGTAGCGCCCCTACCTCATTGCCTATACTGGCAAACTTTTCGTAGTCTAGCTCGCGTGGGTAGGCGCTAAAGCCAGCCAAAATAATCTTTGGCTTATGCTTTAAGGCAAGTTCACGCAGTTCGTCGTAGTCAATTTCGCCCGTAGCCGGGTCCTTCATCTTGTAGCGGATAAAGTTGTATAGGTGTGCACTACGTGTTACCGGCGAACCGTGTGTTAGGTGCCCGCCATGGCTCAGGTCCATAGCCAGGATTGTATCGCCCGGTTCGCACCAGGCGCTATACACCGCCTCGTTGGCCGGTGCACCACTATGCGGCTGCACATTGGCATGGTCGGCGTTAAATAACTGCTTGGCACGGTCAATTGCCAATTGCTCCAGCTTGTCGGTAAATTCCTGCCCGCCGTAGTAGCGTCGCCCAGGGTAGCCCTCACTGTATTTATTAGTAAATACACTGCCAAGCGCCGTAAGTACCCCTTGGCTAACATAGTTTTCGCTTGGTATCAGCTCTAGGCCGTCTTGCTGGCGCTTAGTCTCGTCTGCTATTAATTGTGCAACAATATCATCACTCATATATAAATTCCTTGTTTTAAATTGGTTGATAGATGGTGTGTTGCAATCATTAGATCATGACTATATCATAACACAATAATTATTCATCAATCTATGATTGATTTAGTTTCCGTAGCGGGCGCTGTTTTGGTTCTTTTGTCGCAAAAAAGAACGCTTTTTGCCTCTTTTTCTAGAAAAAGAGGTCGTGTCTTTTGCTTCTTTTCCCGAAAAGAGAAAAGAAGAGATTATAGCATATCGTCTTGACTTTATATCAAATGTGATATATACTGTAGCTATATGAGCACAGCAAAATACTTACACAACATAGGTGCATTAGTACAAGAAACTCGACAAGCACGAGGCATGACTCAATCAGAACTGGCAGCAGCTTTGGGTACCAGCCAAAGCGCTGTCAACCGCATAGAAAAAGGCGGACAGAATATCAGCCTAGAAATGATTGCTCGCATTGGCGAAGTACTCTCTAGCGAGATTGTGCGGCTAAACAAATCGGGCAAAACTAACTTCCGTATCAGTGGTGGCAAAGAACTCCACGGCGAAATAGAAGTAAAAACCAGCAAGAATGCCGCAGTTGGTTTGTTATGTGCCAGCTTGCTAAACAAGGGGAAAACTACGCTGCGCCGCGTGGCACGAATCGAAGAAGTAAATCGCATCATCGAGGTACTAGAAAGCATCGGTGTAAAGTGCCGCTGGCTACCAAATAACGACCTAGAAATCACCCCGCCAAAGCGGTTGAAGCTAGAAGATATGGACGTAGAGGCCGCCAAGCGTACCCGTACGGTGATAATGTTTTTGGGCCCGCTACTACACCAGTACCACGATTTTAAGTTGCCGTTTGCTGGCGGCTGCAACTTAGGTACCCGTACCGTTGAGCCGCACATGGTGGGCTTAGCGCCATTCGGCCTTACTGTCGAAGCTCGTCCCGGTACCGACTACTACCACGCAATCTCGCGCAAAAAGAAGGTAGACCGCTCTATATTCCTTACCGAGCGTGGCGATACCGTTACCGAAAATGTCATCATGGCAGCCGCGCTATATGATGGCAAAGTCACCATCCGTAATGCCAGCCCTAACTATATGGTGCAAGATGTATGCTTTTTTCTAGAAAAGCTGGGCGTTAAGATCGAAGGTATCGGCACTACCGTGCTTACCATTCACGGTGTTAAGTCAATTGACAAGAATATCGAGTACTTCCCTAGCGAAGACCCTATCGAAGCCATGAGTTTTGTTGCTGCCGGCGTGGTAACGGGGTCTAAGATTACTATCAAACGAGCACCTATTGAATTCTTGGAATGGGAGCTGGCGGTGCTTGAGGGTATGGGACTTAACTTTACCTTAACCGATGAATATAAGGCCCGCAATGGCCGTACCCGCCTAGTAGATATCACGCTTAAAAAGAGTAAGCTGCAAGCACCAAAAGATAAAATCCACGCCCTTCCCTTCCCGGGTATCAACATGGATAACCTGCCGTTTATGGGCTTATGCGCCACGGTAGCCGAAGGCCGCACACTTATCCACGATTGGAGTTACGAAAACCGCGCCATCTACTTCACCGAGCTAACAAAACTGAACGCCACTATAGAAATGGTAGATCCGCACCGCGTATACATTACCGGCCCTACTAAATGGAAGGCAGCTGACATCACTGCGCCAGCCGCCCTTAGGCCCAGTGTTGTAATACTACTTGCCATGCTAGCCGCTCCGGGTAAATCTACTCTACGTGACGTCTACAACATCAACCGCGGCTACGAAGATATAGCCAACCGCTTAAACACGCTTGGCGCCGAAATCGAAACCACTTGGGAGTAGGTAAGAGCAAGTGTTTATGACAGAAACGATTGCGTTGACATACTGCTAGTGCTTAGCTTACTATACGTAGTATGCCCCGTATCCAATGCGCAATTTGCAGCAACACATTCTACGCAAAACCGAGTCACATAGCAAAGGGCTGGGCAAGATACTGTTCAAAAAACTGCCAATACAAAGGGCAGTCTACCGGTAGCATGTTACCCTGCAATACTTGTGGCAAGCCTACCTACAAAACTTTAACGGACTTACGAAGATCGAAAAGTAAGCTGTTCTTCTGCTCGAACTCATGTCAGACAAGCTGGCGCAACACGCGATACTCCGGAATTAAACACAGCAACTGGACGACTGGCGAATCTTCATACAGACAGATACTTGGCCGAGCCGACATACCAAAGGAATGTTGCAAATGCCACACAAAAGACACGAGGATACTCGCCGTTCATCATAAGGATAAAAATAGGGACAACAACACGCTAGTCAATCTAATGTGGTTATGCCACAACTGCCATTATCTCGTACACCACTACGAAGATGAGTCGGTCGGCTTTCTAGGGTTCATTAAACTAAAACGGAACACCCGTATACTTAGAGATGTAAAGCAACTAAGTAAAGAAAGATGTTCCGTATGTCTACACTACCAAATATACCCAGCAACATAAAGTGCTGGCGGCTCCTT
>Ga0209572_1001143_pt1 | contig 22296 bp, 24 predicted proteins | sample EBPBio232012_DNA_FD_185867 | JGI IMG/M metagenome (GOLD analysis project Ga0209572, IMG submission 185867) | Wastewater treatment Type I Accumulibacter community from EBPR Bioreactor in Madison, WI, USA - Reactor 1_1/23/2012_ DNA (SPAdes)... | ecosystem: Engineered > Bioreactor > EBPR >...
GCGATGACTTTATCATCGGGTGATTCCTTTGAGTGTTCGCGCTCGACGACGCGTTTGCCGAGTGCCAACAATAGCTCGTGATTGAACTCCGCTCCGTAGATGAACACGATGTTCATGACGAAAAAGAACAGCAGCGTTGCGATGAAACCCGAGAGTGAGCCGTAGATCAGGTTCACTTGGCTGACATTCTCGAGATAGAAGCTCACCAATGCGGCACCGCCAACCCAACCGGCGACCACGATAGCGGCACCGGGCACCACTGCCAGCAACGATTGCTTGATGTTGGGCAACCAGTAATAGAGCGAGGCGACCGCTGCGAACATCGATAATACCGCAATGAATACGAAGTCCTGCGTAAAGAACATCAGCGTGTGCTCGGGCAATTGCCAGCCGGTCTCATGGGCGATGCGCTGCATGAACAGCGGCGTCAGAACCAGTACCAGCATCACCACCATGACGATGATGGTCAGTAGCACAATCTGTAGAATGGACATGAAGCGACGGAAAAAATAATGCGGCGGCTCACTCACGTTATAGGCGCGATTCAACACGGTGCGGAAGCCCTCCACCGCGGAGGAGGAAGTCCACAATGCACCAAGGATCGAGACGGTGAGCAGACCCTGCGGCGGACCGGAAATGATTTCCTCGATGCGCGGTTTCAAAGAGACCATCGCGTCCTGCGGTGCATGGCTTATCAGCATATTGATGAATTGTGCCCCCAACTCGCTCTGGCCGAAGAAACCGGCGGTGGCGACGATGATGACCAGGAATGGGAACAGTGAAAGAAGCTCAAGGAACGCGAGATAGCCCGCAAGTTCAATCCCGTCATTCTCGACGAGATTGTCGCCCGCCCGGTAGAATATGAGGGTGGATTTCTTCAATGCTTTCAACATGGCGGGAGGGTGCCACAGACATGCGGGGATGACAAATGAAAATGATTGGACTACATAATCTGGCAACAAGGAGTCCATCATGACCAATGCTGCACGCGCTACCGCCGCCACCTCGTTGAAAATCACCTCTGCTGTGCCCGCTGGACACGAGTTCATCACCTCACCTGAGGCGATGGCCTTTGTTGCCGCGCTGGTCGAGAAGTTCCAGCCCCGCCGTGACGAACTGTTGAAAAAGCGCGTCGCGCGCCAGAAGGAATTCGATGGCGGTGCCTTGCCCGACTTTTTACCCGCGACCAAATCCATCCGCGAGGGCGAATGGAAAGTGGCCGAAGTGCCGGCAGACTTGCTCGACCGCCGTGTCGAGATCACGGGTCCAGCGGAACCGAAAATGGTCATCAATGCACTGAACTCAGGTGCAAAGGTATTCATGGCGGATCTCGAAGATTCGCTCTCGCCGACATGGGAAAAGATCATCGAAGGCCAAAAGGCATTGTATGATGCCGTGCGCCTGCAGCTCACCTATAAAAGCCCCGAAGGTAAGAACTACACGCTGAACGAGAAAGATCTCGCTGTGCTTATCGTGCGCCCGCGCGGCTGGCATCTTCCCGAGCGCCATGTGACATTCAACGGTGCGCCGATTTGTGGTGCATTGCTCGACTTCGGCCTCTACTTCTTCCACAACGCGCAAGAGCGCCTCAAGCGTGGTACGGGTCCGTACTTCTATATCCCGAAACTGGAAAGCCATGAAGAAGCGCAGCTCTGGGCGGATGTGTTCGCTTTCTCGGAAGAGTACGTCGGCATTCCGCATGGCAGCATCAAAGCGACCGTGCTCATCGAGGTGCTGACCGCCGCTTTCGAGATGCACGAGATCTTGCACGTGCTGAAGGACTATGTCGTCGGCCTGAATTGTGGGCGTTGGGATTACATCTTCTCGACCATCAAGAAACTGCATGGCCATCCGGAATATCTGCTGCCCGAGCGCGCGCAGGTGACCATGAACAAGGACTTCCTGAAGTCCTACGCAGAACTGCTCATCCAGACCTGTCACAAGCGCGGCGCTTTCGCGATGGGTGGCATGGCGGCATTCATTCCCGTGAAGAACGATGAAGCGGCGAACGAGAAGGCCTTCGCCAACGTGCGTGCCGACAAGGAGCGCGAAGCGACCTATGGCCATGACGGCACATGGGTGGCACACCCGGGTCTCATTCCGGTAGCGATGGAAGTGTTCAACCGTCTGATGCCGCAAAAGAACCAGCGCGACAAGCTACGCGAGGATGTGAATGTGGGTCAGAAAGACCTGCTACAGATGCATCAAGGCACGATTTCGGAAGCCGGCGTGCGCAATAACATGAACGTCTCGATTCAGTACATGGCGAACTGGCTGAAGGGCAATGGCTGTGTGCCCATCTTCAACATGATGGAAGATGCTGCGACCGCCGAGATCTCACGTTCACAACTGTGGCAGTGGATGCATCATGGTGCCAAGACCGATGCCGGTCAGGCCATCGACGAAGCGTTCATCCGCAAGATCGCCGATGAAGAGGTCGTGAAGATCCATGCGAGCGAAGGCAACGCCTTGCCGTATGATCGTGCGAAAGACATTGTGCTGAAGCTGGTGATCGATAAGAACTACGTCGAGTTTCTGACGCTGCCCGCATACGAAGCGCTGGCTGCCTAATCCCAGCTCAATGGATGTGCATAGACGACTTGTAACAGTTCGGTTCCGGGGTTCCTGTCATGCAGGCCTGCGTTCGACAGGTGCGACAGTTCCACACCCAGACGGTTGCCTTGCTCGAACTCATATGCGGCTTCTACGCCCGTGCGGAATTGCAGGCCGCCACCGAGATCCTGGCTGTCACCTTGGTGATACGCACCCACTGCAAGGGTCGGGATGAGGTAGAATGAATTCGCTACCTGCAAGTCCCAATCCACCCCCGCATAGCCATAGGCTGCACCCTCATCATCGCCCGTGAAACCAATGATCGGGCGGAACCCGTTGCCGATATCCTTATAGCGGTATTCGACACCGTATGAGGTGCTTTCATCGCTATCGAAGGCGCCGGCTTGGCCAAGCGAGAAGTCGATATAATCGGTGTTACTAGTGCGTGCGGCTATCGCAGGCGCGGCCATGGCGGTTGTCAATAACGCAACCAAAAGCGTACGAGAAAAAGTCATAAAAACTCCTGAAGTTAGAAATTTTCAGGAGACTAGGTGCGTTGGCATAAAAAAACGATATGCTTGAGGCCACGCTATTATTCTTGCCAGCCCAATGGGAAGGCGTAATTGACCTGCAGAATCTCGGTGCCCGGATTGCGGTCGCCGATGCCCGCGTTCGACAAGTGCGTCAATTGCAAGCCTACGCGGCTCTTGCTTTCCAGCTCATAGGCCAACTCAATACCGGTGCGGAACTCGAGACCGTGGCCGAGATCCTGTCCATCTCCCTGACTATAGGCACCGATGGATGCGGTCGGGGTGAAGATGACATGGTCGCTCAGGTACAGATCCCAGTTGAAACCGGCATATCCGTAGATGGCGCTTTCATCGTCGATATGGAAACCAGCGATGGGGCGCAAGCCGTAATAGATGTCCTTATAGCGGTATTCCGCGTTGAACAGCAGGTTCTGGTCGGTGTCGACCACCTGGGTCAGGCCAAGGCCGAGGTTCAGGTAATCGGTATTCACAAGGCCGGTTGCAGGATTGACCTGTGATTGCGCGAGGGGTTCTTGGTAGCTGGGCTGCTGGTACTGCGCCTGCTCGTAAGGCTGCTGGTAGGTTTGTTGCTGCGGTGCGGCGTCATAGCCGTAGTTACTGTATTGTGCGAAAGCGGGGCTTGCTGCGAGAACCAAAACGCTGAAAACTATGTGGCGCACGTTGTACTCCATGAAATTTTGTGCAACCTAGCGAGCAGGGGAAATGCATGCAACGTTTTTTAAGGATTTATACCGTCACGTTGGTCGTTTTGGCCTTCACAGGCAGTGTTTCCGCCACAGAGCAGGCGATGGACCGCTATGGAAATCCCGCAAGACCCGTGCTGGAATCGGGAGACTGGTGGAAGGCAAAACCGGTGTTGACCCCAGATGAGGCCGCAAAGCATATCGGTCAATTTGCTCTGGTAAAAGGCACCGTGCTCGATACGTTCAGGACGCGCGAAGACCTATATCTGAATTTCGGCAAGGACTATAAGACCGACTTCACCGTGCGTATCCCTAAACGTGCATGGAAACAGTTTGGTGAGATGAAAGGTAAGGTCATCACGGTACGTGGTGTGATACGTGAATATAATGGCGCGATGATCGTAGTCGATTTCAAGGAGCAGATCCATGCAGACGCGAACTGAAGGCAAACTGGCGGAGTATTTGGCGCAGACATTCGTGGGCGAGGATGCCTTCGCGGATGTGCGTGCAGTGGGCGAAATGCGCCATCCCGGCATGCAGGTCTCGCCCTATGAGGCACAGGTACTTGCATGGCTTACCACGATTTCCGGCGCCAAACGCATTCTCGAGGTCGGCACCTTCATGGGCTATTCGACGCTCTATATGGCGCGCGCCTTACCGAAAGATGGCCACATCACCACGCTCGAAAAAAGCGACGAGCACGCAAAGATTGCGGAAGCACATTGCGCGCAGGATACGCGTATCAACGTCGTCTGCACGGATGCATTGGAATGGATCCGAAATTACAAGGGCGAGAAATTCGACCTGATATTTTTGGACGCCGAGAAGCGCCAATATCCGAGCTATCTGGAAGCAGCATTGCCACATCTCAACCCACATGCATGGGTACTGGCGGATAATAGTTTGCTCTGGGGTGCAGTAAGTGGCGAAGACCCGTCCGCCGCCTCGAAAGAAGCAACCGAGGCGATGCGCACATTCAACGCGACGCTTGCCGATAAAACAAAATTCGATGGGGTGTTGCTGACGACACCCGAGGGGCTGACTGTCGCTAGGCGGCGTTAGACTCGGTCTCGATTTTCCAGCCGCCATTGGGTTGCTGTTTTACATATTGCAGACCGACACCTTGCGCTTTGTAATGCGTCCAGCGTTCGCGCGCGGCGAGCACTGCTTTCTCGTCATTGCCATCGAACACATCCAGCACCTTGCGGTACGTGTTGAAGGATGCAGGCAACGAACCATCCAGCACCACCAACACATCGGCATTGTTGGGGTTCTCGTCGGCCAGCGATAGGTAGATGGGCTGTTCGTCGGCATGACCATCTTTGCTGGTGCCGTGCGGCAGGAACCCGTTGGGGTCGCTGTTCCATAAGGCATCGGACACACGCTTCATCATCTGTTCGTCATTCGCCAGCATCACCACTTTCGAATGGGCGCCAAGTGCCTTTTCCATGAGTTTTGGAATCGCCCGCTCAGGTGAAGTGGAGAGCAGATGATAGAATTGCACTGTGTTACTCATAGTGCGTTTCAATCCACGTATTGAGCAAACGCACGCCGTAAGCGGTCGCGCCCTTCGGAATGGTCGCGGAGCCTTTATTGTTCCACGCGGTGCCAGCAATATCCAGATGCGCCCACGTGGTATCCCCCACGAAACGTTGCAGGAATTGCGCCGCAGTAACAGAGCCTGCCTCACGACCGGCAGAGATGTTCTGCATGTCGGCGATGTCGCAGTTGATGAGCTTGTCGTAATCGTCACCCAGCGGCATGCGCCAGAGACGCTCGCCTACGGCTTCACCGGCTTCGTGCAGTTGTTCGGCCAGTTTGTCCTTGTTTGCGTAAAGCCCCGCGCGCGACGAACCGATCGCCACGATGATCGCGCCGGTAAGGGTCGCGAGATCGACCATGGCTTTGGGCTTGAAACGTTCTTTCGTATACCACAGCGCATCGGCGAGCACGAGCCTGCCTTCCGCATCGGTGTTCAATACTTCGATGGTCTGACCCGACATTGAGGTCACGACATCGCCGGGGCGCTGTGCGTTACCATCGGGCATGTTCTCGACAAGGCCGACGACGCCGACCACGTTTACTTTCGCCTTACGTGCAGCGAGCGTGCGCATGGTGCCGATGACCGCGGCGGAACCCGCCATATCCCATTTCATCTCTTCCATGCCGTTGCTTGGCTTGATGCTGATGCCACCGGTATCGAACGTCACGCCTTTACCGACGAGTGCGACGGGCTTGTCGCCTTTCTTGCCACCGTTCCATTGCATGATGACGAGTTGCGATTCACGGATCGAGCCTTGGCCGACGCCCAACAGCGAGCCCATGCCGAGCTTGGCCATTTCCTTCTCGCCCAGCACTTCGACCTTGAGGCCTAGTTTCGCGAGCTTCCTGCATTCGGCAGCAAGCGTTTCTGGGTAGATGATATTCGCTGGCTCGCTCACGATATTGCGGGTGAAAGCGATGGATTCTGCCAGTGCGACTAACGGTGCATAGGCTTTCTTCGCGGCATCGATCTTACCGGTGACGACCGCGATGGATTTCAGTTGCGGCTTGTCTTCCGCCTTTTCCTTGGTGCGGTATTTATCGAAACGATAGGTCTTCAACTGTGCACCGAAGGCCGCATGTGCAGCCGCATGCGCGGCGTCGATCTTGGTGCCTGCAGGCAGCTCTGCGATGATCTCGCTCGTCTTCACCTTCGCTGCATGCAAGGCGCTGATCGCGGTACCTGCTGCATCCTCGATGCCTTTGGTGGTCAGTTTCTTTGTCTCGCCCACGCCGATGGCGATGATATGCGAATGGCTGATACCTGCGAGCCCGATGAGTGTGAGGCTCTGGCCGCTCTTACCCGTGAAGCTGGCATGGGTGAGTGCGCTCGAAAGTGCGCCCTTGCTGGCTTTATCGAGGGTCTTGCCGTGTGCGCTCAAAGCGGCGCCTGCGCCGACAAAGATGACGATGGGGGAAGTAGCGGTGGCGGTGGTGCGGAAAGCAGGAGTAAGCATAAGACCTCACGAGAATGAATATGCTGGTTATATAGTGAATAAGAGCGCATTGCGCCATAGATAAAAAAGGGCTAGCAAGGTGGGCATGCAGCGTTATCTGAAATATATCATGGGGCACCTGCTTTGGCCCACCGTGCTGATTACCCTCAGCCTCACCGGCATCATCTGGCTGACACAGGTATTGCGCTTCATCGATTTCATGCTGAATCGCGGCTTGTCGCTGTCAGACTTTCTGTACCTGACCGGCCTGATGCTGCCATCACTGCTGCTCATCCTCATCCCGGTCTCGCTGTGCATCGCGGTCATCTATACCTATAACAAGCTGACAGGTGACAGCGAACTCATCGTCTTCAACGCGGTGGGCATCAGCAAGATGCAGCTTGCGCTGCCTGCGCTGTATATTGGTGCCATCTGTGCGTTGCTGTGTTTCATCCTGTCGTTCTATCTCATGCCCGTGGCGACCCAGCAATTCCGTGATATTCGCACCTTCTTCCGCGACAAGTACGCATCGGTGTTGCTTGAGGAAGAGGTTTTCAACACACCGATGGACGGTTTGACAGTGTTCGTGCGCAAGCGCGACCGCCAGAACAATCTCTATGGTATCCTGCTGCATGACAACCGCATCTACGACAAGCCGGTGACCATGATGGCGGCACAAGGCAAGCTCGAACAAACGCCCGCAGGCCCACGCTTCTACCTGATTGACGGATTGCGGCAGGAGATACGCGAAGGCAAGGTGAACTGGTTGAGTTTCGATAATTACGCGCTCGACATCGCCTTCTATGGGCAGGACGTGCAACGCCAACGCGAACCCGACGAACGTACCATCGGCGAGCTATTCGATTACGAACATGTCAACGCCGCAGAGATCTCGAAGATGCGCGCGGAAGGTCACCAGCGCATTGTCTGGCCATTCTTCTGCCTCGCCCTGCCGCTCATGGTTCTGGCGATCATTTTCTCGGGTGAGTTCAACCGAAGGGGGCAGTGGAAGCGCATGAGTTTCAGTGCAGCCAGTTCTGCAGGCTGCATCATGCTGTTCTTTGCGCTGCGTAATCTGGTGGTGAAACACCCGTGGCTCATCCCGTCCATGTATCTGCTGGTGATCGTGATCGTCACCATCAGCGCCACGGTGCTCATCACCGGTCGTACCATACGCGTGCGCAACCCATTCGCCGCGAGGCAGTTCGCATGATACGCGTGCCCGTCACCCTTTCCCTGTACATTGGCCGCGCCTTCCTCAGCGCGACGCTGACGACTTTGCTGGTCATGATGGTCATCGTCGGCCTGATGGAGTTGTTGGAGCTGGTGCGGCGTGGCTCCGATACGCCTAACGGCGTGCCATTCGTCATCATCGTCGAGATGGTCTTGATGAAATTACCTTCGACCGTTGAGCGCATTTACCCTTTCGCATTCCTCATCGGTGCCATGGTCACGCTGTCGCGCCTCACCCGCACGAACGAGTTGGCGGTGGTGCGCTCGGCAGGCGTTTCGGTCTGGCAGTTCCTGCTGCCGGGGCTTGCGCTTGCACTGGGTCTTGGCACTTTCTTCGTCACCATCGTGAACCCGGTCTCTGCTGCGATGGTCTCACGTTTTGAGCGTATCGAGAGCAAGTATATCAGCGGCAAGCCCAGTGTACTTTCGATTTCGCCGTCAGGCCTGTGGCTCAGGCAGGTCGATGATATGGGCGCCATGTTCAACGAACAGCCGGTGGGTGAATATATCCTGCATGCGCGCCGCATGGATCAGTCCGAGCTGATGCTCGAGGACATCATCATCTTCTTCTACAAACAGGACAGCGCGTTCCTAGGCCGGATCGACGCAAAAAAAGGCAAACTCACCAAAGGCGCCTGGCAAATCTTCGACGCGATGATCTCGGCGCCCGGCATGGATACGCAGGTCATCCCCAACTTCGCGATGCCAACGACGCTTACGTTAAACCAGATCCAAGAAAGCTTCGCGCCGCCGGAGACCTTCTCGTTCTGGCAGTTGCCGCAGTTCATCAACGTGCTGGAGAAGGCAGGCTTCTCGGCAATCCGCCATAAGCTCTACTGGCACACCATGATGGCGCTGCCGTTCCTGCTTGCGGGCATGGTGATGATCGCCGCCGTCTTCAGCTTGCGCCAGACGCGCCGGGGCAAGACCGGCATTCTCATCGTCATGGGTGTGGTGACGGGTTTCGTATTCTATTTTTCGGCCAATCTGGTCTATGCACTTGGGGCATCCGGTGCCTTACCCTTGGTCATGGCCGCATGGGCGCCATCGCTGGTGGTGCTGATGCTAGGTGGATCCATGCTTTTACACATGGAAGACGGCTAGGCTAACCGCTCTTAAATCTCAGGAAAAAACGCATTAGCCTGTGGGTTGTTTTTCCTATTCTTTTGCTGCCCTTTTTAGCGACTGCTAATCCTAACCGATTAACTCCATAAAAATGGAGCGCAATGTCGCACGGCTATAGAAACTATAGACGCTTTGGGTTGGCAGCGATCGCTGTGGCAACGACCCTTTCGCCCGTGCTTGCCGTTGCACAGGAAATCGATGCGAAACAACCCGTACTGATGGAAGCCCTTGAGATGGGCTACGACCAGAAGAACGCCATCGTGCTGGCGCGTGGCAGTGTCGAGGTCGTGCAAGGGGATTACCTGCTACTGGCCGACAAGATCATCTACTACCAGAACCAGAACATCGTGCGCGCCGAAGGCAATGTCAGCGTCTTGCAGCCCACCGGCGATGTATTCTTCGCCAATACGGTGGAGCTGACCGATGACCTGAAGAAGGGCGTCATCCATAATTTCCGCGCCCGCATGTCCGACAACTCGGTCTTCGCGGCGAATACTGCCGTGCGGGAGAATGAATATACGACCCAGCTCAGTAAGGCCGCGTATACGCCGTGCAACCTCTGCGAAGGCGTCGAACCATTCTGGCAGTTGAAGGCCGATAGCGTGAAGATCGACCAGATCGACGAGCGCGTGACCTACAACGATGCGCGTATGGAGATGTTCGGTATACCTGTTTTCTACACGCCTTGGCTCAGGCACCCGACCCCCGATGCGGATGCCAAGAGCGGATTCATGGTGCCTGAATATTCGACCGGCGCCAACTTTGGCACTACCGTGAAGACACCCTACTACTGGCGTATTGCACCCGACAAACAGGCGACCATCACGCCATGGTACACGACCGAAGAAGGGCCGGTGCTTGAGGGTGCCTATGAACAGTTGACCGACTCTGGAAAATTCACCGTCGAGGCCAGCGGCACCTATCCTGAAAGCCGCGACGGTGCAGGCAGGCTCGCGGGTGGCAGCGAGTTCCGCGGCCATATCTACGCCAAAGGCAGCGAGACCTTCGCCGACCACTGGCGCTATGGCTTCGACATCGAGCGTGCTAGCGACGATACCTATCTGCGTCGTTATGGCTTCGGCGTGCAGAACGCACTCTTCTCGCGTGCCTATGTCGAAGGCGCTCAACGTCGCAACTACGCCTTGGCACAAGGCCTCGCCATCCAGGGTCTGCGCGCAACCGATAACTCCGATACCACACCGCTCGTGCTGCCGACCCTCGAAGGCTATTACGAGACCGACCCGTGGGAAAGCGGCCTGAAGCTGCATGCCTTCGCCAATGCGCAATCGCTGACACGACGCACCGGCGCTGACCAGCATCGCATGTCGATGACAGTAGGGGGCGATATGCCCTATGTCACCGAGGGCGGGCAGGTGCTGAAGTTCACCGGCAATGTTCGCACCGATCTCTATTCGGTCAAGGATGTGCCCATCAATAACAACACCGCCACCTTCGATGGTTCGAAGTCCCGTGTGATTCCGCAGGCAGCGGTCGAGTGGCGTTACCCGCTCATCCGCCAGGTCGATGATGCGAGCTTGGTGGTCGAACCGATCATGTTGGCGGTGATGCAGCCCAGTGGCGGTAATCCGCAAGAGATCTCGAACGAGGATAACAGCCTTATCGAATTGACCGATACCAACCTCTTCAGCCTTAACCGCATGCCGGGTCTGGATACGTATGATAGCGGGCCACGACTGGCCTATGGTCTGCGCAGCCAATATCTCTTTGCTGACGGCAAGAGCGTCGAACTGCTGCTCGGCCAGAATTACAACGTCGATGACGACACGCCCTTCCCGAACTCAACGACCGCCGGCGAGCATCTCTCCGACTATATCGGCCGCGTCGCGTTCGATGTGGATCCCTTCCGTTTCAGCTACCGTTTTGCGCTGGATGAAGGTTCCTTCGCGCCCAACCGCAGCGAGCTTGGCGTTGACTTCTACAATAGCTGGTTGAGTGTCTCTGGTGCCTACCTCTCCATCGACCAGAACCGCTTCATCCGCGACTCCGAAGAGGTCTACGGTACGGCCAGCGCTAAGGTATATGGCGGCTGGAGTGTCTATGGTGGCGCTCGCCGCGACGTGATTTTAGACCAAATGATTGCGAGCAACGCCGGTCTCGTGTATCGCAACGAATGCTTCAATATCACGTTCGAGAGTTTGCGCACCTTTACGCGTGACCGCGATATCGAACCCTCCACCACTTTCACGGTGCGTGTGGGCTTCAAGAACCTGGGAGAATTCGGTGGCGATTAGACTACTCATGCTCATGATGCTGGTGATAACGGCAGGCGCAGCGCAGGCCGCACCTATCGGTATCGTTGCGGTCGTGAATGACGATGTCATCACCACGCTTGATGTCGAAGAGCGCCGTAGCCTTGTCATCGTCAGTTCCGGCATCAAGGACTCGCCGCAAGTGCAGCGCCGCCTGACACCACAGATCGTGCAGAACCTCATCAGCGAGCGCCTGCAGATGCAGGAGGCGAAACGCCTGTCGATCGCGATCACCAAGAAAGAGATCGACGAGACCATCCGTAATATCGAGGAGCAACGTGGCCGCCCCAAGGGCAGCCTTGAAAAGTTCTTGAAGAAGAACAACGTGCCCGTACGCCAACTGCGCCAACAGCTGGAAGCGCAATTGAGCTGGAACAAGGTGGTCACACGCAAGCTTCGCCGCAATGTCACCGTGACCGACGAAGAGATCGCGCGCGCGCAGCAAGCGCAGGCAACCTTGGGTGAGGAGCAGGTGCGTATCGCTGCGATTTCATTGCCCATCACCAAGCCCGAAGATGAACCCCAAGTCTCCGCGCTCGCCAAGGAATTGCAGGAGCAACTTGATGGTGGCGCTGATTTCAATACGCTCGCTGCACAGCTTTCCAATAACCCGAATGTGCAGTTGAATCCTTCCGTCTGGGTGCCGGAGCGCGCGCTCGAGCCGTCGTTGGTACAGGCATTGCGCACCTTGAAGATCGGCGAGAAGACGCCACCGCTACGTAGCTTGAATAGCTACCAGATCATACAGCTGCTCGATCGCCAGACCGTGAAACCCGTCGCGGGCGAAACCGAAATAGCGTTGAAAGAGATCATGCTGCCGATCGAACGTGACAAGATCGATGTACGCGAGGTGGATGCGATGATGGAGATCGCACAGGAAGTGCGCAAGAACCCCGGCACCTGCACCGAACAGGTGGTGGCGGGCATTCAGGGTCTTGACCCGGCCAACATCAAGGTGACGTATGTACGCACGCGCCTAGGTGCCATGTCACCGGAAATACGTATCCTTGTCGAGCGTCTGGGCGTGACCGAAGTCAGTGAGGCCTTTGCCACCAAAGAGGGTGTGCGAATGCTGATGCTCTGCGAAAAGATCGAATTGCCGAATAAGCTTCCTGACCGAGAGAAGATAGAGAAGCAGCTCTTCGACCAGAAGCTCGAACTCGAGGCCGAGAAGCATCTGCGTAACTTGCGACGCGATGCCTTTGTCGACGTGAAGGACGCAGAGTGAGCCTTCCACAACTCAAGGAGGTCATCGATGCGCATGGCCTGTTCACCAAGAAATCCCTTGGCCAGCATTTCTTGCTCGATGGGCAATTGCTGCAGAAGATCGTGCGCATGGCGGGCGACCTGCGTGGCGTGCAGGCCATCGAGATCGGCCCGGGACCTGGCGGCCTGACGCGCGCACTCGTCGAAAGTGAAGCGGCGCATGTGAGCGTGATTGAGATGGATCATCGCTGTATTCCCATCATGCAGCAACTGGCCGAGCATTATCCCGGACGCCTGAGTATCCACGAAGCGGATGCCTTGAAATTCGATATTCTGCAGATTCCTGCACCACGTGCCGTGGTCGCGAACCTGCCTTATAATGTCGGTACGGAACTGATTGCCGACTGGCTGAAGCAGATCGCACTTGACCCCACGACCTATCGCAGCATCACGGTGATGTTGCAAAAAGAGGTGGCGGAGCGTCTGGCAGCACCCTATGGCAGCAAGACCTATGGCCGCATGTCGGTAATGGCGCAGTGGTTGTGCGAAGTCGACATCGTGCTCGATGTGCCGCCCGAGTCGTTCCTGCCGCCCCCGAAAGTCATGTCGTCGATATTGCGCATGGTGCCGCGCCCCAAACCGCAGTTCGAAGCATCCTTGGATTCGCTGAAGAAAGTTGTCGCTGCTGCATTCAACCAGCGTCGCAAGATGCTGCGCAAGTCGCTTGCCTCTGCGGTGCCCAACGCGGAAGAGCTGTGCCAAAAGGCAGGGATAGACCCGACCTTACGTGCCGAACAATGCAGCGTGGAAATGTTCTGTGCGCTCGCACGCGAATATGATGCTTCAAGAAGCGCTGCGTAGCGCCGCAGTCGTTACTTAGACTTCTTTACAAAGACGATCGATGAAGCCGGCCAGATATTCCTGACGCGTGCGCTTCAAACGTTCCGCCTGCAGGATCTTGCGGATATGCACGAGCGCTTCGTCGATGTTGTCATTCACGATCACGTAGTCATATTCCTGCCAGTGACTGATCTCATGCGTGGCTTTGGCCATGCGCTTTTTCACCACCGTTTCGGAATCCTGTGCGCGGGCACGTAAGCGGCGCTCCAGCTCCTTGAGCGATGGCGGCAAAATGAACACGCTCACCAGATCGTCGCGACAGGTGTCGGCCAATTGGCGCGTGCCCTGCCAGTCGATATCGAATAATACGTCCTGACCCTTTTCCAGCGCTTCCATCACATGGGTGCGCGGCGTGCCGTAATAATTGTCGAACACGTTCGCGTGTTCAAGCAGGTCGCCGTTGCGCACCTGCGTTTCGAAGGTCACGTTATTGACGAAGTAATAGTCCTTACCGTTCACTTCACCCGGGCGCGGCGCGCGCGTGGTGACGGAGACCGACATGCTGACGCCGGGTTCGGACTCGAGTAATTTACGCGACATGGTGGTTTTGCCGGCACCCGAAGGCGAGGACAACACGAACATCAACCCGCGGCGTTTGGAGAAATCAGTGCTCATGCGCACTGTTACTACGCGACTTTAGCGCCTCAATCAAGCGCGCTTGGCTCACGGTGAATGAAACCTTCTGAACCGCAGAACCTTTGGCGGTGATATCGATGGTGATGGTGCTGTCATCCTTCAATGGCTGTGTCAGGCCGATGAGCATAAGGTGCAAACCGCCCGGTTTCATGTTGAGCGTGCCTTGGGCGGGGATCACGATCTTTTCGACGCGGCGCATCTTCACCTTACCGCCTTCGGACACGTGGTCGTGTAGTTCCACGGTCTTTGCGACAGGTGAACTCAGCGCGGTGATCTCGATGGGTACATCTGAATGATTCATGAGCATGGTGAAGGCCACGCCGACATTTGCACCATCGAGCGAAGGTGGCGCCCAAGCGTCATGTGCCATCAGTGCGGTATGTGTTTCAGCGGAGAAAGCCTTCTCGCCAAACGCGGCGACAAAGAAGACGCTGAGTACGCAAAGGATGGCAAGGGCACGGGTCATGGGATTACTCGATGTGGGATTGCAGGGATTCCGTCAGGGCTTTCTCACCGATGCTATGCGGATAATGCGCGAGATACTTTCCATTCGGCCCCATGAGATACAGGAAGCCCGAATGATCCATCACGTAGCCAAGGCCGGACTCCTTGTCCTCGACCTTCGCATAGAACACTTTATAGGCGTCCGCCGCTTTCTTGATCTGTTCCGGCGTGCCGGTGAGGCCGACGACACGATCGCCGAAGTTCTTCACATAGCGACCAATGACATCCGGCGTGTCACGCTCGGGGTCGATGGTGATGAAGATCGGCACGATTTTCTTGGCATCCTTGCCCAGATGGTCAAGTGCGTTGCGCACCACTAAGAGTGCGGTCGGACAGATATCAGGGCAATGGGTGAAGCCGAAGAAGACCAACGTATATTTTCCGCGGTAATCTTGCTCGGTCACGGTATTGCCGTTCGCATCGACCAAGGTGAAGGCACCCCCGATCAATACCTCGCCCGTACCCTTGGAAGGGGGCGGAGTGACTTTAAGGAAGGTAGGGCCGACATAGGCGAGAATACCCGCAATGCCCAAAACCATGATCAGCCAAGATACAACAGAACGTTTCATGGGGGTTGTTCTAACGTGTTGAACTTCTCTAGTAAAATGAAACTATCATGACAGCTTCCTTAACGGGCGTTAACCCGCGTTTATCAGTAGATGTATATGTTTCAATGTGTTACAATGGTAACAAGAATAAAAAGTGGGCTAGACACATGTACGTGCCAACGAATATTGCGGCACCGGCAGCGACGTATGCGCCTGTGACGCCAGCGTCAACCACGTCTGTTTTACAGACGCAGGCCATCAGTGGTGTGCGCCAGACAGAGGTTGCGGTTGCAGGTCTTGGCGCGGCGCTCCTTTCCAATCAGACCGCTGGTCGTTCCCAACAGAATAATGTCTCGACACGCGCGACACTCGTTCCCGTGACCATCAATAGCAGTGGTGAAGTCGTCGCCGATAGCCCGCTCGAGATGTCGGCTCCCTCCGTTGGCCAGCCCATCACCAATACAGCGCGTGGTGCGCCGGTGGCATTATCATTGCCACGTCCGAGCTATATCGCTGCGCAGTTTCTCGCGCAGGATCTTTCGCCCCAAGAGGCCGCCGTCTTCTTTACCGGTTCAGGGGATACACGCGCCACGCGTGAAACGCAGCGTCATCAGGCGCAGTTGCGCGACATGCGCATCGCGCTCGGTATGGAGAAAGATGATCTCGGCGAGATCGTCATTCGCCAGGCGACGACGAGCGCGACAACCCGCAGCACGGTCGAGGCACCGCGTGCCAGCGCCTATGCGCCGACATTGCAGGTGCGTAACCAATCCGTCTCACCGCCTGCCGAAGAAGTGCAGAAGTTCATCCGCCGCGGTTCGCTGGTGCAGACCTATGGTGAATCGGCCTACAACACGGCGAACCTGCGTAATGAACGCCTTGCGTCTCCCCCAGAAGTCGATACAACCTTATAGTCATGAAGATAGCGATTTACGGTGCCGGAGCGATGGGCTGCCTGATTGGCGGTCTGTGCGCGCGCGCCGGAAACGACGTGACTTTCATCGCGCGCGGTAAGCAACGCGAGGTCTTGGCGAAAAAAGGCCTCACCCTCATCACCGGCAACGACACATGGCATGGTGCAGTAAAGGCATTCGAGAACCCGAAAGATGCCGGCACGTTCGACATAGTGATTCTGACCACCAAGGCCTACCAGCTTCCTGACATCGCCGATAAACTCGCACCGCTATTGGACGGCGATACCATGATCATGCCCTGCGTGAACGGGGTGCCGTGGTGGTATTTCCAGAATCACGGTGGCACGTTCGATGGGCGCACACTGAGAACTGTCGATCCCGATGGTACGCTGGCACAGCATATCGAGACGCACCGCATCATCGGTAGCGTGAATTATCTCGCCGGCACATTGACCGAGCCGGGCGTGGTGCATTACGTGCCGCAATACCAGTTCGCCATCGGCGAGTTGACGGGCGAAATCACCCCGCGCGTCGAGCTACTGGGCAAGGTGCTCGCCGATGCAGGGTTACAGGTGAAGGTAAGCGAGAATATCCGCGAGCCCATCTGGCATAAGGTCTGGGGCAACAGCGCCTTCAACCCCATCGGCGCACTTACGCATGGCCGGATGGACGAGTTGGCCAAAGGCTATCACGACCTTGACCTCGTACTCTCGGTCATGAACGAAACGCGCATCGTCAGTGAAGCGCTCGACATCGCGATTCCGCAGACGCCTAAGGCACGTGTGGAAATGGCCTCACGCATGGGCAACCACAAGACCAGCATGCAACAGGATATCGAAGCGGGAAGGCGTACGGAGATCGATGCGATCGTCGGTGCGATACGCGAGATCGGTTTGTGGATCGAGATGCCCACACCTTATCTCAATGCACTTTATTCGCTGGTGAAGATGAAAGAGATATTCTATCGCCCTGAAGGCACCGGCCAATTGCAGGAACCTTCGCGTAAGGACTCTGCCGTCGCCTCCTGAAGCTGCTTCGCGCAACTGCGCACATAGCCCAGCAGCATTTCCACATCCTGATCATTCACATTGCCCGCATAGATATTGCGTTTCAAGGTCTCCTGCAGCGTATGGTCGTTCTCCCATGTCGATTCATAGGCCGCGATGCGACCATAGAGCGCGTCGACCATCTTGCGAATACGTTTCCCAACGCCGGGGTCACCTACTCCAAGCTCGCGCAGGTTACGATCCATATCCACGAAGAAGGCGTCCGTCACCGCGCGCGCCAGGCCTTCCTCGCCCTTCATGCGGCGCAGCAGCAGGAATAGATGCAGCACGACCATGTCGAAACGACCATCCAGCGTGTCGGGTACATGCAGACGCTCATAGAAAAAAGAATTTCGCGCCTGCGTGACGCATGCTATATACAAATCCTGCGCCCGCACTTTTAGCGGGTCGGGAGAGAAGAATTGGGTAAGTCGTTGAAGCATCGCCATGCACTCCATATAGCGGTTTTACTGCTGGTCGCAAGCTGTTCGCCGATTGTGGAGAATCGTGGCCACAACCCCGAACAGAGCGATTTCAGCCAGATCATCAAAGGTCAGAGCCGTGAAGAGGACGTCGAAGCCGTATTGGGCAGTCCCACCACCAAGGCAAGTTACGGCGAGAATATCTGGTATTATATCTCCACCCGCAAGGAGACCCGGGGCTTCCTTGCCCCCGAAATCACCGAACAGAAAGTCGTCGCCATCGTGTTCGATGAAGAAAAGACCGTGAAGGATATCCAGGAATATCTCAAAAAGGACGGCAAGCCCGTCGAACTCGTCGAGAAGACCACGCCCGCCGAAGGCAGGCAGCTTGGTATCGTCGAGCAGCTATTGGGTAACTTCGGCAGGTTCAATGCGCCGGGTCGTTCGGTCAACCCAGGTTCTGTGGGCAGCCCCGGTCGTATCTAGTGTGAATAGCCCTCCACCGGCCCATCATATCCCAACACTTTCACCCCGCTACCCGCTTCAATGCTACCGATGCGCGTGATCGTAACATCGAACCCTTTGGGTTCGCTTGCTGCGGTGAACAACAATTCGTAATCGTCGCCACCTGTCAGCATGGTCTTGATATCGCCATCAGGCGAGAATGGAATCGTTGCCACATCGATGACGGCGCCAACACCGCTGGCGGCACAAAGTTGGCCAAGGTCTTGCACTAGGCCATCCGAGATATCGATGGCGGCGGTAGCAACCCCATGCAGTTTCTGGCCGACGGCAATACGCGGTTCGGGTTGATAGTAACGTGCGAGCACCTCAGGCGCGGCACCCTTCAGATTCTTCAAAGCCATCGCCGCATCACCGATGCGACCGGTCACATAGATACCATCGCCCGCTTTTGCGCCTGCACGGGTGAGGGGGATCTTCACCAGACCAATCAGCGTCGCGGTGAGATGAATGCGGTCATTGCCAGTGCTATCGCCGCCCACCAACACCATGCCGAAGTGCTGCTGTAATTGTGCGAGTGTAGCACTGAATTCTTTCAACCAGTCATCATCAATGCGTTTGGGCAAATGTATATTCAATAGGTAACGCCACGGGGTCGCGCCCATCGCGGCAAGATCCGAAAGGTTGCGGCGAATGAGTTTATGCGCGAACTGTGCAGCTGTCGCACCCACAGGTAAATGCACGTCTTCGATCACGCTGTCGGTCGTGAGCACGATCTGCTGACCGGTGGGGGGAGTGAGCGCTGCCGCGTCGTCCTTCAGGTGAAATGCGCCTGCTTCGCCCGCACTCAGTGGCGCGAAGAATGCAGCGATGCGCGCATGCTCATGCATCGAGCTCATCGAGCAGAAGGTTCAGCGCCTTATGCATATAGTTCAACTCATCCTGGCTCAAGAAGCCCGAGGCGACATCAGTATATTCACCGATCAGCATCGCACGCGGTTTTTTCTGGTCGTCGAGGCGTTCGGCGCCGCAAGCGAGGAAGATGCACAGCATCAATGGGCTCATGCGTTCTTTTTTCCAGCCCGGCAAAATCAATTTCTCGATGGCCGAATCAATGAAGGCACGCGAGTCGATGGTCTGGATGAGGATGCGTTCGAGTAGCGCACCATCGGGCTTGATGTCCGCCGGCCAATGCTGGTCGTCATTCACCTTGCTGTCTTTCCACTGTGCTTGGATGGTCTTCGCCAAATCTTTAGCGCTCTTCTTCTCAAGGCCGATGGAGCCAGCGTACAGCGCTTGTACGGACGCTAGTCGCGCCGCGCGTTTTTTCATGAGGCTCTTATTCATCGCTGTCATCTTCTTCCGCTGCATCGCCTAAGAATACTTGCTGAAGCTCCAGCATGCGTAAGCACGCCTTCGCTGCTTCACCACCTTTGTCGCCTTGCGCGATATCGGCACGCACGAGCGCTTGTTCAAGGTTCTCGGTGGTCAGCAGCCCGAAGCCGATGGCGGCACCGAATTGCACCCCGAGATCCTGGATAGCGCGGGCGGTCTCGTTGCAGACCACATCATAATGGGAGGTCTCGCCACGGATGACGCAACCCAGCGCGATGAAGCCGCTATAACGATTCGCGCGCAACGCAAAGCCGATGGCCGCAGGAATCTCGAACGCACCGGGCACGGTGATAATTTCGACCTTCAGACCGGCGTCGGAAATCACCTGGCTGGCACCGCGCACGAGTTGTTCGGCGATGTCTTGATAATAGGGCGATACGACAATAAGAATCGGTTTCATATTATACTACGGGTTGGTGGCCGCTGACTTCTAGACCATAACCCTCTAAACCTACAATGTTTTTTGGTGCATTGGTCAGCAAGGTCAGCTTGACGCCCACATCGAGCAGGATCTGTGCGCCGATACCATAGTCGCGAAGCGCAGGATTCTTGGGTTCCTGCCCCATTTTGAGGCGTAGATTGTCGGATACGGCGGTCTTGCGTGGCTCGCGGATGAGCACCACCACACCGCTGCCTGCCTCATCGATTTTCTGCATGGCGGCTTGTAGCAGGCCGGTCTTGCCCAGCGTCGTGTCGCCCAGAACGTCCTGCCAGACGTCGAGCGCATGCATGCGCACCAAGGTAGGGGAATCAGGCGAGATGGTACCTTTGACGAGTGCGATATGCTCGGCATAACCGATATTCGTGCCATAGACGATGCATTGGAAGTCGCCGCCATAGCGGCTATGCAGCGTGCTTTCCACCAAGCGCTTCACCAGCTTCTCCGAGCGGCGACGATAGGCGATGAGATCGGCGATGCAAGCGATCTTGAGGTTATGCTCTTTCGCGAAGGGCACCAGATCGGGCAGGCGCGCCATGCTGCCATCGTCATTCATGATCTCGCAGATCACACCTGCAGGTTTCATGCCCGCCAAGCGTGCGATATCGACCGCCGCTTCCGTATGGCCTGCGCGCACCAATACGCCGCCTTCACGTGCTTCGAGCGGAAAGATATGACCAGGCGACGAGATATCATGCGGCGCCGATTGCGGGTTGATGGCCACCTCGATCGTGCGTGCGCGATCTGCAGCACTGATGCCCGTCGTTACACCTTCACGTGCTTCGATGGAAACGGTGAATGCGGTTTGATGGCGTGACGTATTATGACGCGCCATCGGTGGCAGACCGAGCTTTTGCACCTGTGCTTTTTCAAGCGTCAGGCAGATAAGGCCGCGGCCGAATTTCGCCATGAAGTTCACGGCCTGTGCGTCGCACATCTGTGCGGGAATCACGAGATCCCCTTCATTCTCGCGGTCTTCGTCATCGACGAGGATGAACATGCGTCCGGCTTTCGCCTCGGCAATGATGTCTTCGATGCTGGCGAACTGGCTCATGCGCGTGCCTCCAATTGGCGAGCCACGTAGCGCGCGAGCATATCGATCTCAAGGTTCACAAGGTCACCCGCTTTCAAGGTCGCGAAGCGCGTAGCTTCCGCCGTGTGCGGAATGATCATCACACTGAACCTATCTTGCGTGACGTCATTGACGGTCAGGGAAACGCCATCGATGGTGATGGAGCCCTTGGGCGCGATGAATCTCGCGAGCGCTGGTGGTAGCTCGAATGCCCATTGCTTCGAGTCCCCATAGGGTTGTGAATGCAGCACCCGCGTCACCGCGTCGACGTGGCCGCTGACAAGGTGGCCGCCCAACGCATCGCCCATCGCCAGCGAAGGTTCAAGGTTGATGAGGTCGTTCTCTTTCCATTCCCCAGCGGTGGTCACGCGCATGGTCTCGGCGGACAGCGATACGGTGAAATCGGCCGGTGTCATTTTCGCGACCGTGAGGCAGATGCCATTGCAGGAAATCGAATCACCGATGCCATACGTGAAGGCCTTCAGTTTGGGCGCAATGGTGATCACCGTGTCGCCCTCGCGGGTGATACGGGTGATGATGCCCTGGTCTTTCACTAGTCCGGTAAACATGAGTTCAACTCGAGTATTTCGCAAGTATCCGCGCCGAGGTTTAGCTGTTCCGGGCGTGCGTGGCGAGGGGTTTTTGCGATTGCGGCAAGAAGCTGTGTTTCCCCCCGATTCATAGTGTGCGGGGCTTTATACCAATAGAGCGTGTCGACCGCATTGGCTTCCATGAATGTCTGGCTTAGGGCTGGGCCAGCCTCGATCAGCAGGCGCGCGATGCCTGCCTTGGCTAGCGCGGTAAGGATGCCGCGTGGCGACATGTCCTCCAGCGCCATGATATTCACCCCATGCTCGCGCAGTTCTACCGCATGCGAACCGGCCTTCTCGGCGCTGTCGGCGAGGGTGATGATCCATGTCGGTTGCTTCTCGGCGCTGCGCACGAGCTTACATGTCAGCGGTGTACGTAGCTGACGGTCGGCGATGATGCGGATAAGGGCAGGGTGCTCATAACCCGCGATGCGGCAGGTAAGCTCCGGGTCATCCGCCAATACGGTGCCGATGCCGGTCAGTATCGCCTCGGCTTGCCCCCGCAGCAAATGCCCGTGGCGTTGTGCCTGTTCGCCGGTAATGGTGATGTGCGTGTTGGTGCCATCATGCATCGCGCCGTCGCTACTGGTGGCGAGTTTCATCATCACGTAAGGCAAGCCATATTGCACGCGGCGGAAGAACCCGCGATGGGGATGAGGCGTTCTTAATTCAGTGACCTCAATACCAGCGTTCTTCAGGATAGTGATGCCTGTGCCCGATACGCGGGGGTCTGGATCCACCGCGCCGATGACAACACGCTTGATGCCCG
>Ga0209572_1001144_pt1 | contig 22279 bp, 10 predicted proteins | sample EBPBio232012_DNA_FD_185867 | JGI IMG/M metagenome (GOLD analysis project Ga0209572, IMG submission 185867) | Wastewater treatment Type I Accumulibacter community from EBPR Bioreactor in Madison, WI, USA - Reactor 1_1/23/2012_ DNA (SPAdes)... | ecosystem: Engineered > Bioreactor > EBPR >...
AGGGTCTGGACAGCGTAGCCGAAGCCGTCGGCGGCATCCTCGGCGCGGGCTTCCAGCATGGCGGTGTTGCAGAGGTCGCGGTCGAGGACCTGGATCTGGGCCTGCCGCAACTCGGGCGAGGGGACGGCGCCTTCGGTGAGGCCCCAGCCGGTGACGATGGTGGTCACGCCCTGCTTGTTCAGCAGGTCGCCATATTCGGCATCCGGCACCTCGATGGTCTGGTAGGGCACCTGCGGCGCCCGGGAGAGCTTGATCAGGGCGATGTCGAAGTCGAACTGGGTGCCGGAATAGGAGGGGTTGCGGAAGATCGCCTCGACCGGGATCAGGTCGCCCGCCTCGACCAGTTCAGCAATGCGCTCTTTGAAACCATTGGCCGGCAGACGGAAATAATCGCGCAGGCATGATGCTGTCGCGACCCCGAGCGCACTGGCAGCCATTCGTGTCAATGCACGCTGGGCCTCGGCTTCATCAGGCACGGGCAGATCGCGAATTTCGGCTGGAATGACGCGTTCGGGGAGGTCGTAGATGCGTTCAAAGCTTGATTTGCGTTCGCGCGCGGTGATGCGCCCAGCCCAGAACAGCCACTCCATCGCGGTCTTGGCATCGCTCCAACCCCACCAGCCGCCCTGGCCACGCTGCCCCTCAATGTCAGAGGCCGCCATCGGTCCATCGGCGGCGATGCGGCGCTCCATTTCTGCAATCAGGTCGCGGCGTTCACGACCGAATCGAGCAAGACCGGAATAGATATTCTCGTGATTTTCGGCGCGACGCATCTGCCATTGCCAAAGCGGCCAGGTGTCGATTGGCAGGAAGGAAGCTTCATGCGCCCAATATTCGAATAGTTTGCGCTGTCGGGGCTTGGCAGCGTCTTCCAGCAGTTCCATGGGGTAAGGGCCAAGGCGCGAGAACAGCGGCATGTAATGCGCTCGCACGATGACGGAGACGGAATCGATCTGGAACACGCCGAGACGTGCCAGCACCTTTTTGAAATGGCGACGGGTCACGGGGCCATCAGGCCGGACGTCGGCAAAGCCCTGCGCGGCGAGAGCGATGCGTCTCGCGGCCTGTAGTGAGATTTTTTCGCGCACGAATCCTCCGTGGCTCATGCTTGGCGAAGGTCAGTGTTGTGGGCAACCCGAATCGTGCGCGGCTGGACGAGGATGCTGACAAGTGCCTGTCAGGAGGCAGTCAGAGACGTGCGAGCTTCTTTTGCACTTTGTCGATGTAGGCGGCCCTGGATTCTGGGGTGGAGGCATCCATCTCGTAGTGGACCATGAAGAATGTGTGCGCCCGCGGCGAGCACAGCGCACGGATGGCGCGCATGATGATGCGGCGGCCCGGCTGCCCCATCAGCCAGCTGATCCAGCGGGACGCGCCGCCGGTAGTGACAACTCCCAATAGCCGGATGTGCTGCATCTGGGGGATGATTCTGCCTCCGTCGGCTGGCAAGCTGAACGCGACATCGACACCCCAGACACGATCGAACCAGCCTTTCAGCATCGCTGGCATGGCGTTCCACCAGGTAGGGTAGACAAGGATCAGGCCTTCGGCCCAGCGCAAGGCCTCGATGTGCTCGGCAAGATCGGGTGCAGTCGGTGCATGATCGTTGTAGCTTCGGCGTTCGTCGCCCGACATTACCGGATTGAAACTCATGGCGTACAGGTCGAGCAGACGTGGATCGTGACCGGCCCCGGAGAGGGTGGACATGACAATGTCGCGCAGTGCTGAGCCGAAGCTTTCCGCGACCGGGTGACAATGAACGACCAAAACGCGCATGCGAGCACCTCAGGATTTTGTGAACAGATCGTCCAGCTCGCTGTAGTCAGGCAGTTTTGTATCGATGGCAACGCCGTCGCGGATGACGGTGCGATCACTTTCCGGGCGCGAGAGGAGTTCTGTCCATGACCGTCCGCGAAAAACAATGAGGTCGGCCGGCGTTCCGGTTGCAATCAGTGCCGGTTGCGCAAGTCTCATGGCCCTAGCGGGTGTGGCAGATACGGCACGCGGCCAGTCGGCAACGGGATGGTCGAGATGCAGGATGCGTGTCGCCATTCGGTAGACTTCCAGCATGTCGAGGTCGCCGTAGGCATAGAACGGGTCACGTGTATTGTCTGAAGCAACGGATACCGGAATGCCTCGCGCGTTCATTTCGTGGACGAGCGTGACCCCACGCCAGCGTGGCGTGGTGGCGTTGGCGCGGCGATCCTGCAGATAGAGATTGCACATCGGCAGCGAAACTACCGAAAGTCCAGCCTTGGCCACGAGGTCGAGCGTATGACGGGCTTCATCGTCCGGCTGGCGGGCAAGCGAGCAGCAGTGGCCAACAAGAATTCGGCCTTCGAATCGATTGCGCAGCGCCGCTTCGGCAATGAGCCGCAGGGAGATTGCCGACGCGTCGTCGGTTTCGTCGGCATGGAAATCGAGATCCATGCCGCGATCGGCAGCCGCCCGGAAGGTTGCGTCCAGCAGGTCCGGCAGGTTGGGCAACATGAATGTGACAGCGCCAAATGCGCCGCCAACACGCGCCACATGGTCTGCAAGTGTGCTCAGCCGGTCTGGGTCGTCCAGTTCGTCAATCGTGACAAGTGAAGCTGCCTGCAATTCGATGCGGCCGCCCCAATCGTCGCGCAGGGCGGCAAAGACATCCCACGAGATAGCGTCCTGCGGGGAGGCCGAATCGAGATGAGTGCGGATAGCGCGCGTACCGTGGGCGTAGGCGCAGCGCAGAGCAAAATCCATGCGGCGGGTCAGGTCGTCGGCGGTCCAGAATGCCATCCGGTCCGTCCCGGCGGCGCCGATTGCGCCCATGAACGTTCCGTCGGGATTTGGCATGCGCGGCCAGATATGGCCCTTGTCGAGGTGGGTATGGCAATCGACAAATGCCGGCAGCACAATACGCCCGCCAAGATCAATGGCACGCGGCGGAACGGGCTTCCCCTGACGCGCGGCGAGCGCCTTGATACGTCCATCAGAAATCGCAATATCTGCCAGGATGAAGCCGTCACGGTCTCGGGGGCCATCCAGTCCCTGGAGCGTCGACCAGTGCAGTCGAGCATTTGCCAGCACGTACCAGCCCTGTTCCGGAATCGACAGATCAGCCAAGTTTGCCTCCGGGGTTTGAAGCGGGTCCGATTTTCATGGCGGTCATCAACGGTCCAGATGCGTCAAGTTCGAACCAGGCATAGTGGGCCGGCTCTCGTCACGCTGCTACCTTCGATGCCGAGGAGCTTCAAGTCTGATGATGCGCCTTGAATGCGCGCGCGCGCCTGATAGGGTCCACAGCCATGAACAAGACACTGAACCCGAATTCGATGCGTGCGCCATTTGCGCGCTACAGTCATGGCGTGGAGGTGCCGGCAGGACATCGGTTTGTCTTTGCTTCCGGGCAATTGGGCGTGGCCCCAGACGACAGTGTTCCTGATGATGTGGGGGCGCAGGCCGAACTGTGCTTCGCCAATATTTCTGCTGTGCTCGCCGAGGCGGGCATGGGCATTGCCGACATTGTTCGCATCAACGCCTATGTCACAGACAGGGTGCACATGCGCGGATACATGGACGTGCGTGACCGGCTGGTTGCCGATCCGCCGCCAGCCTCGACACTGATGATCGTTGGCGGATTTACGCGGCCGGAATTCAAGGTCGAGATTGAAGTAGTGGCGGCTGCTGCTGCCGAAAATTGAGTTTGGGAGACAGTTGATGGCGCGCAGGGTGTGGTGGGGCGATTTTCCGGCTTCGGACTATGACCGGATTGACCCGGAACGCACGATTGCAGTGTTGCCAGTCGCAGCCGTAGAGCAACATGGGCCACATCTGCCGCTGGCGACAGATCAGCTGATCATGCAGGGCATGATCGAGACGGTTATCGGCAAACTGCCGGCGGCGGCGGACGTGCGCATCCTGCCAGCGCAATCGGTCGGTAAATCAAACGAACATCTTTATGCCAAGGGAACTTTGACGTTGCCGGCGACGACGCTGATCTATGCCTGGACGGAGCTTGGCGCATCGGTGGCACGAGCCGGAGTGCGCAAGATCGTCTTCGTCAATTCACATGGTGGCAATGAAGAGATCATGGGCATTGTCGCGCGCGAATTGCGGGTGCAGTTTTCAATGCTGGCGGTGAAGTCAAGCTGGATGCGATTTGGCCTGCCGCCCGCCGTCTATTCTGATGCCGAGGCAAACCATGGCATTCACGGCGGCGACTACGAGACTTCGCTGATGCTGCATTTCCGGCCCGATCTGGTCGACATGCGCAAAGCCGAGAATTTCGGCTCGAGCTATGCAAAAGCCGAGAAGGAGTTTGCACTGCTGCGCCCGACCGGGCCGCATGGCTTTGCCTGGATTGCAAGTGACATCAACAAGGATGGCGTGGCGGGCGAAGCGGCGAAAGCGAGTGCCGAAAAAGGGCGGGTGACCGCTGATTTTCAGACAGATGGCTTCATCCAGCTGCTGGATGATGTGCGCAACGCAAATCTAGCCGAGTGGTTGAGCTGACTATTCCACAAACACACTGACGGACGCTGCGCGGCCGGCCGCATCGATGACGGTCAGCGTCTGCTGCCCTGCGCCATCGGGTGTCCATTGGCTGGTGCGGCGGCGTTCAGCTTCTGGCAGCGCCTTGCCGTTGGCGAGCCAGCGAAACGGCGCGCGTCCACCCTGCAGCTTGAGCACGAGCGGGGCGGATATTCCGGGCGAAAGACTGGCCATTTCCAGCCGTGCGCCCTGTGGCGGAAAAATGATGCGAGGCGCGGCTTCCGCGACACCGGGTGTTGTCTCCGACGCGCTTGCTCCAAAACGGCGCAGTGTCACCGGCAGGTCGGCAAGCGTCTGGCGCAGTGCGCCTGCGGGAGCTGGCGGCAATGGTGCAATTGCAATCGCTGCCTTGCGGAAAGCGTCAAACAGCAGCGGTGCAGCTGTTGTGTATCCCGAAATACCGGGCACCGCCCCGCCATCGGGGCGGCCAACCCAGACGCCAAGCACATGGCGGCCATCGAACCCGATAGCCCATGCATCCCGATAGCCATAGGAGGTGCCGGTCTTGTAGGCGATGCCGGCGTCGGGCGTATTTGGTGGCGGACGCACGCCCGACAAAATGTCGGCGATCTGCCATGCGGCGGCAGCCGGCATGACCTCGCCGCGCATCGACCTTTCGCGGGGACGGTCAGTCAATGCAACGGTTCGGCCGCGATTAGGGAAGATCGTGTAGAGCTGCACCAGGTCGCGCAGCGTGACACCCAGCCCGCCAAGACCGATCGCTAGCCCAGCGCCTTTGCCGGGCGGCAGGGACGGCGCGACGCCGCCAGCGTGAATGCGAGCCATCAGCCGGTGTGGGCCAACCGCATCGAGCAGGCGCACGGCCGGCACGTTCAGGGACTTCTGCAATGCGGTGCGTATCGACACGTCGCCCTGATAGGCCATGTCGAAATTGCGCGGCCTGTAGCCTGCAAAATCGGCGGGCCGGTCTTCGATGACCGTTTCCTGCGCGACACGGCCATCTTCGAAGGCAAGGCCATAGATGAAGGGTTTTAAGGTCGATCCGGGCGAACGCGACGCTTTTGTCATGTCGATGAAGCCGCGGCGCGAGCGGTCGAGATAGCCGGCAGAACCGACTTCGCCGATGATCTCGCCGGTTGATGCGTCCGCGAGCACCATGGCCACTGACAATTTGTTGCCGAGCTTGGCGGCGGCATCGCGCGCGGCGATTTCCAGCCCTTCCTGGGCAGTGCGCCTGAGTGTCACCTGATAGCGGGTCTGGCCCGGCTCGGCGCGGCGAACTGCATCGGCGAGATGAGGGGCAAGAGCGGGCAGGGCACGGCGCGCTGTTGGCAAAGGTTCCGCAGCAGCGAGTTCGGCTTCGGCCTGTTCGATAATCCCAGCTTCAACAGCGCGTGCCAGAACGCGGCTGCGGGCGGCACGGGCCGCCTCGCCATTGCGGTCCGGGCGGCGCAGGGCCGGCAATTGCGGGATCGCAACGAGCAGGGCGGATTCGCCCAATGTCAGGCGTTTCGGCTCCTTGCCGAACCAGGCGAGCGAGGCTGCGCGCACGCCTTCCAGATTGCCGCCATAGGGCGCAAGCGTGAGGTAGAGCGACAGGATCTCGTCTTTCGACAACCGCCGCTCGATCTGGATGGCGCGCAGGGCCTGCATCGCCTTTGCAGCGATTGATCTCCTTTCGCGCGGTTCAATGAGCCGCGCCAGCTGCATCGACAGGGTCGAGCCGCCCGAAATGATCCGGCCATTGGTGAGCAATTGCCACGCGGCGCGGGCGAGCGCTGACGGGTCGACGCCTGAATGGTCGCGGAAACGCTTGTCCTCAAACGCAATCAGCATGTCCAGAAAGCGTCGGTCGAGCGTGTTCAGATCCGCATCAAACCGCCAGCGGCCTTCGCTGGTGGCAAAGGCACGCAGCAGCAAGCCATCGCGGTCGACGACCTCTGCCGAGCGCTCCTCCGACTGTTCGAGTGGCGGAGGGTAGGCCGCATCCAGCTTTGCAGCTCCCCAAAGGCCGGCCGGTGCCGCGATGCAAATCGCGGCGGCGGCCAGCAGCGTAACGCGCAGCGTTCTGAGCGAGGCCTTTGGCATGACCCCCACCCCTCACCCCTCCCCACAAGGGGGAGGGGAAGTGTGAGACGTTGATGCATCTCCTCGCCACGAGGGGGAGAAAATCGCAAATCTCCATGCCTCCCTGCTCCTTGTGGGGAGGGTGCGGGTGGGGGGAGCCGTTCGCTTTGTCATTGCGCGGCCGACACCTGCATGCGGCCGGTGGCGGTGCGAGCCGACAGTTCGGGCCGATACATGTCTTCCACCGATGCTGCCGGGTGGGCATAGTCGCCCGGTGTTACCGCCCGCACGACATAGGCGAAGGAGAATTCGCGATCCGCCCCTTCTTCCCGATTGAAGGCCGCAATGAAGCGGTCATCGCGGAATTCGGTGTGTGCGGCTTCGGTGTCGCCGAGCCAGTCGAAATTCGACAGGTCCGCGCTGCGCACCAGCGACGGATTGTCGATCTGGAAGCCGGCCGGCAGGAGGTCGGACACCAGAATGCGCGACGGCCACTCATTCTCCTCCGTCACGGTCAACACAACGACGTAACGCTCGTTCTGCGTTGCCTCACTGACATTCACCTCCTCGCCGTCGAGCGAGTAATATTTGCGGTCGATCGTGAACCCGTTGCCGCCAGCGGGCAGGGGGTCGATCGGGGCTGCAATCGTGGTGATGACGGCCTCGATCGGTTCGCCGGTGCGGTTGGCGATGGTGACCGGAGCGGCTTCGACCTCCGCACCGGTTTTGCGCAGCGAGAAATTGCCGCTGTGCGACTGGCCGTTGATCTCAAGCGCGATCGGGTCGCCGCCTTGCTGGAGTGCACGGGCGGCCAGCAGCATCCACGCGTCTTCCTGTGTCGACGTGTAGGTTCTGGCACCGCGCTCCTGCTCGACCAGAGTGACCATTGACGGCATCAGCGCGGGCGCAGGCCGCGATTCCGCCGCAAGTGCAAGCATGGCCGCGCCATCGCGCAATGGAGAACCATAGTCGGATCGCGCGAGCGACTGGCCCGACGTCTTGCGGGCCAGATCAAAGGCAGAGGCAAATGTCTGCTCGGAACGCAGCTTGTCATTGTAGAGCGCAAGGCCTGCAGCCAGATGCGCGCGGGCCAGCGGCGTGCCGAATTCGCTGAGCTGCGTATCGGAATAGTAGCGCAGGTCGCCAACAGACGCCTTCTTGTTGCGCGCCAGAACATAGAGCGCATAGGCCATTTCATTGCCCTTCTCGCTGACATTATTGTCGTAGGAGAGCGAGTTCTGAAGGTTGCGCAGCGCCTGGTCGAACGCCTCCTGCGGCACGTCGAACTTCTGTTCGCGGGCACGCGTCAGGAAGTCTGTCACATAGGCATCGAGCCACAGATCACCGGAACCCGGCGACCAGAGGCCAAAACTGCCGTTCGACGACTGATAGGTGAGCACGCGAGTGATCGCGCCCTGTATGCGCTTTGCCAGCTCCGGGTCGTCCTCGATGCCGGCGTCCTTGCCAAGCTCGCTCATATAAAGAAGCGGCAGAGCGCGACTGGTCGTCTGTTCGGCGCAGCCGTAGGGGTAGCGGTCGAGGCTCATGAGAAGGGCTGGAATGTCCAGCACCGATGAGCGCGAGACGTTCACGGCGACCGTTGCACCCTGTTTCAGGCTTTCCGATAGAATGCCGGAATCGATGGTGAGCGAGCCGGTGTTGGCTGCCAGCGTGACGATCCGCTTTGTTGCCACAGGCAGCGCAGCCGGACGCACGGGAACACTGATCTGCTGGCTGACTGACAGGCCGCTGGAGTGGTTCAGCGCGATGTCGACGGTTGCAAATTCAGCTTCACCGCCAACCAGCGGGATGGTGACAGACTTCCTGTCGCCAGCGGCCAGCGATATCGTCTCGCTGGCATTGTCGAGCATCAAGCCCTGGCCGGTCAGCGCCAGTTGATAGTCGCCGGCAGGTCCATCCGTGTTGGCAATGTCGAGCCGCAATTCCGCACTGTCGCCAGGCGTCAGGAATTTCGGCATCGATGCGGTGACGACGACCGGGTCGCGGATGATCACTTCGGCTTCTGCGCGTCCCAATGCGCTGCCGGACCACGCAACGGCCATGATGCGCGCCGTGCCGTTGAATTGCGGAATATCGAAGGAGACGCTCGCGCGGCCATCGGCCCCGACTTCGACAATGCCGGAATAGAAGGCAACGAGCTTTTCCTTCGGGGGCTGGCCCACTGCGGCCATGCCGCCGTCGCCGCCGGTGCGGATGCGACCCATCGCGCCAAGGGAACCGTCGATGAGGCGGCCATAGATGTCGCGCATCTCAAGCCCCATCTTGCGCTGGCCGAAATACCATTTGCCCGCGTCAGGCGATTTGTAGTCGGTCATGTTGAGAATGCCGACATCGACGGCCGCGACAGTGACATAGGCCTTTTCGCCCGCCGGCACGTTCGACAGCGCAATCGGCACGACGAGTGGACCTCTCGGCTCCATGCGCTGCGGTGTTTCCAGCGCAACGCCGATGGTGCGTGCGGCAGGATCGACCTGCAGCCATTTCAGGCCGACAGACCGCATCGGCGTGCGCGATTCCTGCGCTTCGCCGGGACGGAACAGAGCAGCGGTTACATAGGCACCTGCGCCCCATTCGGCCTTGACCGGAATGTCAACCGTCGCGCCGCCTTCGGGCACGGTCGCGGTGAAGGTTTCCAGCAGGCGGTCTGCGCCGACGGTGACCAGAACTTCGCCTGCAAAACGCGGCGAAATCTGCAATTTGGCAGTTTCGCCCGGCGCGTAAGCCGCCTTGTCGAGTGCGACTTCGAGACCATCCGGTGTTTCGGTCGATGTCGCAGAAACATACCAGCCAGCGTCGAAATTGACGCTGGATACCGGCCCGGCCGCCGAGCTGACTTCGAGACGGTAGCGACCCCAGGTGACTGGCAGGGTGATTGAACCTTCTGTCGAAGCGCCGGCGTCAACCTTGCCATCGGCGACCTTGGAGGCGAATTCGACGGCCTCATAGTTCCACGAGCCATCAGTGCGATACCACTGATAATTGCGTTCGATGCGCATCAGCGTCCAGTCGAGACCCTTCAGATCCTGACGTTCGCCATCAGGGCTGACAGCAATGACCTTGAATGCGGCTGTCGAACCTTCCGGGACCGAGCCATCGAATTCCGGCTTGATGCCAATGGCCGGCTGTTCGGAACGGATCGGCAAATCGAGTGTCTGTTCCACAGCACGGCCGCTGCCCTCACGCATGCGCACCACGACATCGCCTGTCAGCAGGCGCGTGGTTGACGGAACATCGGTCACCGTGACGTCGAACACGGACTTGCCGTCCTCGTCGGTTACCGGCAGGTCCTGCAATTCGGTGCGCGTTGATTGCGCGTCGTCGTCGCCTTCATCGGCAAGGCCGAACTGGTAGCGCGGAAAACCGTCCCACTCGCGGGTGGTCGAGACAACGATCTCGCCTTCCAGCGACAGATCGGCAGCGGGTGCTCCGTAGAGGTAGCGGCCGTCAACTGTGACTGTCGCTGTCTCGCCGATCGAAACGTCTTCCTGCTCCGTGGTCAGGTCGAACTCGATCCGGTCCGGCGTGAAATCTTCGACCAGGAACGTCACTTCCGCGAGCGCGTCCTTTTTGGGATCGGTGTAGAGACGCGCGGTCCATGCGCCGCGCATTGCGGTTTCAGTCAGCGCCAGATCGACAGAATGGCCGCCAAGCGGCGCGCCATCGGATATGATGCGGCGGTCTTCGACGCCGTCGGGTCGGGTGAAGATGGCGGTCAGTGGCAGGCCGGCAATGGCGTTTGCGCTGTCGTCGCGGGCAAGCGCCTGCAGGTGCACCGTCTCGCCGGCGCGGTAGATTCCGCGCTCGGTCCAGGCATAGACGTCAACCGCACCGGGTGCTTCGCGGCCCTCGACGCCACGGTCGGACAGGTCAAAGCCTGCGCGGGTCATATCGAGGAAGACGAAATCGCCGGAATTTTCGGCCGTGATGAGGGCAGGGGCCATGCCGCCATCGCCACGGACAAGGCCGGGGGTGAATGTTGCGCGGCCCGATGCATCGGTCGTCGCCTCGCCAAGCACGTCATTATTACGTGCGAGCAGCTTCACTTTGACGTCGCCGATCGGTTTTGCAGTCGCCAGCGAACGGGCAAACACGGTCAGCCCGTCAACACCGGTATAGGTTGACACGCCGATGTCGGAGACGACAAACCACTGTGTGGCGCGGTTCTCATAATCGTCGGCTTCCTGATCGCCGACCGATGCAACGAGCACATAGACGCCTGGCTTGCGCGAGGGCAGGGCTTCGTCGACCGGGAAGCTTGTCGTTACTTCCTCGTTGAGTGTTGTCGCGACGTCGAGCTTGCCGGTCCAAACGGCCTCACCGTTCTTCTCGCTGAAAGCGCGCATGTCGTAGCCGTCGATCTGCTTCATGAATTTCTCGTCGGCGATCATTTCAGCCAGCGAACGGTCACCAACGCGGTAGAGGGTGAGATTGGCGCTGTCGGCATTGACGGTGACAACCGGAATGCCGCGACGCACGGCCGACGGCAGAATGAAATTCTCGCCGGTAAAGCGCACGGTTGCCGAGCGGTCGCGGATATAGGTGTTGAGTGCGACAGGTTTCTGGATCGTCTCGCCGATTGCTGCGGGCAGGCCCGCACGGACGGAAACAGCGTAGTTCTTGCCGTGTTCAAGCCCTTCGACGCAGATCTGGCGGTCCTGAACCGAGATTGCAGGGTTTGGCTGTCCGTTCAGCAGGATGAAGTTGCCGTAGTCGGTTCCTGACTTGATGAGCGGCTCGGAAAACTGGATGCAGACGCGTGGCGTGCGGTTATCGGAATCGATCATGTGGTCGACAACCCTAAAGCCGTTCTTTTCGTAGAGTGCATTGTAGGACGCCTGGACAGCCTGCGAAGGCGCGAGTGCAAGGCTTGCCTTGTAGGCTTCAAGGGCGGGACGCGGATTGGAGCGCAGTTCGAGGGCTCTTGCCATGATGGCAAGGCTCTCGGCACGCTGGGCCGTGGTGCGGCTCAGATTGTAGGCGTTGATCGCAGCAGATGACGCATTCTGGCGCCAGGTCCAGCTATCATTTCGGTTCTGAGCGGCAACGCCAACAGCCGCGTTGGCGAGGCCGTTCCACAGGTCGGGGTCCTTGTCGGATATGCCGATGGCGGCAATCCATGCTTCTGAGGAGGCGCGAGGATCGCTCGCCGAGAGGTTCTGTGCAGACTGGATCAGGCCGTCGAGGCCAAGATTTGCCGGGCGGGAGACGTTGGCGACAACATTGCGGTATTTGGCAGCCTCGTCATTCATATAGGACGGCAGGAAGGTAAGGCGCGGCGGTGCGCCGATGTCCGGCTCCGAAATCGATGTGACAACCTTGCCGGCGACAGCTCCGGGGAAGGGGTTCAACTGGCTGTAGTCGGATTTGAGGAAACACCATTTCGCCTTGGTGTTGTAGGTGAAGGCGCGGCAGCCGCTGTCACCCAGGCAGGCTGCCTCGCACTGATCGAGCGTGACATTTTTTTCGGTGCGCCTGTCAAATCCCAGATAGTCCGAATCCGCGGCCCGCTCGATGGTGCGCAGAGTGCCCTGTGCGTAGACGGGCGCAACTGACACCAGCAACATCATGGACAAGATCACGCGGGCGAAGAGACCAGTCATGGTTGAAACTCCCAAGCTCTTTGTGGCTGCGGTTGAACCGTATCCGAGCCTAGTCTTTCCAGAAACATGGCGGGATTCGGTTCGTTGATCACAATATTTTAATTTATGTGACGGCTCCGTGACCGTTTTTGGGAGCGATTCCGGTTTGCTCTCGCCCATGCCCCCATGGTAGGTAGCGACTGTGCCGGGGGCGGCTCTACGAGGGATGGATTCTCAAATGTTCCCAATTGGATGCGCCCCTTTCGAGTTTCATTACTATTTTAACCAAACGGACTAAACTGGCTGAATGTTCTGTAGCGTGGCGAAAGTCTGGTCGACCCGCCGCCGCACCGCATGGCTGGGAGCCGTTGCGGCTGCGGCGTTGTCGGCTGGCGTGGTCGCACAGCCGCAGGACGCCAAGGCATTCGAGCTTTTTGGCTTCAAATTGTGGGGCGAAGACAAGGCTGCGGACGTTGCCGACCCCGTAAATTACACGGTTACGCTCAATCTCGATCAGGTTGATGAAGACCTGCAAAAGCCGTTGCGCAACGCGTCCACCTTGACAGCGGACGAGGATCGCCCGGTTTCTGGCTCACTCGGTATCCTGTCCAAGGCGCGCAATGAGCGCGAATTGCTGGTCGCTGCACTCTATGGCGATGCGCGCTATGACGGCACTGTCAACATCACGATCGACGGCAAGTCGCTGGATGATCTGGAGCCCGACGCGACCTTTGACACATCGCGGCCGGTGCCGATTGTCGTCACCGTGGAAGACGGGCAGCGCTTTACACTGGGTGAGATCAATGTCGGGGGCGAAACCGGCGACATTGCGCCAGCGAGCTTTGGGCTGATGCCCGGCGGCGATGCCAGTTCCACTGCAATTCTGCGCGCCGAAAACCAGATGGTTCTTGCGCTGAAGGATGAAGGGCGGCCGCTGGCCCGCATCGAAAACCGCGAGATCATTGCCGATCATCGCACCGGCACGCTCGATGTGATGATCCAGCTTGCCGCCGGGCCGATCGCACCTTTTGGCGACACCGGCGTTGAGGGCACGGAAACGGTCGATGCCGAGTTCACGCGCTACATGGCCGACATCGAGCGCGGCAAGACTTATTCACCGCAGGATATTGCTGATGCGCGCGAGCGCCTGCTGGCGCTGGGTGTCTTCAGTTCCGTGACCGTGAAAGAAGGCGAGGCGCTTGCGGCAGACGGCTCGATACCGGTCGACATCGAGGTCAGTGAGCGCAAGCATCGCTATTTCGGCCTTGGTGCATCGGTTTCGAGTACAGATGGGGCTGGTATCGAAGGCTATTGGGGGCACAGGAACCTGTTCGGCCGCGCCGAAAAACTGCGCCTGGAAGGCTCGGTCAGTCGCATTGGAGAGGCGCGAGACTTCAAGGAGCTCGACTACAAGGCTGCCCTTCTGTTCGAAAAGCCGGGTATCATCGGCCCGGCATCCAAATTTACGTTCGATGTGAAGTTCGCCAACGAACATCCCGACGCCTATGACCGGTTCGTATTCTCGACCGGTGCGGGTATCAGCTACAATTTGACCAAGAAGCAGACGCTGAAGGGGGAGGTCAGGGTCGAATATTCCGACATCACCGACGTCTTCAATCCGCTCGGCAAGAAGTATCTGCTCGTTTCGACGCCGATCGAATATGTCTACGACGCGCGCGACGATGCACTTAATCCCAAGTCCGGCTACCGTCTGCTGGCATTTGCCGAGCCGACCTATGACGCCTATTCGGGTGCTGCTTTCGTCAAGCTGCGCGGCGAGGCCTCTGCCTACAAGGCGGTTGATGAGGCGGGGCGCTTTGTGCTTGCCGGTCGTGTGGCTGCCGGCACAATTGCCGGCGCGCATCTTGATGATGTGCCGGCCGACCGGCGCTTCTATTCAGGCGGCGGCGGATCAGTGCGCGGCTATTCCTATCAGGGCATCGGCCCGAAGCTCGTCGACCCGATGACTGGCGAACTGGTGCCGACAGGAGGGCTGTCCTATGCTGAGGCGTCGGTGGAAATGCGCATCCAGATCACGGACAACATTGGTGTTGTGCCGTTTTTCGATGCCGGCACCGTATCGGAGCGCATGATGCCTGATTTTGGCGACATGCGGTATGGCGCGGGCGTCGGTCTGCGCTATCTGACACCATTCGGCCCGCTGCGTGTTGATGCGGCCGTGCCGCTGAACAGGCGTCCCGGTGACGCCTCATTCGGCATATATGCCGGCATCGGTCAGGCATTCTGACCTCGATTTCGGAGAGCATGTAATTGATCCGGCTGTGGCGGTTGATCCGCAACATCGTTCTGGTCCTGCTGGTCGTGGCATTTGTCGCGATCGCTTACCTGACAGGCACATCGCCTGGCAGGGCGAATCTGGCTGCGATCGCATCGAGCCTCGCATCGGGTGATGGTCGGGTCGTCAACATTTCCGGGCTAAGCGGGCTTTGGGACGGACCAATCACCGTTGAAAGCGTGGTGGTTGAGGACGGCAATGGTCCATGGCTCGCGCTGCGGGACATTTCTGCTGACCTGTCCTATCGCGCCTTGATCGGCCGCACTATTTCAGCAGACCGACTGACCGTTGGCCGCATCGAAGTGGCGCGGGCGCCTGTAGCCAGCGATACACCGGCAGAGCCAAGCAGCGGCTTTAGCCTGCCGGTCGACATCAATCTGCCGTCGATCGAGCTTTCACAGATCCTGATCGGCGAGCAGCTGGCCGGTGGCGTCGCCCAATTGCGCGCCGGCGGCAAGGTGATCGCGCAAGCCGAGCCGCTGCGCGTCGAATCGACACTCAACGCAACGCGTATTGACGGTGCGGGTGGTGATCTCGATCTGGCTCTGTTGTTTTCACCTGGGGAAGACAAGCTTGACCTGAACGTCAGCGGACATGAGCCGGCAGGCGGCGTCGTTGCCAACCTGCTTGGCCTTGAAGGCGCACCGCCTGTGTCGATCGCGCTGGAGGGTTCTGGTCCGGCGTCGAACTGGCAGGGGCAAGGTGCGCTTGCCGTCAATGAAGCTGTTGTGGCGAAACTGCGCGGCGTGCATCGTTTTGTCGATGGCGGCAGCCGTGTCGAACTGAATGGAGACGGCGAGTTTGCGCAGTTCCTGCCGGAGGGCCTGCGCCATATCGTCGACGGCCAGACGAACATCGCATTTGCCGGAACGATCGGCACAGGTGGCGCGGTCGACGTCGAGCTGGCATCGCTGACGTCCAGTGCAATCGACGTGAAGGCTGCGGGCAAGGTGGATCCCAAGGCCTCGAGTGATTTTCGGCTGACGGCAAATACAGTCGGCGGCGCGGTTACCGTTGTGCTCGGCGAGGGTGCGGAAGCCATGTCGATTGGGCTTCGTTCGCTTGAGGCGACGATATCGGGCACAGGCGAACGACCGGCAATCGATGCGTCCGCCAATATCGCGTCGTTCAGCCATCCTCAGATCGTTCTGCTTGATGCGGGCATTGATCTTTCGTCTGCGGGCTTTGATGTCGCAAACCAGACAGGCCCGGTGGAGATCGGATTGTCGGCGCGGCAGGCCACGACGCCAATCGAGGCGCTTGCGCCGTTTCTGGTTGGGCAATTATCATCGCAGGTCAAGGCCGAGATCGAGGCTGGCGCAATCCGCTTGCCGGTGGTCACCGCAAGCACCGAAACGTTGAAAGCCAGCGGCAGCGGAACCGTTTCGCGCAGTGATGGCGCTGCTTCCTTCGATTTGACAGCAGACATTGACCGCCGGGCGCTGCCACCAGCGACTCATGCTGTGACTGGGGAGACCTCGCGTATCGCCGCATCGATTTCGCGTGGCGCTGATGGCGCTTTGTCGCTGTCGAACCTCGATCTGACGTCCGGCCCATTGTCGGCCAAAGGCTCCGCGGCGCTGGCTGACGGAAATGTCCAGGCGGCGCTGGATGGCGCGCTCGCAGACCTTGCCCCCGCAGCGCCGGGCGTGTCGGGCGCGATCAATTTCGCGGTCACGGCAGATGGTTCCATGCTTGGCCCGGCGATCAAGCTCGATGTTACGAGCGAGCGGATTGAAGCCGCAGGCCAGGCCATCACTGGGCTCGCGCTATCTGTCTCCGGAACGGCGGACGCCGCGTCGCCTGCCGCCGACATCAGCCTGACGGGACAAGTTGGTGACCAGTCATTGAACGGCAAGGGCAGGCTCACGACCAATGACGGCAGGCGCCAGGTTTCCCGGCTCGATTTCACGCTTGGCCAGAACCGCATCACCGGCGACCTCGACCTTGACGATTCGTTCCTGCCGGTCGGCTCTATCGCGTTCACGTTGCCCGATCTGGCACCGCTTGCTGCTCTTGCGCTTCAGCAGGCAACCGGCAGCGCCAATGGTACTGTCAATTTCTCGAACGGAGCTACGGGTCCCGCCATTGTTGTCGATGCGACGATCCCACAATTCACGCGCGATACGATCAATGGGCGCGATGTGCGTATCAACGCCAGGGTCGATAACTACATTGCCGCGCCGTCGATTGGCGGACGCATTGAGGCAGCGGGCGTTACTGCCGGCACGACTGCGGTTTCCGGCATCGATGTGACCCTGACGCAGGATGGCGTCTGGACCGGTTTCGATGGCAAGGCGACCGTCAACGCAATTCCTGCCAGCGCCAAGGGACGGGCAAAGTATGAAAATGGTGCCGCAACCGTAGAATTGGCGTCCGGTCGTGCGACTTTGCAGGGCGTCGCAGCGTCGATCGCAGCGCCTGCAACCATCGTCAACGCAGACGGGCTGACGCGCATTACCGGTCTTGTGCTTGATCTGGGTGGTGGCCGCGCGACAATCAACGGAACCGCTGCCGACCAGCTTGCCCTGAATGCAGAACTGGCATCGGTGCCGGTCTCGCTTGCCAACAATTTCGTGCCCGGTCTTGGCGCAGCTGGCACCGTGTCGGGCACGGTGCGGGTTACGGGTGCAGCTGCGTCACCGTCGATTGCCTACGACATTCGGGCCAACGGCGCGCAGACCGCGCAAACGCGTGGCGCTGGCTTTGGTGCGATGTCGATCAACTCGACCGGCACCTTTGCGGGCGGCGCGTTGAATTTCAACGCGACGGTCGGCGAGGGCGGCGGCCTTGCGATGCGCGGCGGCGGCACAGTGCAAACCGGCGGCAGTCGTGCGCTCGATATCCGATTTGATGGAACCGTGCCGTTCGGGTTTCTGACGCGTCAACTTGCCCAGCAGGGTGTTGCCCTGACGGGAGCCGCCAACGTCGCCTTGAGGATCAGCGGTTCAACCGCGTCGCCCGTTATTGGCGGCACGGTCACGACCGCAGGCGCGCGGTTCCTTGATGCCCAGACTGGTGTGGCCATCAATGATTTGTCAGCACGCATCGAACTTGGCGGCGGGACAGCGCGCATTGCATCGTTGACGGGTGCGTTGTCGACCGGCGGTGCCGTTTCAGCCAGCGGCACGATCGGCATTGAACCTGCATCCGGTTTCCCGGCCGACCTGTCACTGCGCATCACCGATGGCCGCTACACCGACGGTCGGGTTGTTGCAGCCAATTTCGATGGCGATCTTGCGCTCAAGGGTCCACTCACGCAATCGGCCACGCTGTCTGGACGGATCAATCTCGCCCGCACGGTCATCACCCTGCCGGAGCGCGTTGCGCCCTCGCTTGCGCGGCTGAATGTCCAGCATCGCAATGCCCCAGCCGATGTTGCAAGGCAGGCCGAGGCGCTGAAACCCGTTTCATCGAGCGGGGGGGGAGGCGGCAGCTTCAACCTGGATCTGGAAGTGGCCGCACCCCAGCAGATTTTTGTACGCGGGCGTGGGTTGAATGCAGAACTTGGTGGTACGATCCGCCTCGTCGGACCGGCGTCTTCTCCCTTGACGACCGGCAATTTCACCATGCGCCGTGGGCGGCTCGGCATTCTTGGACGTCGCCTGGATTTCAGTCAGGGAACGATCAACTTCTCCGGCTCGCTCATTCCAGAACTCGATTTTGCCGCAACATCAAATGTCGACGGCCGCACCGTCACGGTGACTGTCACCGGCGAAGCAACCAATCCCAAATTCGCATTTTCGGCGAGCCCCGCGCTGCCGGAAGACGAGGTCTTCGCGCAGCTGGTTTTTGGCCGCGCAATGGGCAGTCTGTCGGCTGTTCAAATCGCCCAGCTTGCGTCTGCCGCTGCAACCCTTGCCGGCATTGGCGGCTCGACGTCGCTACTCGACAATCTGCAGGGCAAACTCGGTGTCGATGATATCGACGTCAAGACGGACGAAGAAACCGGCGACACTTCGGTTTCGGTTGGAAAATATCTCAACGACCGCACCTATATCTCGATCGAGAAGGGTGCAAAGCCGGGGTCGGGTAAAGCGGCGATCGACCTTAATGTCGGCCGCGGCGTGAAGCTGCGCGGCGAGGCATCTGATGACGGCTCAACCAAGGGCGGCATCTTCTACGAGAAAGAATATTAGGCCCGGGCGAGCGGCCTGACGCAGTGGGCGTCAGCCAAACGGAAACCCAAAGGGCCGTGCCGGTTTGGGCCAAATCCGTCGTGCTCCGCCTCGTCCGGGCCACCAGCCCGACCTTCGCCGAAGCACTCGGCCTAGTCCCAAACCTTCACCGGCAGAATGTTTCAAGCCGACGTCATCACGCTCTAAACAGATCAGCTCGTCCAGCTGTCCGTTTGGCTGTTCCGCCTGCGCCGTGAACACGTAGCTTGCGGACATCAAATCCGGCCAAAAAAGCGTGAAATGTCCGTGCTTTGTGAAATTGGGGCCCTATGTGTCGCATATACACAACCGGGCAGGCTTGATCCGTTGCACATTGGTCAACGAACCAAACGAAGGCCGAGCGCTTGCCATATGCTCTGGCAAGCGCGCAAACTGCGCCAAAAACACTGCACCAAGAATGGGAGAACTTCATGACGATGTTCAAGAATGACGGTGATCGGGTTCCTGATCACATCCACGAAATGGCAAAAGAGGCGAAAGCCGGTCGCGTCGACCGTCGCGAATTCCTGGCGCTCGCATCCGTGTTCGGCGCGTCGACAGCAATGGCCTATGGCATGATCGGCCTTGCCGCTCCGACCAAGGCGATGGCGCAGGAAACGCCGAAGGCTGGCGGCACTTTGCGGGTCCAGATGGTGGTCAAGGCGCCAAAGCAGCCGCGCCTGGCTGACTGGACGGAAATTTCCAACACGATGCGCCAGCAGCTTGAGCCGCTGGTCTGGTACACGACCGACTCCACCTTCGAGCCTTATCTCCTTGAAAGCTGGGAAGTGAACGACAACGCCACGGAATATGTGCTCAAGATGCGCCCCGGCGTCACCTGGTCGAATGGCGATGCGCTGACTGCAGATGACCTGATCTACAATCTGACCGCCTGGTGCGACGCTTCTGTCGAAGGCAATTCGATGGTCGCGCGCATGGGCTCGCTTGCCGACAAGGAAACGAAGAAGATCCGCGACGGCGGCGCGACCAAGGTCGACGACATGACCGTCAAGGTCGTGCTGACGGCGCCCGATATCTCGTTCATTCCGAACCTCGCCGACTATCCGTCGCTGCTGATGCACAAGACGTTCTACGAAACCGGCGCGGATTTCGTGAAGAACCCGATCGGCACCGGCCCGTTCCAGCTTGTCTCGTTCGATGTCGGCCAGCGCGTCGTCTACAAGCGCCGCGAAGACGGCAAATGGTGGGGCGGTGAAGTGATGCTCGATGGTGTCGAATTCATCGACTACGGCACCGATCCGAATGCGATGGTGAGCGCCTTTGAATCGGGCGAAATCGACGCCAACTACGAAACCACGCCGGATTATGTCGCGGCGCTCGACGGGCTTGCACTGAACAAGAACGAGGCGGTCACGTCGATCACCATCGTTGCGCGCACCAACGTCAACAACAAGCCATATGACGACCAGAAGGTGCGCAACGCACTGCAGCTTGCCGTCGACAATTCAGTCGTCTTGCAACTCGGGCAGGGGGGCGCCGGCATTCCAGCCGAGAACCACCATGTCGCGCCGATCCATCCCGAATATTTCGAACTGCCGAAGATCGCTCGCGATGTCGAGAAGGCAAAGGCATTGCTGACGGAAGCCGGCCAGCTCGACTACGAACACGAACTGATCTCGTCGGATGAGGACTGGCACAAGAACACCGGTGACGCCATTGCGGCGCAGTTGCGTGATGCCGGCATCAAGGTGAAGCGTACTGTTCTGCCGGGTTCGACCTTCTGGAATGACTGGACGAAATATCCCTACTCGCTGACCAACTGGACCATGCGTCCGCTTGGTGTTCAGGTGCTTGCCCTGGCCTATCGGACAGGCGAAGCCTGGAACGAAACCGGCTTCTCCGATCCGGCTTTCGACAAGGCGCTGGGTGAGGCGCTGGCGATCAATGACGCCGACAAGCGCAAGGAAGTGATGAAGACCTGCGAGGAAATCCTCCAGAGCAGCGGCATCATCATCCAGCCGTTCTGGCGCAAGGTGTACAACCACAATTCGCCGAAGGTGAAGGGCTTCTACCAGCAGGCCATGCAGCAGCTGCAGCTCGGCAAGGTCTGGCTGTCTGAAGGCTGATCCCCGCTTTGCGGGAGGATGCACCGCTTCCTCCCGTCCCGAGGCGGCCGAACGAATTGGGCGACCGGCCGCCTGACCCCAACCCGCGGCGCAGCGGGGCAAGTTGAAGCTCCCGCGCGCGCCGCTCCATACCGGCAGGGGGCCACATGTTTCAATTCGTAGCGCGCAGGCTGGGCGTCATGGCTCTGACCATGCTGTGCCTGACCGTGATCGTGTTCTTCATGGTCAGTCTGGAACCCAACCTGAAGAAGCTGGCGATCAGCCAGACAGAAGCGCGCGCGACACAGGAACAGCTCGACAGCTGGCTGCAACGCAACGGCTACCGGCAAGGCTTCTGGACCCGATATGGCCAATGGCTGGGCATCGTGCAGAAGCAGCCCAATGTCGACGCCGAGGGCAAGCCCAGCTCCCGTTTCGTCTTCTGCGACGAGCCTGACGTTGCAACCTATTCCGGCATTCTGCAGGGCGATTTCGGCTGCTCGACCAAGTTCCGCACCAAGGTCGAGAACAAGCTCTTTCCGGCGCTCAGAGCCACCGGTATCCTGATGTTCTGGGTCATGGTCGTCATGGTGCCGATCTCGCTTCTGATCGGCGTGCTGGCCGGCATGCGGGAAGGCTCGCGCACAGACCGGACACTGTCGGCGGTCTCGATCGTGACGACCGCAACGCCGGAATATGTGTCCGGCGTCATCTTTGCGGTCATCTTCGCATCCTGGCTTGGCTGGCTGAACGGCTCGGCCGCGAGCGCCACGAACCAGGGCGTCACCTTCTACAACTTCACCCTTCCGGTGATGACCATGGCGATCTACGGCATCGGCTACATCGCGCGCATGACACGTGCCTCGATGGTCGAGGTGATGACGCAGCAATATATCCGCACCGCGCGGCTGAAGGGCCTGTCGTTCAGCGCTGTGGTCATCAAACATGCATTGCGCAATGCACTGATTGCGCCATTCACGGTCATCATGCTGCAATTCCCGTGGCTGCTGACCGGTGTCGTCGTGGTGGAGACCATGTTCCGCTATCAGGGCTTTGGCTTCACGCTCGTTGAGGCTGCGTCCAACAACGACATCGACCTTCTGCTTGGATGTGCGCTTGTCTCGGTGTTCGTCGTTCTCATCACGCAGCTGATCTCTGACATCGGCTACGCCTATCTCAACCCGCGGATCAGGGTGCGCTGATGGGGCGGGGTGAGGGAGATCTCATGGCGCGGGCGCGTCTCAATACTGTGGGAGCCGCGACATGAACCTTGAATATGTCGGTTGGGTGAATGTCGTCATTGGCGTGATCGTCAGGTTCTGGCCCGTTTGGCTGGCGCTCGCGGTCACGATGGGCCTGTCTTACGTCTACCGCAAAAGGCTGGGTCTCTATGGTGAGATATACGGCACAGCGTCGGGCGTGATCGGTCTGGGCATATGTCTGTTCTGGCTGTTCACGGCGCTGTTTGCGTCAACGATCTCGACCTTCGATCCGTTGGTGCAAAACGCGGTCCTGCGCAATGCGCTGCCCGGTGCTGTGGTGCCGGACGGTGGCGGGGTCTATCTCTTCGGGGGTGACAATCTCGCCCGCGACGTGTTCTCT